>ODAJ012128833.1_pt1 | contig 15226 bp, 16 predicted proteins | sample 1539241 | NCBI WGS metagenome assembly ODAJ01 (sample SAMN02144231, study PRJEB22623) | gut metagenome | biome: sheep rumen | host: Ovis aries | place: New Zealand
GAGAAGGCAGCAGCAGAGAAGGCAGCAGCAGAGAAGGCAGCAGCAGAGAAGGCAGCAGCAGAGAAGGCAGCAGCAGAGAAGGCAGCAGCAAGAGTTTGGCAGCTGTCTGATCGGGAACGGAAGATCATCGAGGAACTGGGCGATGACGAAGAAGAGATGGAAATCGAAAATCAAAGCATCATGCGTAGAGATCGGGACGTATCGTCCGAGCTTCGATCAGATGATCGACACACTGGCGGAGATCCTGGAACGGAGGGATGAAGCGATGGACGTGTACAAGAAGACCGGAGGCAATCCGATCATCTCACACACGAACAAGAACGGAGCCTCGAACTACGTGCAGAATCCGGCTCTGCGACTGGCGAACGATCTGAACCGTGATGCGCTTGTATATTGGCGGGAGCTTGGCTTGACTCCGGCAGGCTTGAAAAAGCTGAACGAAAAAGCTCTGGATCTGAAAGTGTCAAACAAGAAGTCCTTCGCCGATGTGCTCGAAGGACTGGGGATATGATCGCACGACACTATAAGCAGACAGCAATCAAATACGCGGAGGACGTGATCTACGGGGCGGAAGTCCTGGGCAACGCAACGGACATCGAGATCCAGGGAACGGACCTTGTGATCAAAGGCACGGATTTCGTGCTCACCGGCGACGATATCGTGATCGCCGGGGAAGATATTGTGAACGCCTGCAAGCGGTTCCTGCAAGATCTGAAACGTGAAGACATAGAATACCGATCAAAGGATCCGGATGCGTGTATCACGCTGATGGAGGGGCTGTTCGTTCACCGGAAAGGCGAGAAGCTGGACGGCACACCGTTACTTGGAAAGCCGTTGAAGCTGGAACCGTGGCAGGTATTCATTGTGTGCAACCTGTTGGGGTTCTACTACGCAGGCACGGAGGAACGGCGGTTCAAAGAGGCTATGATCATGCTGGGCCGTAAGAACGGGAAGACCTCGTTCGTGGCGGCTCTGTCCTTCTCGGTCAGCATCATGCAGAGACGGAGCGGATCCACGGTGTACGTGGTGGCAGCAGCGTTAAAGCAATCGATGGAGTCGTTCAAGTTCATCGACTTCTCGCTGACCTACAAGGGCATCCGGGATGAGTTCACCGTCAAGGATAACGCCATGGAGCATTCGATCCAGTACACGTTTGAGGCTAACGGCGTGCCGGATGGCTCGATTGACATCCAGATCATGGCAAGCAATCCGGATGCGCAGGATTCGTTCAACTGCAATTTTGCGATAGCGGACGAAATGGCCGCGTATAAAAAGGCTTCGCAGTACAACCGTTTTAAAGAAGCGATGAAGGGCTACACCAACAAGCTGATGATCGGCATCACGACCGCCGGAGATAACGCCAACAGCTTCGGGTATCGCCGGATGGAATATGCTGCAAAGGTGGCAGCAGGCACGGTCAAGGATGATGAGATGTTCGCTTTTATCGCCCGCGCCGATGTGGACGATAAAGGGAATTGCGATTATACGAATCCGATCCAGCATCGGAAAGCAAATCCAAGCTACGGCGTGACGATCCGGCCAAAGGAAATACTCAACGACGCTCTGCAGGCACAGAACGATCCGCAGCAGCGCAAGGACTTCTTGAGCCGGTCGCTGAACATCTACACGACAGCCCTCAAAGCCTGGTTCGACATCGAAGAGTTCCGGGCATCCGACCGGAAGTATAACTGGACGTTGGAAGAGCTGGCAAAGATGAAGATCGACTGGTTCGGCGGGGCCGATCTGTCGAGAGTGTACGACCTCACGGCAGCAGCACTGGTGGGAAAGTACGAAGATGTGGACATCATCATCACGCACGGCTTCACACCGATCGCACAGGCGGCCAAGAAGTCGGACGAAGACAATATCCCACTGTTCGGATGGGAGGAAGACGGGTGGCTGACGATGTGCAACGGCCCGACCGTCAATATTGCGGATATCGTCAACTGGTTTGTAAAGATGCGGAAGATGGGCTTCCGGATCAAGGCAGTAGGACACGACCGGAAGTTTGCCGGCGAGGAATACTTCCCGGCAATGAAAAAGGCCGGGTTCAACGTGATCGATCAACCGCAGTATTTTTATTTAAAATCACAAGGTTTTCGACATATTGAAACGGCGGCAAAGAACGGGACGCTCTACTATCTGCACTCGACCGCCTACGAATACTGCGTACAGAACGTGGCAGCAGTCGAGAAGACGGATGACGCGGTGCAATACGAAAAAGTATCACCGGAGATGCGCATCGACCTGTTCGATGCGTCGGTGTTTGCGACGATCCAGATGGTCGCAAGGGAAGAAAAGGAAAAGAAAGGAAAAGAATGGTGGGGAGATGAGTAGGACCAAACAAAAGACAGAAAAGCGTTGCACCGGACAGGTCGCTTTCGTGATTTCTGACGGTGATATCTGCGTACCCGGATATACATCTCTCGACCGCAACCCGGAGATACTGACGGCCTGCAGGCGTATCGCGGAGCTGATCGGATCCATGACCATACATCTGATGGCCAATACGGAGAGGGGAGACGTCCGGGTCGTCAATGAGCTGTCGAGAGTGATTGACATCGACCCGATGCCGACGATGACAAGATCCATGTGGATGCAGTCGATCGTGATGACTATGCTGTTGTACGGCCGGGGAAATGCGATCGTTGTACCGCATACGCACCTCGGATACCTGGAGAGCCTGGAGCCGATCGCGGCAAGTCGTGTGCAGCTGCTCCCGGTGGGCGGATCCTATCGGGACTACCAGGTGTGGATTGACGGTGTGGCGAAGAAACCGGGAAACCTTCTCCACTTCGTCTATAATCCGGATAAGTATTACCTGTGGAAAGGTGCCGGGGTGACGGTCTCACTGCTGGATGTGGCCAACAACCTGAAACAGGCAGCAGCGACCAAGAAGGCATTCATGGGATCGGAGTACAAACCGAGCATCATCGTCAAGGTGGATGCACTGACGGAAGAGTTTTCCAGCCCTGCAGGAAGGCAGAAGCTGATCGACTCTTATATCAAACCGCAGACACCGGGACAGCCGTGGATCATTCCGGCGGAACAGTTTTCCGTGGAGCAGGTCAAACCGCTCACACTGGCGGATCTTGCGATCAGCGATTCCGTGGAGATTGACAAGAGGACAGTCGCTGCCGTGCTGGGCGTGCCGGCATTCCTCCTGGGTGTTGGCGGGTATGACCGGGCAGCGTGGAACAGCTTCGTCCAGAACACGATCCGGCCGATGGCGGTCAGTATCGCGCAGGAGATGACCAAGAAGCTGATCCTGTCGCCGAAGATGTATCTGCGGTTTAATGTCCGGAGCCTGATGGACTTCGACCTCAACAGCCTATACGCAGTATATGGCGGATTGAGTGACAAGGGCATTGTCACCGGAAACGAAGTGAGGGACATCATGGGAATGCCTCCGAGGGAAGGGCTGGATGAGCTTCGGATCTTGGAAAACTTTATACCGGCAGATATGATCGGACAGCAAAGCAAGCTGATCCAGGAAGGAGAATGAGATGGCAGACAAACAGCGCAGGATGCGCACGATAGCGACAGATTTTTCGACAAGAGAAGACGGCGACGAACCCAGGATCGAGGGGCATTTTGCTGTGTTTAACAGCATATATGAAATTGCACCGGGGCTGACGGAAAGCATTGCGCCGGGGGCGTTTACAAAAACGCTGTCAAACGATGTGAGAGCACTCACCAACCACGACACGACGTTGGTGCTTGGAAGAAGCAAGGCGGGCACGTTAGAGCTGCGCGAGGATAACCGCGGACTGTGGGGATCCATCCGTATCAATCCGAAAGATGCGGATGCGATGAACCTCTACGAACGGGTGAAACGTGGCGATGTGGATCAGTGTTCGTTTGGCTTCGATATCCGTTCCGAGGATACCGATATCCGGGAGGACGGGAGCATCCATTGGACCATCAAAGAGGTGGATCTGTACGAGGTGAGTTGCTGCACGTTTCCCGCGTATGAGGAAACAAGCATAACCGCGCGTTGCAACGAACGGGAAGAGATCCAGAAACGTGAGGCGCAGGCGTGGAAGGAAAAGATGTTGAAGAGACTGAAAGGAGAGTAAGAGATGGCACTCAAAGCAATCATGCTTCGCAAGAAGCTCAACGATGCACAGAAGGCTCTGGAGGCTCTGCGTGAGAAGGATGCAGAGTTTGAGAAGAGAGAGGCGGAACTGGAAAAATCCATCGAAGAGACCACGACACAGGAAGAGCGTGATGCGGTAGACGGTGAGATCGAGAAGTTCGAGGCCGAGAAGAAAGAGCACGAAGAAGCAAAAGAAAAGCTCGAAGCGGAAGTCAGAGAGCTGGAGCAGTCGCTGGCTGACGAAGAGGCAGCACAGGACACGCAGACACCGGCACCTGTTGCACCGGTGGAAGAGAAGAGAGAGGAGATCAAAGCAATGAGCAAGAGAGCAGCAATGTTTGGCAAGTCCCAGCAGGAGCGCGATGCGTTCTTTGCGCGTGAAGATGTTAAAAATTACTTGGGCGAAGTACGCACCGCGATGAAAGAAAAGAGAGCACTGACCAACGTAGGTCTGACCATTCCGGAAGTCTTCCTGGGGATCCTGCGGGAGAACGTGGAGAACTACTCCAAATTGTATCGTCACGTAAACGTGAGACCGCTGAACGGTGACGGTCGTATGGTGATCCAGGGAACCGTTCCGGAAGCAGTATGGACGGAGTGCTGCGCAAACCTGAACGAGTTGGATCTCGGATTCAACGATGTCGAGGTTGGCTGCAACAAGGTCGGCGGATTCTTCGCAATCTGCAACGCAGTGCTGGAGGATTCCGATGTAGATCTGGCTGCAGAGCTGATGACCGCACTGGGGCAGTCCATCGGTCTGGCACTGGACAAGGCGATCCTGTTTGGTACCGGAAATCATATGCCGCTGGGTGTGATGACACGTCTGGCACAGACTTCCGAACCTTCCGGATATCCGGCAACCGCTCGTCCGTGGGCTGACCTGCACACATCCAACATCAAGACCATCAACAACAGCGTGGTCGGCACGGATCTGTACAAGGCATTCATGATCAACTCCGCTGCGGCAAAGGGCAAATACAGCCGCGGTGAAAAGGTATGGGTCCTGAACGAGCTGACCTACAATTGGATGGTCGCACAGTCGATGAGCATCGACGCATCCGGCGCGATCGTGGCATCCGTCAACGGCAGAATGCCGGTAGTGGGCGGCATCATCGAGGTGCTGGACTTCATTCCGAACTACGTTGTGATAGGCGGATACTTCGATTTGTATCTGCTGGCAGAAAGAGGCGGCCAGAAGTTCGCACAGAGCGAGCACTATCGCTTCCTGGCAGATCAGACCGTATTCAAGGGCACGGCAAGATATGACGGCCAGCCGGCAATCGCAGAGGGCTTCGTGGCAATCGGTGTCAACGGAGCGACTCCGGACGCAACGATGAGCTTCGCAGGCGACACCGCGAACACTGTGCAGGGCGTACAGATCAGCAAGTCCACAGCATCCATCGCAGCAGGTGGAAATGTACAGCTCAAAGCAAAGACTTTCCCGGTAGACGGTGCGATCACATGGGCATCCTCTGATACCAGTGCGGCGACCGTAGACGATAACGGAAAGGTGACAGGCGTTGCAGCAGGATCCGCGATCATCACCGCAACAAGCGGAGAGTATGACGCAGCTTGCACCGTGACTGTAACGGCATAAGGAGGAGCAAATGGAGCAGAACTTGGCAATGCTCAAGATCGACTTGGGCATCACAACAACCGCATACGATGACCGGCTGACGGCACTGCTGGAAGCAGCAGCCGGCCGGATCACGGAAGAGGGCATCACCCTGGACGCAAGCAGGGCGGATGATAACGCTCTGCTGGTGATGTATGCGGGCTGGCTGTGGAGAAAGAGAGACTCAATGGAGGGCATGCCAAGGATGCTCCGGTATGCCCTTAACAACAGGCTATTCGCGGAGAAAATGCAATGAAGGACGATGTGATCACTCTGTACAAGGGAGTAAGGACACAGGACGAATATGGACGGTGGATCGAAGGCGAGCCGGAGCGCAGGGAAGTATATGCGCGGGTGCTGTCGATCTCACGGCGGGAGTTCTTTGAAGCAGGGCGGAACGGATTAAATCCGGAGTTCCGCTTTGACGTGTTTCAGGGCGACTACCAGGGAGAGACGGTCGTGGAGTATCACGGAGCAACCTACTCCGTCTACCGGACATACGAATCCGGAGACTACATGGAACTCTATGCAGAGAGGAAAGGCGGAACCGATGGCAAGAGGAACACCACATGACCAGCTGGCAAGTGCGATATCGAAAGCGCTGGAAGAGTATGCCGGAGAGGTCACAGCGGGAACCCAAGAAGCAGTGAAGGAAGTGACCAAAGCGGGAGCTAAAGCAGTCAGACAGGCCAGCAAGAAAGCGTTCGGCGGAACGGGAGAATATGCCAAGAGCTGGACGTATAAGGTGGAGACAGATCGGGTCGGTGCAACCGGCGTGATCTATTCCAAAAAGCCCGGACTGCCGCATCTGCTGGAGAACGGACACACATTGCGGAACGGTGCCTTCTGGCCGGGAAAGCAACACATCAAACCAGTTGAGGAACAGATCGAGAAGGACTTCGAGGAAGAGGTGGTGAAGCATATATGACAATCAAAGAGATCGCGGCAATGGTCGCAGGGATCGGTCTGCCGTATGCCTATCACCATTTTGACGAAGAGGAACAGAGAACGCTGAAACCGCCGTACATACGGTGGTTTTTTAGTGGAATCGACGATCTGTATGCCGACAATATCAACTTTCAAAGGATCTCGGATCTGCGGATAGAACTGTATACGGATATCAAAGACTTTGACCGTGAGGAAGCGATCGAGAGCATCCTGGCAGCGAACGGATGGGCATACGAAAAGACGGAAACCTATCTGGAGTCGGAACTGCTCTACGTGACAGCCTACGCGGGCGACATCATCATAAGCAAGGAGGAATAAAGGAAATGAATACTAACAAGGTTAAGTATGGCTTGACCAATGTCCATTATGCGACAGCTACGATCAACGCATCGGACAATACTGCAACCTTCGGCACGCCGAAAAGACTGCCGGGTGCGGTCAATCTGACCATGGACCACCAGGGCGAAGCGAATACGTTTTACGCGGACAATATCGCGTTTTTCACTCTGCAGGGCGATGCAGGGTATAGCGGATCGCTGGAGATCGCACAGATCACGGACGACTTCCGCAAGGACATCCTGGGAGAGGTTGAGGATGCGAACGGCTGCTTGACAGAGGTAGCCAATGCTCCGACGGTCCCGTTCGCTCTGCTGTTCCAGTTTGACGGCGACAAGAAGAACACAAGGCACGTGCTGTACAACTGTACTGCATCCAAACCGAGCATCGGCGGCGAGACCAACACCGAGACCATCACGCCGCAGACTGACACTCTTAACATGACGGCGGCACCGATCCATATCAATGCCCTGAATAATGATGTGTTCAAGAGCCGTGCACTTGCGGATGATGCGCCGTATGATACATGGTTTGCATCTGTATATCAGGGCACGGAAGCAGTACCCGGCATCGTTCTGGATCATGCCACTATGGAACTCGATGCAGGCGGTGAGACTGAAAAGCTGAACGCAAACGCAGTTCCGTACGGTTCGCCGGTAACATGGACATCCAGCGACAATGCAGTGGCAGCAGTAAGCGATGGCGTGGTGATCCCACTGTCCGCAGGTTCTGCAACCATCACGGCGAAGATCACAGTGAACGGAACAGACTACACAGACACCTGCGCGGTGACTGTAACAGCCTAAACAATCACACATCGGGAGGGCACTTCGGTGTTCTCCCTTTTTTCAAAAAATTGGAGGGATATATGCAAAAGACAGTCAAGATCGGAGAAAACGAAGTAATGATGCGCTCCAGCGCAGCGACAGCCATCCGGTACCGGAACACATTCCACGAGGATATCATGCAAGCACTGACGAATATGGATCCGGGAAAGATGGACGCAACGGTGATCGAGAAGCTCCAAAAGCTGGGGTATATTATGGCAAGATCGGCAGAACGTGCCGATATGACCAGACTCACAGAAGACGACTATATGATATGGCTGGATCAGTTTGAGACGATCGATATGGCGCAAGCATCAAAAGAGATCCTGATGCTGTACCTGGGCAATAAATTGTCCAGCTCGGAACTAAAAAAAACAGAGGGGACGGCGGATCCCGAGAAATAAACACCGCTATCTATGCATTGAGAGCATTGCAGATCGGACTGCGGATGGACGATCTGGAAGAAATAGAAGAAGGGTTCGTGATGGATCTCATTATCGAGAGTAACAACGACTTTGCAGATCGTGACGAACCAAAAGTAAGACAGGCGACACAGCAGGATTTTGACAGGTGGTAAGATGGCCAGAAACCGGATCAAAGGCATAACAATCGAAATCGGAGGGGATACACAGCAGCTGCAGGACTCCCTCAAAAAAGTCAACAGCACCCTGAAAGATACCCAGAGCGCACTCAAAGATGTTGACGGCCTGCTCAAAATGGATCCGGGCAACGTGGATCTGTTAAAGCAAAAGCAGGAATACCTGAACACGGCGATCGAAGAGACCAAAAAGAAGCTGGAGCAGGAGAAGCAGTTCCTGGAACAGATGAAGGTCAACAACTCCACCGGAGAGATCACCGAAGAGCAGAAAGCCCTGGAACGTGAGATCATTGACACCCAGCAGTCTCTCAAAGGACTTGAAGGCGAGCTGAAGGAGTTCGGGAGCGTTGGCAAGCAGCAGGCCCAGCTTGTGGCCCAGCAGATGGGCGAAGTTGGAGAAAAGGTACAAGAAGCCGGCGCAAAAATGACCGCTGTCGGAGACACGATGACCAAGTATGTCACCGGCCCAATCCTTGCGGCGGGTGCTGCGTCCATGACAGCGTGGACAGAAGTCGATGCGGCTATGGATGTCGTTGTGAAAAAGACTGGAGCGACCGGAGAAACACTGGAATCACTGCAGGATACGGTCAACAACATAGCTACCACACTCCCGACATCGTTTGAACAGGCAGGCATCGCAGCCGGAGAAGTCAACACACGTTTTGGGTTGATGGATCAGGATCTGCAGGACGTTTCCGAGCAGTTCATTAAGTTCGCACATATAGCGGATACTGACCTTAACGGTTCCATCGGTTCCGCGTCCCGTTTGATGCAGCAGTTCGGAATGGACGTGGAAGATCTGGGCGAGATGCTGGATCTGTTAGCGGCAACGGGGCAGGCGACAGGTACAGACGTTTCCAAATTGATGTCAAACATAGAGACCAATGGCACGGTTCTGCGGGATCTTGGCCTGAGTTTTGACGAATCGGTCGTTTTGCTTGGAAAATTTGAACAGAATGGCGTGGATGCATCGCAGGCCCTTGCCGGACTGTCTAAGGCGGCTGTCAACTGGAAGAAAGACAACATCAGTGTCACAGAAGGCCTTGCCGATATGCTGGAAGCTCTGCAGGATGGTGAGGTATCTGCAGAAGATTTCGCGATGGCAGTCGATGTATTTGGTTCAAAAGCGGCAGATCGCTTTGTTGATATGGCGGCGAGCGGCCGCCTGTCGATGAAAGACCTCGAAAAGGATATGTCCGTCATAGGTACGGTAGAGCGGACTTTTGAGGGAACCATCAATCCGGTGGATGAACTAAAAACCATCCTGAATGAGCTGAAGATCACCGGCGCAGACATTGCGGCGACAATGCAGGATATGCTGGTTCCGGCCTTGAAGAAGGTGAACGACTTCGCCAAAGAGCTGAAAGACCGATGGACGAAGCTGGACGACGCACAGAAGCAGACTATCATCAAGATTGCGGGCGTTGCTGCTGCAATAGGGCCGCTTCTGTCGGTTGGCGGTAGGCTGATAAGCGGCATCGGATCACTGATACAGTTTCTGCCGGAGATCGGGACAGCGCTCACGGCGCTCACGGGACCGGTCGGCATTTTGGTCGCTGCAATTGCAGCTCTTGCGGCGGCATTTGCGGCGCTGTGGTCATCTGATGAGGGCTTTCGCAATGATGTCTCCGGCATATTTAACGAGATACAGCTGTCGGTTGCACCACTGATCGATGCACTCGGGCAGCTGTGGGTGGCGTTCCAGGAGCTGATGCAGGCACTATGGGCGGCGTTTGGCTCCGACATCGTTCAGATGGTCAAGACAGTAGTCATTGATGGGATCATCCCGCAGCTACAGACATTTATCGATTTTATCATAAATGTTGTAAATCTTGTGAAAAACCTTGTAAACGGCGACTGGTCTGCGGCATGGGAAGATCTGAAACGCATCGCCACGAACCTTGTGGAGCTGACGATCCGGACGGTCATCATCTTCTTCGAAGGTTTCATGAAGACATCGATACAAATCTTTTGGAAGATTGTCGCGGGCATCGGCGAGGCATTGCTGGAGCTTGGGGCGAGTATCCGAGAGAAGATTGATGAAATCGTGTACGAAGCGATTGAGTTCTGGGGCGATCTGTTAAAGCAGACGCTGGAGATCTTCCAGAACATCTGGGACGGAATCGTGGAGAAGGTCACAGGCATCAAAGATGCGATCGTGAACGGAGTGAGCGAGGCTGTGCAGTTTCTGGCCGATCTGCCGGGCAAGGCTCTTACATGGGGGCGCGACATGATCGAAAACTTTATCTCCGGTATCAAAGAAAAGGTCGGAGCATTGACGGAAGAGCTTGCGGCGACTGCAGAAGAGATTGCGGCATATCTCGGATTTAGCGAACCGGAAAAAGGCCCCCTGTCAGACTTCCACACCTACGCGCCGGATATGATGGACTTATTCACCAAAGGCATACGGGACAACATCCCGGAAGTACGGAAAGCTGCAGAGGATATGGCGGCAGCAGTCGCACAACCTGTTAATGCATCCACATTGACGTTTAACATTGCCAACACGATCAACGGCGCACCGGGGCAGAACATCAACGACCTGGCGATCGCGGTAGACCGTAGGATAACGACAAGCGTTGCACAAAGGAGATCGGCATGGGCTTAAACTCTCTAACATTTAACAGTATCAACAGCCTGCAATATGGAGTATATATCAGCGGGACGGGAGTGTTCAACTCTCCCGCCCGTGATCGTGAAATGATCGAGGTGCCCGGAAGAAATGGCGACATCATCAACGACCACGGAAGGTACAAGAATATTGAGGTGACATATCCGGCGTTTATCGTGAAAAATTTTAAGGCAAACCTGACCGCCTGGGCGAACAAACTGCTGGAGCCATTGAACTATGTGCGGCTGTCAGACACCTACCACCCGGATGAGTTCCGCCTTGCTGTGCTGTCACAGGGCATGGTGGTCGATCCGGTGCGATGGTTGGCGGCGGGGAGTTTCGACATTGTATTCAACTGCCGACCGGAGCGGTTCTTGACCAACGGCGAAGTGGTGATGAGCTTTAATGCAAGCGGGAATATAACAAACGCGACAGATATGCCATCAAGACCGCTGATCCGTGTATATGGTGATGGAAGTCTCACCGTAAACGGCACGGAGATTGAGATAGCCCAACACAGCTACACATACATAGACATTGATTGTGACCTTCAGGAGGCTTTCTTTGGCTCTCAAAATGCAAATGGGTATATTTCCTTGGATGAGTTCCCAAAGCTCGACAGCGGGGCAAATAGCATTGTTCTGGATGGCGTGACAAGAGTTGAGATCACGCCGAGATGGTGGAGGTTGTAAATGATCCCAATACTCTACGGAGCAAATGAGCAAAACTTCACATCGAATGGGCTTGGAAGACTTGCGGATGCTATCTCCTGCATCGTGGAAGAGGAACGCAACGGCATCTATGAATTGACGATGGAATACCCTGTCGGCGGTCGGCACTTCGGGCAGTTAATGATGAGCAATATCATCTACTGCAGAGCGAACCAACAGCCCAAAAAGCAGGCGTTCCGGATCTATGAGGTGACTGACGCGATTGATGGCATATCTACCATCAGAGCGCAGCATATATCCTACCAGCTCACCGCTATCCCGGTGGAGCCGTTTGTCGCGGACAACCCCGCGGATGTGGTGAGCCTTTTAAGTATGCGAAGCGTTGTGACGAATCCCTTTACTTTTGACACGGACGTGGAAGAGGGAGAGTTTAACACGGAGGTCGTGGACAGCTGTCGGGCGATCATCGGCGGTATTGACGACAATCTGCTTGCACGTTGGGGAGCGGAAGTCGAGTGGGACATGTACGATGTGCATATCTGGCAAGAGCGCGGACAGAATCGGGGCAAGGTGGTCCGATACGGCAAGAACATCACCGACATCACCCAGGAGCAGAGCATAGAGGACACATACACAGGAATCTATCCGTATTACAACAGCGACGGCGACTACGTAGATCTGACCGAGAAGGTGCTGCTTGCACCGACAGCGGCCTTGTATCCGTATCCGCGGATAATGCCGGTAGATTTCACGCCGAGCTTCGCAAGCGTGCCGGATGAGGCTGCTCTGCGGGCAAAAGCAGAAGAATATCTAGCAGCATCATCCATCGGTCTGCCGAGGGTGTCGATCGATGTGTCGTATGTAGACGATACGGACATATCCATCCCGATCTACCTGTGTGATACGGTCAAGGTGATTTTTGAACCGTTAGGCATCAGCACGATGGCCAAGGTGTCAAAGCTGTCGTGGAATGTACTGCTGGATCGATACGAGTCGGCCACGATTGGCATGGAATTTGAGGACGTAGCAGCACAAATTGAGCAGGTGTCAAAAAGCAGCGAGACAAAAGCGGTAAAACAGGCGGAGAAAAAGATCCGGGAGTCTGAAGCGCAAACACAGCAAAAGATCGATCAGATCACATACGAATACGTGGAGCCGCAGACCAAGAGCACGGCGAGCATTGCGGATGGCAGCAGTACCATCGTGATGGCGGCATATTTTAATCTGGCGGAATCCACAAGGGCGAGGTTCTGCAGCACAGTCAATTTTCACATCGCACAAACAGCATCCGGAACACCGGCCACGCTTACGGTGCTGTATGCAGTGGACGGGACGCAGCAGCCGGCACTCACGCAGACCTATGAGACCGGCGATCACATCCTGACGCTGGACTTCCTGACCGGCAACCTGGCAGCAGGTGATCACGTCTTTGGTGTGGCTTTCGGAATGGTAGGAGGGACGTTGTCATGAATATTTCAAGTGCTTATATTTTTGCAAAGCAGATCACCGGGAACGTACCGAAACCAACCGGAAACGTGTATTTTGAAAATGGGCAATTTAACGAGCAACTGGCATACAGCAATACGGATTTTGCAACAAAAACAGTATATCGGGATAATTTTATTTTGTTCAACAACTACGGCGGAGAGGCGGCATATAATATGATCAAAAATAACATCGGAGATGGCAAGATATACGAGTTTTTAGGAACAAATGCAGCGGAGTTTTTATTGAGTAGGAATAACATTGTCGCGGATCTGACTGATCCTAACCTGGATACCGACACACGATTTAGCACAGACTTCGGTGCTGTGTTTCTGCCGTTAAGACTTCCGGCCAACACCTATACAAAGCTGTGCACCACGTTTAAAATGACGGACAAAATCGACAATATATGGAGTGCGCATTTATATACCAATGTAGCCAGCACATCATTAAATCGGTTTATCAATGGCGTTTATACATATGGCAGTGCTTCGGCTGTCGTTCCTGGCACTGAATTTACACTAGAGACAACCGATGGCAGTTGGTCGGATGCATCGCCGTATATTGGCATAGCAACGGGATCATTTGAACATGTTGAAATCAAGAAAATATGGTTTGAATAATCAAAAGGAGGAGATCAAAATGAAGTTGACAGACAGCGAACTGATCTATGAAGCGGACCAGAACTACATCAAGGCGACATTTTTCTCGGACACGACGCCGAGCACAATGCCGGTGCCTGAAGACGTCCCGGGATGTGACAGCACATGGAAGTTTACACCGAATAGTGTGTTGTATATCACCAGCACCGGTGACGTATATCTGGCAGGTGAAGATAACACTTGGTATCAGCAGTAAGGAGGGGGAGCAATGAGCGATAGAATGTTGAGTGATGAAATACTGCTTGGAATTATCAACTCGAAGAGTGGTGGCGGCGGCGGTGGCGGCACTGGCAACTACAACGATTTGTCCAATCAGCCGCAGATCGGTGGCAATACGCTGGTAGGGAATAAGACCGCCAGTGATTTAGGCCTTGTTGCGGCGGAAGCTGGCAAAGGTCTGTCCGAGAATAACTACACCAACGAAGATAAGGCTATCGTGGGCGGTGTAACGGAGGCATTGGCTGACAAAGCCGACAAGTCTGCCGTAAAGAATGGGTTTATCGGAAAGCTTGCACAGTGGAACGCACTCACAGTGGAACAGCGTAAGACATACGACACCTATCAGATTACGGATGATTATACAGAGGGCAGTGGCGGTCTGCCTGATTATTCCACTACGGAGCAGAAAACAGGGCAGAAATGGATTGATGGAAAAGAGATCTATTTCAAGACATACACTAATATCCAGCTTACAAGCGGAACAATCGCCGTGGTTGACTCTAATTTTGGTAGTTCGAACAATGTTGTTGATATAAAATGTGTAATTAGTGGTATTAGTAATGGCATTAGACACCAGTATATCACTACTGCATATAATGAGGGTGGCAATTTCTCTGTGTTCCCAGAGATGAATGGCGATTCCTTGCAGATTGTTGTTCGTGGCGATTGGAGTAATTACTCGGCTAATATTGTTATTTATTACACAAAAACAAACTAACACTAATCTCGTAGTCTACATTGGATAGTTAATTGATAAGAAAGGAGTCTACCATGAGCGTAGGAGCAGTAAATAAACAGACAGGTGACCGCATCCCAACAGCGGGGATGCCAGCGATAGACAATGCGTTATCAGCGACAAGCATTAACCCTGTGCAGAATGCAATCATCACAGCGGCATTAGCTGATAAGCAGGACAAGACCGACAACTCTTTACAGACCACGGATAAGACCGTAGTGGGGGCGGTTAATGAATTAAAGAGTGGATTAACTAACGTAGCAGATGATGTAAAGCTGAATACACAGGACTTGACAACTCCTAGTAGAACAAAGAACTTGTTACCTATGACAGTCGATGGTATTAAAGCATTAAATACTGCTGGTACGTGGAGTGGAAATACATATACCATGGAAGGTATAACGTATACAATTTCTTTG
>ODAJ012126216.1_pt1 | contig 15216 bp, 19 predicted proteins | sample 1539241 | NCBI WGS metagenome assembly ODAJ01 (sample SAMN02144231, study PRJEB22623) | gut metagenome | biome: sheep rumen | host: Ovis aries | place: New Zealand
TTGACTGGTATTCTATTGTTCCTGAAGCATACTTTAATGAATATCTACCTGATAATCTAAAAAATTTAGATTTGGTTGACCCAGTTCATAATACTTATTTTTTGTTGTATATTACAGATAACTATGAATCTGCGTTCTTAACATTGGATGAATCACAAGGTTTAGCTTCACTACAAAGAATTAATTTATATGATAACCAAAATAACTTTTTATCATTAGATTTAATGACGAATGATAAAGGTGAATCTGTTGCAGGTGAAGCCTATTCAAGAAATCCTTCAAATATGAAAAACTGCCATCCAAGTGTTGTGTTTAAAGATAAAGGTGTAAAATATACTGATGACCATTACCCAACAAAAAATGACTATGGCAGTGAAGAACAATGGTCTGGTTATAGAGATAATGAAACAATTATGTTGTTTGGTAATGCTAATAGAACTGGTAAGATGGGTGATAGAGCAGGTGACCCAACTAACAGAGCTGCATGGGTTATTGGTAGATATAGTGGAGCATTAAACTATGATATATCTAAATACCAACTTCGTGTAGAATGGGAAAACACAGGTTATCCAAGTTCTTCATACAATAAGAAAAGACAAGGTAGAATTCCTAGTTGCTGGAAACTTTATCAGTCTACTAATACAACAAATCCAACTTGGAAATTATTAGATAGTAGATACTTAGATAAAACAATGTATCAAAATTATGTTCCTGCGGCACACCCAGCAAATGCTTTTGATTGGGTATGTAATCATGGTAATTTCTAACAGAAAACCCGGTGAATTAACACCGGGTTTTATTTTATCTAGTCAAAATATCAATAACAAATGGTGGTACCGCGTCAGGATACGCATCATTGTTAGGTATCATAATTTTTATTTTGACTTTTTGATTTAAGAATTTATCGTTAATTGTATTCTTGTTATTTAGTTTATCTAACAAGTCTTTGTATTCTTTTTCTAGTTCGTCTTTGGCTTTTTGAAATTCTACCATTAGTTCTGTAATGCGTGGTTGTTCGTTTTCATAAACGATACTACCCTGGTCATCACGATCTGCGTATTTCTTTACAAGTTTCTCGTATTTATCTCTAAACTCAAAGAATTTAGGGTCATTTTCTTCGTTATACACACCTTTACTAATCTGGTTGTATGGTGTTTCCAAATACTTTATATTCTTACAAGTAATCAAAGACCAATCATACGAAAGACCTGGTTGACGATACATTGTATAAAAGTATTCATACAAATTCTTAATATCAAGTAATGTAACTTCTATTTCGGTTTCTTTCATATTACTCCTTGTGTTCGTATAAACTATTTAAATCAAAATCAATAGGAACATTTAATGTAACGGCAGAATACCATTTTGTATCACCAGATTTAGTTACTATTGGAAAAATTGGGTTTCCATTTCTACCCATAATTCTAACAACGAAACCTTCGTGTATATTTAATTCCTCTATTGGTAATCGTTTCAAATAACAAGGATATAATCTAGTTTTTCCATTATTATCTTTCATTGGTTCTAAAAATTCTCTTGCCGATTCAGGTAAATGTTCATACAAATACTCAACCGAAGAATAACCATCACATTTTAAGCCGTTTGGTAAAAACATAATTACTCCACAAACTTGTTAATACCATCCATACTATGAGGGTCATCAATAGTGTTCAAGTTATCGTAGAAATCAAGACCAGTAACCATTTTCTGTTCACGTTCCTTAATTTCATTCAATGAGAATAAGATACTATTGGTCGCCAACTGAGTAACATAAGCGAAAGCAGAAGTAGCCAATTCATCGTTGTATCTGTTAATATAGGTCATAACAGCGATAAATGCGTCCTGAACAATATCGTTAATATCTTCGTGGTTCTTTAATGAACCATTTGAACGAAGTCTAAATGAATTTATACGACCGTTAATAATCTTTAAGAAATACTCGCACATTTCATTTTTGAGAACATCCAATTTCTGCCTATATGCTCGTTTCTCTTCAGCGGTCATCTTTGAGTATGTTTCCTGGAGTTCATTAATTGATTTTGCTTTGTTAATAATGAACTGTTTAGCAGTGTTGTATTTCTCTTCTGGCATCTTGCCTTTAAGATACTTGTTCTCCAATCGTTGTAGATATGAAGGACACCAATCACCGCTTGTCATCAGGGTTCATACGATTATATTCAATGATAACTTGTCTTAATCTTGCGTTATCTACATAATACTTTTTATCTTCATCTTGTTTTGCCATAAATTAATTCCTTATTCGTAGCCTCCTTGCTATAAGTTTAGTGGATTAAGTTTAAAAGACTATTAATTTGTTTTCATTTATGTTAAATATAGTTAAAATACTACAACTGCGATAAATTTTATTGTTTTTGGGAACTGTAGTATTAAATCATTGAACGATTCATAGTGATTTTGCCATTATCCTTCTCAAGTTGTTTTCTTTCTTCTTCGGCAATCTTATTAGCTGCTTCTTGTAGGATTTCTACTTCCATCCAAGGCATGTTATCTTGTATCTGATAATTCATTGTTTTGGCTAATCGTAATGTTAAATCAAGAATTTCAAACAAGTTTACAGAACCTAATAGACCTAAATCACTATATTCAATGTTATATGTGTGTGGATGACCGCACATTGGGCAATATATGGTTATATCGTGGCTAAATCCAATAGCCATCTTGTTTACTGTGGTTTGGAGAATGTTAAAATCCAAAGCACTCAAATTCTTTACGAATTGTTCTAGTATAACTACATCAGGATTATCTATATTCAAATGCCTTATGATATTTTCTATTTCTTTATCTTCACATTTGATTTTCAAATCACGAATAGTTGGGTATTTTAACTTCAATGTAATACCAGCATCAGGTAAATCTATTGCTTGTTCGTCTTCAGTGATATATTTTTCTTCAAAGTCTGTTAGTTTAATGTTAGTGTTATATGAATTATGGCATCTTTCACATTCTTTAATGGTAATATCATAACCATTGTTCTTTGTAAATGAGTTAATACGAACCCAAAAAGCAAAGTATTCTCTATCACCCAAGTAAATATCTTCAAATTTTATTTTATCTAACAACAAACATTTTTCAAGGATTTCATTCACAATATCAGTAGCATTTTCTTCACTAATAGTAGATAAGTATTTGATTTCTTGAACATTCAAAGGACGGATTTTGATTATTGTATCTTCAGGATATAACTTACCCATTGTAGGTAGTTCTTTCAAATCCATTTTCCAATAATTATTATATGTTTGTGCTATCATGCTAATGCTACCTGTTGAAATGCTATTGTAACTGTGCCAGTAAATGCTCCAGTTGGAATCATACCAGTGCCTACGAATGGCATAGTCACAGGAATAATAGATTTAAATGCGAGATTTAAATATCTATCTAATGTATTGTGAAATAATACTGGGTTCATATTTCCAGCGGCTCCAATAGCCATAATTTCTGTCATAAATGCGGTACCCATTGTAGTGAATGGGGTTACAGCATCAAATGTAAAACCAGTTAATCCACTAACTATTGTTGTAGAATACACATTGTTAAAGTTCAACATTAGTTTAGACGCAAATAGTTTGAACAAATTAGGAAATGTTTGTGAACCTTCGCCACACCACATAGCCGCTTTGACTTCTGGGAATGTTAATCTGATATGTTTGCTAGATACTTGCCCAACAGGAGCTGTAATTGGTACTGGAACAGGTGGTGTTCCAGGAACTGTTGTAACTCCGGCAATCATGAATTGTGGAATGTTCATAGCAGTCTCAATATCCTGCATATATTCGTTTAATGAATCCATCATAGCACGAACATACCATTCCTTGTCTTCAGCACTTTGCCCTAATCGTGGGATTATGTGATTAGCAAATAACATATTTAATTAAAACTTTTCCAAAAATCTGTATTATCGTTTGATTCGTCAAACAAGCATGGAGGTGGTGCGTAATCATCTACAACTGTGGTTGGTGATGAAACTTGTATAGCATCCAAATCAAATTGTGGTAGTGATAAACAATACACTGCCCAATATAAACCGGAAACAAGGTCATCGTGGCAACCTTTAGCACCTCTAAAATGGTTTGGACTAATTTGTTCAAAACGAGATAACTGATAAATTGTTTCGGCATCGTGTAAAATTAGTTTATGAGCATCCGCAACCTTCTTTAATGCCATACAAGCGTCTAATTTACTTGCAGGAGTAGCACGGGTTCCAATTCCCTTACCATCAGTATTCATTACATTAGGACAACCAATGTTATACCATAATTCATCTGTAACATATCTACCGCAATCGTTGTTTTCAACAATCATCATAGCATTATTATAGGCTTCACTTGTTTTTGCTATGATTTGAGCATAGTCTACTGGCTTGATTTTATTGTGTTTGAACACACAAACTTGTTCGTATAAATCACGATTAACGATTTTTAATACTTGGAACGCACAATAGTCCTGACCTACACCAGTAGAACTATCTACACCCATAACATATACAAAACCTGGTTTAGGTTCTTCATAAATGTTCATAGCATAGTTGTATTTAATCGTCACTGGGTCGGAAGGTAAATATGTTTTTAAGATTTCACCATCAACAAGTGTTGGAGATGAACCTTCAAATGAGCAGTTATAATTAACTACACCATTTGCTATATACTTATTACCATTTTGAACCATAACGGGTGTGTAAACTGTTTGTACACCCAATGGAATTATATTATCAACTGTTTTAGGACCTAGTCTTCTACCATATTCTAGTGTATCACCTTTTCTTAATTTTTCTGCTACTATTTCATATTCTTTATTGTCTAAAATTTTATAGTCATAGCAAGCAAATCGGTGGTCTTTACTACAAGTAATAGATGTACCATCGGTAAAAACAATCTTTATACAATCAGCGGTTTTCTTTTGTATCTTATAATAAGGCTGATATCCTGTTGGAGTCAGTATTTTCATTAATTACACCATTCATTCACTGTTTCGCTTCCACCTGGATTATACACTCTGCGTAATTCATTGGAAGCTTCATTATTTTGTGGAATATCATCAAACAAATGGGCTGTTTCTTTCCACATTTCTGCTTCTTTAATAGGTTCCACTGTAGGAACTTGAACAGTACCTTCTTGTACTGTTTCGGTTTCAATCGGAGTTGCCTGAATTACTACTTCTTGGGTTCCTGTGTTGGTGGAACTGGCTTTGGTTGTGGCTTTCTTGGTGGTACTCTTCTCATTTTCTTCTCCTTCTATTTCTCGGGTTTCTTCATCAGTTTTATATTCGCTATATTTCTTTTTGTGAATGTTCCAATAATGCATAGCAATCTTCTTGCTATCAAACCATTCACCGCAAATTTTACATTTCTTTTGAATCATATAATCACCTCACATTATTTTGTTTATTATTTATATTACCACCCATCAAAAGGGTCTATTCTGTAATACTCTTTTTTGTTTTCATCAGTTTCAGGGTGATATATTGCTTGGTCTTGTTCTTTTTCTTTCAAATTATCATTAATAGCAAGTTTATCACCACTAGCCTTAACAACACTTGTTGGTGTTGGTGAATACTCAGTGTGAACTTCTACATTAGCAGCATCAGGATTTAATTCATGTGCAGCATCGTGTTTACCCATATCGTAATCTACATTAAAGGTTTCACCCAATTCAACATAACTGCGTAAATGTTCCATATTATCATCATTTACATTCATTTCATCCACATTTTCGTGAGAATTTCTCCAAACTCTCAAACTAAACTTGTATGTAATTGGTGTGGATAGGAATGTTGTACCTTCTGCGAAGTCTTTTACATTCAATACTTCGTAATACAAATCAGAGTATTTGAAATACATTAAGTCGCCTATCTTTGGAACAATAGAATCGTATGCAGTTGGATTTTCTGTTTTCCAATCGTATCTACTTGCTTCAGCAAAGTGTTGAATTGTACATTGAACTTCTATGATTTCTGTATAAATCATTCCTTGTAGTTCATATTGTTTCTGTAATTGTGGAATGTTTTCAGCATAGACCTGTAAAGCAAATCTTCTCTTTACATTTTCTAATTGGTCTTCTCCATAAACTGGGTCAAACTTGGTATCGTGTTCTTTTACAAAATAATAAACAGATAATCCATACTTATTATATGCTTCGCTAGTCAATGATGCCATAAGAGCTGCTTCACTACCATAGCAATCATTATTTAATGAATCAAAATACCTTGGTTGTGTCCAGTCCGTCTGTGGTGGGCAACTATTACCAAATACTTTCTTAAATTCACTAGCAAAATCAGTCATTATTCTATTTCTTTTGATTTAATAATCTTAACTTTTGATTCGTCTTTTACACGAACTTCCCATTCGGGTCTTTCAAATCGTCCAGCAAGCCATATAGAATATGGTAAACGGCAATTATCTAATGTTGTTGTTCCATACAAAATAACTTTCTTACTATTATGGAGTTCATCAGCATTTACTTTGTGGTTAATAACCATAATATCCCAGATATTTTCTACCCATCGTCTAGCTGTGGCTTGATTAAAAGACCAACATTCACCTGGTTTATCCATATCTATTTCATTTCCGCCAGTAATCACTAAACCACGATATAGTTTAATTTGTTTAGTTTTATTTTTGTAATCTTCAAACTGATTATATGTTGTTTCAAATTGTTTTATACGGGATTTTCTCAAATAATTATCCCAATAAATTTGTATATCTTCATCATCTAATTTACCATAAATTGCTTCCATAAAGTATCGTCTAGCATCTTCATAAGTATAATCATTTGGCAAATCAAAATAGGGTTCACCGCCTTTTTCACCTTTTGCGAAATCACCCTTAATTGATGATTCCATTAAAAACCCATTTTTATGTAATATATCTGCGGCTTCGTATAAATTCATACTATATTTATAAATAAAATATACGATTTACGAGGTTAAAATGGATTTAAACGAGGCACTTGATATACTAAAAGAAGCTAAATTTGATGTAGAAAAAGAAGATGTTGATTTTAACTACAAATTAACAAAAGATTATGTTATATTCCCAACTGTTGAAGATGTAGTCAAATGTTTTTGTGAAAATTTAGATAAAGGATATGAATATGTGCCCGCACATTCAAATTATGCGGCTTCAATTAGTATTCCTGGTACCAACGATGTTCTTGCAGTAGTAGATAAGAAAACTAAAGAAGGTTATTGGTTTGAACGTGCCGATTTCTATTACGATTCCACATATCAAGTGAACGAAAAGCAAGATGTTTTGTTAAATGTATCATTCCCTGTATTAAATCAAAAGAGTAAAAGTCTTTCATTTGATTCATTTATGAAAAGACGAAAAGAATTATCTACTAAAATGGCAGCTTATAATAAGTATCGTGAAGAATATAATGCTCTAGCTGAAGCAGTAAAAAAGAGAATGACCGAATTGGCTAAAATTTTTAAAATAAATATGGAGCAATAATGAAATTTGAACAATTTTTGAATGAAAAATTAGCAGACGATTTAACACCATCCCAAATGGATTACTATTGGAAAGCAATCCACGCATATAACTCCTGGAAAAAGAACCAAAAGAACTCTATGAAAGTCAAGAATATGTTATCTTTCATACTTATGAATTTTAAACTAGATGACCGTGCTACTGCTAAAATTACAAATCTTAAAAATACAGTAGATGAATATATTAAGAATGGTAATTTGGTTATAGCACCAATCAAACATAGAGAAAAGAAAGAAGAAGCAGAAGAACCTGAAACAAAGCAAGAAGTAACTATTGACGAAACTGATTACCAGACTATTGAGATAGATAATGAATTTTGCGAGAAAGCATTTGATAAATTCAATCAAAAGTATTTTGAAGGCAAACTTGCTAAATTACCATTTGAAATAAAATCTATTGGTGGTGGTGTTGAAGGTCAATTTGCATTTACTGTTAATTATAGAGATAAAAAATTTGACCCAATTTGTATTAGAATTAATAAAAAAGATGACTGGACTTTATCTTCATTTAGAAATACATTAGTCCACGAAATGCTTCACTTTTATGTTCACTGCTATAATAATGGATTAACTGACGAAGATTGGCAATCAGCTTTCTTTTATTTAATTCGTGGTAAAAAACGAAAAGCAAATTCAATCCTAGAAGTAACTGATGCTACATGCCACGGTGGTATTTGGTTGAGATTAGCAAAAACACTAAATAAGAAATATCCTGAACTATGTATCACTAGAAATGGATTTGTTAGTTATCGTGCTGAACCAGATAAAGTAAAAGTCATTAACCAACTCAAAAACGCATACGCAGTAGAATTACTTTATATGGGTTCTACTAAATTCCCAAGATATAGATTAGTTAATAAAGAACAACTTGATAAAATAATGAGTTTTATCAAAGAAAGTCCAACTGTTAAAGTAGATGAATATGGTAGTCTTGATTATACAGACCCAACAACTAATTTTATTTCGGATTTAAGTATTAGTTATCATAATCCAAATGATTTTACAGATGTTTATGCAGCTCAAATTGTAAATCCTGTTCCATTAGCAGAATTTCCAATTAGAGATTTAGAAAAGGAACCTTATGCTATGGGTAAAGACGAATGGAAACAAATGAATCACACATCAGCTTTCGGAAAATTTAAGAAACTCGGTGAAATCAAAATTAAAAGACAAGAAAACGAAAGTAAAGAAGAACCCAATTTCTTAAACTGGTTAAATGAAAAAACACAAAAGAAATGGGATATTGAAAAATTGAAAGCACTAGGATTAACTGACGAAGAAATAGAAAAATTACTATCCGGTGATGTAGAAGAACAATGTACTATTGAATAATGTAAACAAAAATTTACATAAAATTGGCAGTTGTCTATTGACAACTGCTTTTTATTTTACTATATTATATAGTGTAAAAGAGAGGTAACTATGTTAAGAGATTACATTTTTGAAATCAAAGATAAAATCAAGAAAATCAATGTTTGTTTAAACGAGAACCAGGATCCAGTTCCCTGGAAATGGACTGGAACAGATGCAGAATTAGACAAAATCGTATATGAAGATTACGAAGGTTTAATTGATTTTGCGTATGAAAAGCAAATCAGTGTAAAAGAAATTTCCCACGAAATTGTTCAGCGAATTGTTGAAGATAAAAAGGGATTGGATGATTTGAAAGACGCAGCAGAAATCGTTAAAGAAATCAAGGCTCACTATTTGTAAATAAAATTTTACAAAGTGACCCATTGACAAACTTCAATTTAGAAACTATAATTGTGTATGAAAACTCAAAAATGAGGTACTAAATGGTTACAGAAGGACTAGAACGATTTAATAAAATCGTAGATATTTGTGGATTGTATGTTCCCGAAGAGGGAAAGAAAATTCTACAGGACCCAGAGCGAATGAAGAATGAAGCCGTTTGTGCGTATGTGAATGAAGAAGCATTTATGAATAACGCAGGCTATATCATTTCTGTAATTGACGAATGTGTTTACGCATGTTTGGAAACTGTTGAAGATTTAAAGACCCGTGGTGGTTTTACCAAAGAATTTTGTTTTAACGGTTGTTTTCCTGCGTGGACTTATACCGATGAAATGCTAATTGAACATATTGGTGACCTGTGTGTAGAATATAAGAAACACGCATCCAATAAGGCTCTAAAATCTTTGCAGGAAGATTTTGACGATTAAATGTAAAAATCTTTTTACAAAGTGAACCATTGACAAAACAAAAAACAAAAACTAAAATTGGAAACATTCAACTACAAACAAAGAGGTACAAAAAATGAAGAAATTTAAGATTACTAACACTGCCACCAATGAAACTCGTGAATTTGGTGTGCCCGATAATGCCACTGACCAGGAATACGATGCCATGAAGGAAATTGTTATCGCAGGTCTTCAGGGCAATAACGAAATTGGTAATATCAAGATTGAATTGATTGATGCTCCTGACGAAATCAAGGAACGATATATTATCAACCCGGATTGTGATGGTTAGTTTGTAAAAATCATTTTACAAAATTACCCATTGACAAAACGAAAAACAAAATCTAAAATTTCACTTGTGATTTTTAACTAATATCAACTAACCATAAACAAAAAGGAAAAAAATAAATTATGGATATTGCAACTCTCAAATCAGTACTCGCAGCAACTCCTTCCACTCACACCATTATGTTGAAGGGCCCTCATGGCATCGGTAAGACCGAAGTCATTCGTTGGCTCGCAAAGAATGTATGGCACCAGGATTGTGTGGAATTCCAGGCATCCCAGATCTCCGATGTGGGTGACTTGATTGGTCTGCCACGCATCAATTCCGAAACCGGTGAAACCGAGTTCGTCCCTCCATATTGGTATAAGAAGGACGAAAATGGTAATCCACTTCCCGTCACTCTCTTCCTGGACGAAATCAACCGTGGTACTACCCTCGTCACCAATGCTATGATGCAGCTTGGCCTTGACCATCGCATTTTGAATTTCAAGCTGGCTCCAGGCTCTCACGTCATTTGTGCTATCAACCCTGGTGACGATGGCAACTATGATGTTGAAGAATTTGACCCGGCAAAGATGGACCGTTTCGTAGTCTATAACTTTACCCCAACTGTTCAGGAATGGCTTGATTGGGCTATTGAGTCTGGTGTGAACTCCGTTGTAACTGGCTACATCTCCCAGTACTCCGGCGACCTTGACCCATACTCCAATGCCGCTGCTAGTAAGACTGCTAGCAAGAGCTTTGATGGTATTCTCCCATCCCGCCGTACGTGGACTCATTTCGCTGCGTTCCTTGATATGGCATCCGAAAAGGGATTGTTTGATGGCAATAAGGGTTTGGGTATTCTCCAGGAATCCTGCGCCGGTTATGTGGGTCAGGCAATCGCAGCCAAATTCAAGACCTACTATGCTCAGCATGGTACTGGTATGGATGCGAAGGCTCTAATGGAATCCAAGAACTTTGAAAAGGATTTCGGAAAGAAGGTAGAAGGTCTTTGTAAGAAATCCAAGATTGAAGCAGTCCAGTTGGGTCAGTCTGTGTGCACCTATCTCCACGAACAGGAATCCAAGATGGGCACTCCTGATAATCCAACGGAATTGGCTCACAAGTATGCTGACAATTTCTACTATTTCTTGACTCACCTGCAGAAAGAAATTCAGGTAGAAGTTTACACCAACGCAGTCGCTACGGCTCGTGAACGCAAGCAGAAGTGGACTAAACTCATTGGAAAATCTTGCACCATCAAGGTGAAGGACGAAAAGAGCGGCGAACAGGTAAATGCTCTCAATGCTCTCTACATTTCCATTGTTCGTATTCAGAACGAATTTAACTAATTTCTTTATGGTGGTTGAGGGTGGTTTTCTCTCAAATGGGAAAACCACCTTTTTTCTTCCAAAACTTCGCAGTGACGAAGTAAGAATTAGTTAAATCGTTCTTTTGTTAATTTTATTTTACATAACTTGGGTTGACAACAATTAACAATTTTACTAAATTATCGTTAGATTGATAAACAATGCTATATAAGAGGTACAAATTATGGCAAATTCTATAACTCCAACTACCAATGATGTTATTGGTTTAACCAAACAAGAACTGGCGGAATTTTACAAGTCCGACAAGCAGGCGTATGATAACGCCTGGAATGAATGTAACTCAATGAGCGAACAGCTCATTACATCAGCCGTAAAGTTGCTCCAGTTTGAACCGGCTATTCTTTCGTATTTTGGTTTGTGCGATTTGAAGCCTGTTCGTGACCCGGAGGTAACTCTCCGTCTTAATTGCCGTGGCACTGGTTCCGCTATCAATATGGAATACAACCCAATTTGGCTGAACAAGATTGAAGAATGCTCTATTCTCGCTTACATTATGTTTAGTGAATGTTTGCGTATCGCACTTCACCACATTACTACCCGTAAATGCTATCCCATTGAAATTTTCAAGAAGGCTAGTGATTACATTTCGTTTGCTGATAACCAGCGTTCAATTCTCAATACCCATAAGCCCGAAGTAACTCAAATGCTCCAGGAATTTCCTAGCAAGGCAAAATTCCGTCAAGAAACAGCGAAAATCAAGTTTGACGAAGAACAGCATTGGTTCTTGGAAAAGGTTTTCTCTATGTTGATGGAAGTCGCCCAGTCGCAGCCACAATCAGGTGGTGGTCAAGGTCAAGGTGGACAAGGCCAGGGACAGGGACAAGGCCAAGGTAGCGGAAATGGTCAGGGTCAGGGTCAAGGACAGAATGGACAAGGTAATGGTGGTGGAAACCAGAACGGAAATGGAAATGGTGGTAGCGGTGGCAACCAGCAGAAGAAGGGCGGAAGTGGTAATAATACCAAGGACGCCATCGGCGACTATTTTGACAATTCCAAACAGGGTGCGGAAAAGGCAACAGAAGGTTGGGAAGAAAATACTCTCGTTGACCAGGAAATCCAGGAAATCACTCACCACATTGCTGAGAATGGTTCAACATGGGGAAACATTAGTGGTGGTTTGCTCCAGGCAATTCTTGCTGCTAATACTCCAAAATTTGACCCAAAGACAGTCCTGAAGAGATTCAAGGCCAACACAGTTGATAAGTATACAGAAGATACTCGTATGCGACCAGATCGTAGAAAGGGATTTGATGTTCCAGGTAAGAAACACAAATATCGTTCTCGCATTTTGGTGGCTATTGACTGCTCCGGTTCTATGGCCGACGATGATGTTGAACGTGGTTGTGCCATTGTGAACAAATTCGTAAAACACGCTGATGTATCTTATTGCTTCTGGGATGGTGTTTGTGGTCCTTTCACCGAACAGAAACAAAAGAAAAACGAATTTAAGCTGATCGGTCGTGGCTGCACCAACCCTGAATGTGTGTTGGAAGCAATCAAGGAACGCAAGGCCAAATTTGATGGTATCATCTATTTCACTGATATGGGATTTGATTTCCCTCGTCCTGAACACATGGCGAACAAAATCTTTATGATTAGCACTCCTGGTACTGAATCATATATTCCTGAATGGGTTAAGTATCATCTTACCACCGAACAACTCTTCTCCATTGAAGAATAATTAGTTTGTTGTACCTCCGTAAAGAGGGTCATTTGGGAAACCAGGTGGCCCTCTTTTTTACTAACAAAGGAAAATAACTATGGCAGTAGATAAAGTAATTCAATGTTGCGAAAAAGCAATTAGAAATGGAACTAATCTAAAAGAACTATACACCAAATTTAAAGCACTGGTTGAAGTGAATGGTGGGATTTTCTATTCAATTCAAATTAAGGGTAATTTACAGAATGCTCCAAATTTGTATGCTATTATAAAATTCAAAGAAGATAATGATGGTTCTCGTTTAACTATTAGTTCCATTGATAAGTGCACGAAGTTTAAGTTCCAATATCTACCATCAGATTGGACATGTGAAAACAATCAGTTCTATGGTCTATATGATATTGAGAGAGAAATAGAAGATTTAACAAAGAAGGGTTTAACATTTGAACAATTCAAAATGTTCTATTTGGGTTTAAATCGTGATTTGACCTGTTGCGAATATGCCAAAGTGATTAAGCAACTGATTGCTCAGTTTAAACTACAAAAGGATTTCAAATAATTCTTCAGTATTCAAAAAACTTTTTTGTTAAAATACCCATTGACAATTAGAATTTTTAATACTATATTATATCTCGTTAAATGATTGAGAACACAACCATTAAACGAAAACAGAAAAAGAGAAGTTAAATGTAAAAAACATTTTACAAAACTACCTCTTGACAATGGATTGAAAAGAATCTATATTAGTTCTCGTTGATTGGTTGAGAAATCAAGAAACAAATTTTGAAAAATAAAAATTATACATACAATATAGGAAAACAGAAAATGATGTCTATTAAGAATCTACATAACATTTGCTCCGAACGAGATTGGCTCCGCGTCAATGCCAATTCAATGCAGGGTGCATTTGCAGGCATCGCCTTTATTGAATGTGGTGAGGGATTATATAGTCCGTAGATTTTATTTGTTTTTCCGGCGTAACAAATTAAATCCATTGGACTAAAATCCAATGGATTTTTTTATTACTCTTTTGCTGGTAAGCCAGTAGTGGAGAAACCACTTAAAAAACAAATATGGCCCTATCGTCTAGTTTTGGTTAGGACACAAGAATTTCAATCTTGAAACACCAGTTCAAATCTGGTTGGGGCTACGAACAAACTAATATGGTACTGTAGAATACTTGGTTAGTTCGCTGCCCTTTCAAGGCGGAAAAGAGAGTTCAAATCTCTCCAGTACTACTAACAAATTAATGGTTTCGTGGTGAAGTGGTCTAACACATTGGTCTGTCTAACCAACATTCGTGGGTTCAAATCCCACCGGAATCGTACAAATTATGGGCTTGTAGTTCAGTCTTTGGTAGAACGCCGCACTTGCACTGCGGAGGTCATGGGTTCAAATCCCTTCAGGTCCACTACATACAAATTATTCCACCTTAGTTCAGTAGGTAGAATGGGTGACTGTTAATCACTAGGTCCCAGGTCCGAGTCCTGGAGGTGGAGCGAAAACAAAAAATGGTGGTAATCCACTGGTGCTGGAAGCACCTTAAAAACTTGGCCGCTCTAGCAAAGATGGTCTATGCAACGGACTGAAAATCCGAGGATTCCCGATCGTTACGGGAGGGCGGCACGAACAAATTATTCCGGTATAACTCAACTGGTAGAGTGTTTCCTTCATACGGAAAAAGTTGTAAGGTTCAAATCCTACTACCGGGACTAACAAATTAACTCTCCTTCGCCTAGCTGGTTTATGGCACCTGTCTTACAAACAGGAATTACCTTGGTTCAAATCCAAGAGGGGAGATACTGCCCATTAGTGTAATGGTAACACGGCTCGCTCTGACCGAGCAATCAGTAGTCCGAATCTATTATGGGCAACGAACAAATTAACGGCAACTATCTCCTCGCTCTGATAAGGCGTTGAAAGAGTAAATGGTTACATGTAGGTTCAATCCCTATGTTGCCGACTATCGCCCGGTGACGGAACTGGCATACGTGTCTGCCTTAGAAGCAGAATTTTGAGAGTTCAAATCTCTCCTGGGCGACTATGGAGAATTACCCCTAATTGGTAAGGGCGCGGTCCTGAAAACCGCTGTGGCGAAAGCTGCTTGGGAGTTCAAGTCTCTCATTCTCCGCTAAATGCTCCCGTAGGCTAACTGGATAAACCACTAGGCTACGAACCTGGTATTCCTGGTTC
>ODAJ012175185.1_pt1 | contig 15216 bp, 9 predicted proteins | sample 1539241 | NCBI WGS metagenome assembly ODAJ01 (sample SAMN02144231, study PRJEB22623) | gut metagenome | biome: sheep rumen | host: Ovis aries | place: New Zealand
CAAGGTGAACGCCTTGTTTTCAGTCTGAGAGATTTGACTGAGATTAAGAGATGAATAAAGAAGAGGGGGAACTATATAAAAAATATAATTTTATTATATTTTTTATATTAAAGGGGTATTATTATATATAATATATACGTGCGCGAGCGTGCAAGGTCGGTTGACTTTGTTGACTTTGTTGACCTTGTTTACTTTGTTTACAAAAGTTACAAAAGTTACATTTTCTACATTTTCTACATTTTCTACAAAATCACGATGTTCACTTTGTTCACCTTGTTCACCAAAAACATCAAGTCAACCTTGTCAACCTTGTCAACCTTGTTAACCTTTTTTGCTCCTGGTGACTGGTTGGAATGTTAAAAACTACTATGCACAAAAGGGCAAAAGCGTGCAAAAACTGCTTTTCTGAGAGAAAAAGTGATTTTTCTTGCAACGGACTGAGGTTTAGCGTGTTACGTGGTACGTAACCCTACTGAACGGAGAGGAAAACGGGGCAAAGATAAAAGCTATGCTTTTAGCGCTAAATGTAATGCTTTTAGCGGTAGAAGTAATGCTTTTATACCCTAAAAGTAATGCCTCTGCAGAGGGATGGGGCTAAAATGTTAAAAACTACTCTAAATTTGCTGAGGTAGAGAAATATTAGTACCTTTGTGTTCAATATGAGCAATGTACAGGCGAACATACACATGCCTATGTGGGCGAAGGTAGCGTTGGGGGGCATCCTGACGCCCATAGTGGTGGTGCTGCTGCTTGCCGTGGCGCTCTACCTGCCACCTGTTCAGAAGTGGGCTGTGGACAAGGCGAGCGAGTATGCCAGCAGGGAGACTGGCATGGAGATAAGCGTGGGCGGAGTGCACCTGGCTTTCCCTCTCGACCTGAGCTTAGAGGAGGTGAAATGCCTGAAGCAGAACGACTCTCTGCCACAGGTGAAGGACACTATACTCCTGGTGAAGCAGGCGGTGGTTGACGTGCAGCTGTTGCCATTGCTCAATAGCAATGTGGTGATAAACCAGATAGAGCTGAATCAGGGACATTTCAATACATCAGACTTTATACACGAGGCAAGGGTGAAGGGCTATGTTGGCAGACTGCTGGTGGACAACACCCCACCCCCTGTGGCATCGGTGGCACTGGACAGCAGTGTGGTGAGACTGAGCAGCATAATACTGACTGACGCGAGGGTGAATGTGGAACTGTCGGACACCGTACCGCCTGACACCACCGAGACGGAGAACCTGTGGAAAATATACGTGAGAGACCTCTCTATACAGAACTCCAAGGTCACAGTGCACATGCCTGGCGACACCCTGCAGGTGGGGGCTATGCTGGCTGACGCCAAGGCGAAGGAGGGATACTTTGACCTGAACAAGGGGCTCTATCAGGTGAACCACCTGGCACTTGCCAAGTCGGCTATCACCTACGACAACAACTTCGAGCGCCGTCTGCCCAACTCCACTAACTACCTCGATGCCTTTGATGCCAACCACATAGCGCTGAGCGACATCACGCTGAAGGTGGATTCCATATACTACTGCGACCCTGCTGACATCCGTCTGAAGATAAGGGAGGCGGCGATGAAGGAGAAGTGCGGACTGACACTGACCTCGCTGAAGGCCGACATTGCGATGGACTCCACGAAGATGAAGGTGGACGGGGCATTGGCTACGAATAATTCTAACGCAAAACTTAGCGTTAGGATTAACGGGAACGGGAACGGGAACGATAACGGGAACAAGGGCACTTATGATGACCTCTTTGACTTTGACAATAACAGGATAGAGGCAAAGGTGGATGGCACGATAGGCTATCAGGACCTGAAGATGGTGGTGGGTTCAAATGTGCGCAACATGCCGATGTACCCACTGAGCGTGAAGGGCGAGGTGAATGGCAACATGAAGCAGATGACCATCAGAGAAATGAACGTGAACTGGCCTACCGTGCTGACAGCTGACGCAAGGGGCACAGTGACCATAAAGCCTCAGATGGTGGCAAGGATACACACCGACCTGAGAACCTATAACCTGAACTTCGTGAAGGGTATGCTCGACAAGAGTACGGCAAGGATGATCAACATTCCTGCCATGAGGGCGAGCGGAGATATCACATATAACGCTAACGGGAACGTTAACGTTAACATTAAGGCCTATGAGGGAAAGGGCGTGATAAACGTTAACGCTAACGGGAACGTTAACGGGAACTCCATGGCTGGTTGGGCCATCGATGCTAAAGCAAAGGGCGTGAACGTAAACCACTTTGTGAAGGGTTATAACCTGAGCAATGTGGATGCTGATGTGAAGCTGCATGGTGGCAAACTGACGGCAAATGTTGACTCACATGCTGGTGATGTGGTGGGACAGTTTGCTGTGGCAGGCACTATGGGGGGCAGAATGACTGACCTGACCATAGCCACAGACCTGAAGAAGGTGGACCTCTACAGACTGAAGATAGCCGACAAACCGCTGACCATAGGACTGTGCAGCAATCTGGACATAGAGACCGACATGAACCAGTATTACAAGGTGCAGGGAATGGTGTCAGACATCAGCGTGACTGACACAGCAACCATAAACTTCACTGACGACATAATACTCGACATACTGACACGCAAGGACACCACAATGGCAAAGGTGGACTGTGGCGACTTTGCACTGAGACTGAACGCCCAAGGTGGCTACAAATGGCTCATGGGATGCAGCGACCGCCTGCAGGCTGAGATAGACAAACAGCTGAAGGCTCGCACCATAGACCAGCAGGCTCTGCGCCAGTGTTTCCCACGACTGACACTCTCCGTGCACAGCGAGCAGGACAACCCAGTGTATCGTACGCTGAAATACATGGGCATAGACTACTCACTCATAGACCTCGACATGAAGACATCGAGGGAAGACGGCATATTCAGCGACCTGAAAGTAGAGGGACTGAAGACACAGGGCTACAAGCTCGACACCATAACGGTGGCAATAGGTTCGCGAAACGACCCTATGCAGATATACTACAGAGCCCACATACACAACCGTCCGCCAAACGACTATGTGTTTAATGCCTACATCGACGGCAAACTATTGGAGCATGGCATAGTGACTGGTGTGCGTTTGTTTGACAACAAAGACCAGCTCGCCCTGCGTCTGGGTGCCGAGGCAACGATGGAGGAAGAGGGGCTGAAGCTGCACTTCGTGCCACAGAACCCTACCTTAGGCTATGACATATACTCGCTGAACGAGGACAACTATGTGCTCTTAGACAAGAAGAACCGCATACATGCCTACATAGACCTGCTGGCACAGGACGGAACGGGACTGAAGCTTTACAGTAACGAAAACGGGAACGGGAACGGGAACGAGAACGGGAACGGGAACGAGGAAGATGACGACGAGTTCCTGCAAGACCTGACGCTGTCGGTGAACAGGCTTAACATAGGTAAGGTGCTGTCGTCACTGCCTTACAGTGTGAATATGCAGGGAATGCTGGACGGCGACTTCCACGTGATGCAGAACAAGGACGAGAGCTTCACCCTGTCGAGCGACCTCACCATAAAGAATATGGTGTATGAGGGATGCGCCATGGGCAACATAGGCACACAGTTCACCTACCTGCCTAAGAGCGACGGCTCACACTACATCGACGGCATACTGCTGAAGGACGATATGCAGGTGGGCGACATCACAGGCTCATACAACTTCAACACCTCAGCCATCAACGCCAAGATGAATTTCGACAAGTTCCCGCTTGACATGATAAACGGTTTTGTGCCTGACCAGCTGATAGGACTGGAGGGAACGGCTGACGGTACGCTCGACATACAGGGCACCACCAGCAAGCCAAACGTGAATGGCGAACTATTCCTAAAGGATGCAGCCCTGCTCTCTGTGCCTTACGGCATAAGACTGCGATTCAACGACGACCCAGTGAGAATAAACAACTCGAACCTGGTGTTTGACAACTTCCAGATGTATGCCACCAACAACCAGCCTATGGTGGTGCAGGGCACACTGAACTTTGGCGACCTCGACCACATAAAGACCGACCTGAGGCTGAGGGCTACCGACTTTGCACTGATAGACGCCAAGGAGAACAGCAAGTCAGAGGCTTACGGCAACATGAACGTGAACTGTTTTGCACGGATAACGGGCGAACTGGACAGGCTCAACGTAAGAGGCAGGCTTGACGTGCTGCCTTCTACGAACCTTTATTATATACTGCGCGACTCACCTATCACCACTGACAACCGACTGAAGGAACTGGTGACCTTCACCGACTTTGAGAATGGCGACACGGTGAAGATAGTACGCCCAGTGGCTCACGGCATGAACATGGATATGTCGATAGCCGTAAGAGAGGGAGCACACATAAAATGCTGGCTCGACGGTGCACACTCTAACTATCTGGACTTGATAGGTAATGGCGAACTGCGCTACAGATTCATCAACGACGAGACCAACATGACAGGCCGATACACCATCACCCAGGGCGAGATGAAATACTCTCTGCCAGTGATACCACTGAAGACCTTCACCATAGAAGACGGAAGCTACCTGGAGTGGACTGGCGAGATGATGAACCCTCGACTGCACATAACAGCCAAGGAGACGGTGAAGGCTAATGTGAGCATAGACGGAGTGAGCCACATGGTGACATTCCTGACTGGTGTAAGACTCTCAAAGACCCTGAACGACATGGGACTGGAATTCATAATCGAGGCACCAGAGAACCAGACCATATCAGACGAGTTGAGCATGAAATCGCCTGAGGAGCGAGGCAAACTGGCTGTCACCATGCTGACCACAGGCATGTACCTCTCAGACGGCAACACCTCGAAGTTCTCTATGAACTCAGCCCTCAACTCATTCCTGCAGTCGGAGATAAACAACATAGCAGGCAACGCCCTGAAGACCATCGACCTGTCATTCGGCATGGAGAGTTCGACAGAGCAGGATGGCACCATGCACAACGACTACACCTTTAAGTTTGCCAAGAGATTCTGGAACAACCGCCTCTCAATAGCCGTGGGTGGCAAGGTGTCATCAGGTCCTGACGTGAGCGGACAGAACAAGTCGTTCTTTAATAATGTGGACCTGCAGTACAGGCTGTCTGACACCTCAAACCAATATCTGCAGATGTTCTACAAGCGTTCGGTATATGACTACCTGGAGGGCTACCTGAGCCAGTATGGTGCAGGCTACATGTGGAAGAAGAAGTCGCAGACGCTGAAGGGCATATTCAAGAAAGAGCCTAAGATGGAGTTTAGGAGGATGAACCAGCCTGCAAGGAGGGACAGTTCAAGGGTTCAAGAGTTCAAGTCGCGCTAAAGCGCTGGTTCAAGGGGTTCAAAAAGTTCAAGAGTAAATGATTTCTATAAAACATACATTCCGTTCCTCATTTGTGGGGATTATAGGAGGAATAGCTCTCCTACTCTCTTCATGTTCGAGCACATCGTCGCTGGAGCCTGGAGAACAGTTGTATATAGGACTGAAGCCGATAGACTGGCAGAACTTTGAGCCTGGCAGTCATAAAGATGCCACACAAGAAGAGCTGGAGGCAGCACTCGCCATAGCACCTAACGGAGCACTGTTTGGTTCGTCATATCATCGCACCCCCTTCCCCTACGGACTGTGGATATGGAATGCCTGCCACAACTCTGACGGAGTGTTTAAGAAATGGCTCAACAAGTCATTTGGCAAACAGCCCGTGCTGATGCAGAACGTGAATGCTCCCTTGCGCACCTCGGTGGCAGAGAACATACTGCAGAATAACGGATATTTCCACGGCAAGGTGAGCTATGACGTGATAGAGGGCAAACCAAAGGCGATAAAGAAAGACAGTACGCTGAGGGCGAGAGAGGCTCGCATACAGTATCACGTGAACTATGGCCCTCTGTTTACCATCGACTCCATACAATACACCAACTTCCCCAGCGACTCATACAACAGACTGACAACATCAGAATCGCTGATAAAGCGAGGCAGTCCGTTCTCAGTGTCGCTATTGGATAACGAGCTGACGCGAATACACGACCTGTTCAGAAACAAGGGCTATTACTTCTATCAGAAAAAGTATGCCACCTTCCTTGCCGATACCATCATGGTGCCTGGCAAGGTGCAACTGAAGGTGCAACTGCTGGACTCCATACCAGAGGATGCCATGCGCCGATGGGTGATTGGCTCTACCACGGTGAGCATAAAGCGACAGATATTCGAGCAGATAACCGACTCGGTGAAGAGGCGTTATCTGACCATAAAATTCGGTGGAGAGAAACCAGCCGTAAGACCCCGAGTGCTGCTGAGACAACTGCGCATGAGGCCAGGCAGCATCTTCTCACAGGATGCCTACCAGGAGTCGCTCAACAACCTGACCTCACAAGGCATATATTCGAATGTGGACATAAAGTTTGAACCCAGACGAAACCCTGACGGCACACCTGTGCTGGTGCCTGACAGCATCAAACCACTGAGGGGCGAAGAGAGAGCTGGAGCAGGAATACTCGATATGTCCATCAATGCCATACTCGACAAGCCATACGACTTCACCTTAGGTGCCAACGTGATAGGCAAGACCAACGGACGCATGGGACCAGGACTGACCGTGGGACTGACCAAGAGGAATGCCTTCCGTGGCGGCGAACTGCTGTCGTTCAACATAGGAGCCAACTACGAGATACAGATGTCGAGCAACTCTACGGCAGGCGACTCATACGACTTCTCGGCTGGTGCCACACTGGAACTGCCACGACTGCTCATGCCAAACTGGATGCAGAAGCGTCGTCGCCGTTGGTATGTCACCCCTACCACAGCCATCTCGCTTAATGCCCAGACCACGCGCAGAGCTGGCTTCTTCACCCGTAACTTCTTCACTGGAGAGTTTACCTACATATTCCAGCCCACAGAGTGCTCTGTGCACACCTTCACCCCACTGGGTTTGGTATATGGTCGCACCACAGACCGCACAGATGCTTTCTATGAGAAGATGAAGCAGTCGGCTATCACCGAGGTGGCTAACAGAGACGAGTTTACGCCAAGGATGAGGTATATATATTCATACAGTTCGCCACGCTCATATCGCAACCCTGTTTACTGGCAGACAACAGTGACAGAGGCAGGTAACCTGATAGACCTGGGCTACCACCTGCTGAGCGACAAGGACTGGGCTCAGAAGGATAAGCACATTCTGGGCACTCCATTCTCGCAGTACCTGAAACTGGAGACCGACTTCCGCAAGACATGGCAACTGGGTGATAATGCCTGTGCCGTATTCCACTTCTATGGAGGCATAATGAAGCCTTTAGGCAATGACAACTGCGGACCATTCTCTGAACAGATGTATATAGGTGGTGCCAACGACTTGAGAGGTTTTGCCATGAGAACGGTAGGACCTGGTGCTGTGCACATAGACGATAGCAACAGCCAGTATCTGTATCATAACGGCGACCTGAAACTGGTGATGAACATAGAATATCGTCCTCGCCTCTTTGGTTCGCTCTATGGAGCCCTGTTCGTAGATGCAGGCAATGTGTGGGTGATAGACAAGGACAGACGAAACACCATGAAAGAGGAGTTTCAGCAAGACTCATTCAAGAAGGACATAGCCCTGAATGTAGGTGTGGGCTTGCGTTATGACCTCGACTTCTTCGTATTGCGTCTGGACTGGGGTTTCGCCCTGCACCAGCCATACAGCAACTATTATTCTGTCAAGGATAAGCAACTGTATAGCAACACCTCAGGATTCTTCAATGTGCGCAATTTCAAAGATGCACAATGTATTAACTTCGCAATAGGATATCCATTCTAAGCAGTTCACAGTTCACAGTTCATAGTTCATAGTTCTATTGAGCCTGTAGAAACGTTAAAAATAATTAAACCGTCAAACAACTGTGGACTGTGAACTGTGAACTATGAACTATTTTTTGTACCTTTGCACCCACTTTCACGAGTTGAAAGATTATTCACTTCTATTTAACAACAAAAAGTTTAACAAAAACAAATGGCAACAAAGATTCGTTTACAGCGCGGCGGTCGTAAGGGCTATGCCTTCTACAGCATCGTTATCGCTGACGTAAGAGCTCCACGTGATGGTAAGTTTACTGAAAAGATTGGTACCTACAACCCAAACACCAATCCTGCCACAGTAGATCTGAATTTTGAACGTGCACTTTATTGGGTTGAGAATGGCGCACAGCCAACTGACACAGTTCGTAACATCCTCTCTAACGAGGGCGTAATGCTCATGAAGCACCTCAAGGGTGGCGTGAAGAAGGGTGCATTCGACGAGGCTGCTGCACAGGCTAAGTTTGACGCTTGGAAGCAGGCTAAGGCTAAGGGTTTCGAGGCTATCAAGTCAAAGGACGCTGACGCTAAGAAGGCTGCTAAGAAGGCTGCTCTCGACGCTGAGAAGAAGGCTAACGAGGCTAAGGCTAAGGCTATCGCAGACAAGAAGGCTGCTGCTGAGGCTGCTGCTGCACCTGCAGAGGAAGCTGCTGAAGCTGCTGCTGAGGAGGCTACAACTGAGGCTCCTGCTGCAGAAGCACAGACAGAAGCTCCAGCTGAGGCTTAATCTTACTCAACCAATTAAGAAAAAGACAAAAGATGTGCAAGCCTCAACGGCATGTACATCTTTTTTTGGGTTAAAGAGTTCAAAGGGGGATAAAGAGTTATGCGAATAAAACTCATAGTACAAGGTGTTACTGACATAGTATCGAATAATGTGGCTTCACTCCTCATACTGACTGATGAGGAGGAGAAGAGGCAACTGACCATAGTGGTTGACGCAGTTATGCGACATGAGATATCCATTCGCAGAGGAAAGTATGTGGGCAACCTGGAACAGCGTTCGTCTGCCATAAACGCTATGAAACGCTGTCTGCCTGAAACCCTCAGCGCAGCTATAAAATATCTGACCAATATGGAGTTGTGCGTGGTGATTGTGAGCATTGTTGACGGGCAATACTGCGCCGTACTCGAAGATATGCGCACTGGCACAGCCTTCCCTATCAGGGTGAGTGACGGCATACTGCTGTCGTATGCCGACCCACACATACCTTTATATATAGAGAAGTCGCTGTGGGAGGTGCAGAGCACTAAATACATGGGTGTGGATGCCAAGGGCATCAGTCTGCCCCTGAACACCCTGAGCAAGTCGATGCTGCAGAAGGCTATGCAGAAGTGCATAGACGACGAGAACTATGAGGCAGCACAGCAGATAAAAGAAGAACTGTCAAGGCGCAAAGCATAAGTATGAAAGAAGAGAGATACTTTTACGTACCAGATGCCGATAAACTGACGGAACTGCCCCACGACGAGGCTCAGCATGCCATAAGGGTGTTGAGACTAAAGGAGGGTGACACCATTTATCTGATGGATGGCAAAGGCACCTTCTACAAGGCTGAGGTTACGATGGTATCGTCAAAGCATTGCGCTTACAACATAATGGAAACAATGCCCCAGCAGCGCCCATGGCAAGGCAGACTGCACATAGCCATGGCTCCAACAAAGATGATGGAGCGCACGGAGTGGATGGCAGAAAAGGCTACAGAGATAGGTGTGGATGAGTTTTCATTCCTTGAGTGCCAGTTCTCTGAGCGCAGGAATATGCGTACAGACCGTATAGACAAGATTGTGGTGGCTGCCACCAAACAAAGCAGGAAAGCATGGAAACCAGTGGTGAACGACCTGCAATCGTTCCGCTCGTTCATAGAACAACCTCGCGAGGGACTGAAATTCATCTGCCACTGCTATGACGAGATAGAGAGAAAAGACCTTTTCGAGACCTTAATGTCCTTAGAGTCCTTAGAGTCTTTAGGGTCATTAAAGACTACAAAGGTTCCCGTTAACGTTCCCGTTCCCGTCAATATCACCGTCCTCGTAGGTCCAGAGGGTGATTTCAGCATCGACGAGGTAAAACTGGCTATGGAGCATGGCTATATCTCCACCTCCTTAGGTTCTCAACGTCTGAGAACAGAAACAGCTGCACTATCAGCGGTTATGATAATGCAGCTGGCAAATAAGCTATAATTTTTTCGTTTTCGTAGCGAAGCGTTTCGTAGCAACCTCTGGTTGCGTTTCGTACGAGCTATGCGAGTTAAGAGTACATCTGCTCCTTCTGTGCCTTGATAGCCTCATCATAGATGTAGTCATCATAAGTCATCAGCTTATCGATAGTACCCTTTGGTGTCAGTTCGATGATACGGTCGGCAACGGTATTGATAAACTCATGGTCGTGAGAAGCAAACAGAATGTTGCCCTTAAACGTAATCAGGTTGTTGTTGAAAGCCTGGATAGACTCCAGATCGAGGTGGTTGGTAGGAGTATCGAGAATGAGACAGTTGGCATTCTGCAACTGCATTCTTGCTATCATACAACGCATCTTCTCACCACCTGAGAGCACGTTGACCTTCTTCTCTACCTCTTCCTGCTTAAAGAGCATTCTGCCAAGGAAACCCTTCATAACCACCTCATTACCAGGACCATATTGTGAGAGCCAGTCAACAAGGTTCAGGTCGCTCTTGAAGAACTCTGTATTATCCAGTGGCAGATAGGCTGTAGTTATGGTAACACCCCATTTGTAGGTTCCGCCATCAGCCTCTCTATTGCCATTGATAATCTCAAAGAGAGCTGTCATAGCTTTTGGATTGTGAGAGAGGAAGACGGTCTTCTGTCCCTTCTCTATGTTGAATGAAACATTGTCAAACAATACTGAACCATCAGCATCAAGAGCTTTCAGATTCTCCACTTCGAGTATCTGGTTGCCTGGCTCACGATCCATCTGGAATATGATGCCTGGATATTTACGGGTAGAAGGCTGAATCTCCTCTACGTTCAGTTTCTCAAGCATCTTCTTACGTGAGGTGGTCTGCTTAGACTTCGCAACATTGGCAGAGAACCTTCTGATAAACTCCTCCAGCTCCTTACGCTTCTCCTCAGCCTTAGCCTTCTGGTTCTGAGCCTGACGGAGTGCCAGCTGACTTGATTCGTACCAGAAAGAATAGTTACCAGCAAACATGGTAACCTTGCCAAAGTCGATATCAACTGTCTGGGTAGATACAGCATCGAGGAAGTGACGGTCGTGGCTCACTACGAGCACGGTCTGCTCCACATTGGAGAGGTATTCCTCCAGCCACTGTACGGTATCGAGGTCGAGGTCGTTGGTAGGCTCATCGAGCAACAGGTTGTCAGGATTACCAAACAGAGCCTTCGCCATCATCACGCGTACCTTCTCATTATTAGAGAGTTCTGACATCATAGAGTAATGAACAGCCTCCTTGATGCCCAGTCCTGAAAGCAGTTGGGCAGCATCGCTCTCAGCGTTCCAACCATCCATCTCGGCAAACTTCTCCTCCAGTTCAGCAGCACGATTGCCATCCTCCTCAGTCATCTCGGGCTTTGCATAGAGAGCCTCACGCTCCTTCATATTCTCCCATAGAGGCTGATGACCCATGAGCACGGTATTGATAACCGTCTCGTTGTCATACTTGAAGTGGTCCTGCTCCAATACTGAAAGACGCTCACCAGGTCCCAGCTCCACAGTACCCTTATTTGGCTCCAACTCTCCGCTGATAGCCCTCAGCAGGGTTGACTTACCAGCACCGTTGGCGCCGATGATACCATAGATATTGCCAGGAGTAAACTTGAGGTTTACATCCTTGTAAAGCACACGTTTTCCAAACTGAATTGCAAGATTTGTTACTGTAATCATTCCTTATCTTTTTACCTTATTTATAAATTTTGCCTGCAAAGGTACTCATTTTTTTTCAATTGTCGAAAAAAATACGTAATTTTGTAGGCTGTAATGAATTATACCCGTTTTACCAAACACAAACCATAAAGTTATGAACATCGGAATTATAGCAACAGGACGAATGGCTGGCACTGCAGCCGACACACTCAGCAAGATGCAGGATGCAAAATGCATTGCTGTGGCTTCACGCACTATTGAGAAGGCTCAGGCTTTTGCCAAGGAACACGGCATAGAACGTGCCTACGGCTCGTATAGCGAACTGCTCAACGACAAGGATGTGGACCTGGTGTATGTTGCCACCCCCCACTCCATGCACTACGACATAACGATGGAGGCACTGAGGACGGGCAAGCCCTGTCTGGTGGAGAAGGCATTCATGGCAAACCATCGTCAGAGCAAGGAGGTGATAGAACTGGCACACAAGAACAAGGTGTTTGTGGCAGAGGCTATATGGACTCGCTACCAGCCTGCTGTGGAGATAGTACGAGAGATGATAAAACGTATTGGAACTCTGCGACTTATCTCTGCCAACATAGGTTATAACATGGTGTGGCGCAAACCCAAACTGCTGCAACCAGAACTGTGTGGTGGAGCCCTGATGGATGTGGGAGTGTACGGACTGAATTTCGTCAGGATGTTTTGTGGAGAAGAGGTAACAAAGATTGGAGGCTGTTGCACACAGTCAGACACAGGCATGGACCTCAGCGAGGTTATCACCCTGTCACTTGCCAATGGTGTGATGGCAACCATTCAGGCTACAGCCAACGCCACAAGCAGCAACCGCGGAGTGCTGACAGGCACAGAGGGTTTTATAGTGGTTGACAACATCAACAACCCACAGCTGATAAGCCTCTATGCCCCAGACCGCACGCTGGTAGAAGACATACACGTGCCACAGCAGATAACAGGCTACGAATATGAGTTCAGCGCTTGTAAAGAGGCTATAGAAAACCATCAAATCGAGACTGCATTCATGCCCCACGACGAGACTTTGCGCATAATGCAACTGATGGACACATTGCGAGAGCAATGGGGCGTAAGATTCCCTATGGACTGAACAATAACCAACAAACTCATGCATAAAAATTTGAACTATTGTTAAAATATGGGCTGTAATTTGTTTTTCTGCCCAAATAATATTACCTTTGCACGATAAAATATCATTTTACTGAATGAACAAAATCATATATAGCATAGCAACAGTCATCTCGCTGATAGCCATCTTTGCATCGTGTTCAAAGCAAGAAACATACGCAGAACAGCGTGAACGCGAGTTCAATAAGATTGACGAGTTTATTTCAAAAAACAAGATTGAGGTTATCGACGAGGCTACATTCAAAAGTCAGGATTACACAACCAAAGACAACCAGTATGTGAAGTTCAACAATACTGGTGTTTACATGAACATCATAGACAAAGGACCTGAGCAGGGTAAGATTCTCTCAAAGAACGGCGACAATTCCGAGGTGCTGGTAAGATACCAGGAATACAACATCAACGGCGACTCTATCAAGACCACCAACCGTACTCCTGCCTTTGCTACTCTTTGTGACAAGTTTTCTGTAAACAATTATCAGGGCACTTATATCGCTTCTTTCATTTATGGTCGTATGTATAACTACTACGGCTCTACGACCGTGCCTGGCGGATGGCTCGTTCCATTGAAATACATCCGTTTGGGACGACCTGTCGATGAAGACGACCACTATGCCACCGTACGTCTTATTGTGCCACATGACCAGGGTACTGCTGCAGCTGTTTCAGGCGTATATGCCTGCTACTACTACATGACGTACGAGGTTGACAGATAACACAATCCAACCATTAAACCTAATATAGCTTATGTCATTAATCAAATCCATTTCAGGCATTCGCGGTACTATCGGCGGACCTGCCGGGGACACACTCAACCCCCTTGACATCGTAAAGTTTACATCGGCTTATGCTACCTTTATACGTAAGTCAACACCCAACGGAAGCAACAAGATAGTAGTGGGCAGAGACGCCCGCATATCAGGCGAGATGGTGAAAAACGTGGTTTGCGGCACCCTCATGGGTATGGGCTACGACGTGGTGAACATCGGACTTGCCTCAACTCCTACCACCGAACTGGCTGTCACCATGGCTGGTGCTGACGGTGGCATTATCATTACCGCATCACATAACCCACGCCACTGGAATGCTCTCAAACTGCTCAACAAGCATGGCGAGTTCCTTACCGCTGCTGACGGCAACGAGGTATTGGCTATTGCCGAGGCTGAGGCGTTTGAGTATGCTGACGTTGACCATGTGGGCAAATATACAGAAGAGAATTTCGACCAGAGGCATATCGATGCCGTGATGAATCTGAAACTCGTGGATGCAGAGGCTATTAAGAAGGCTGGCTTCAACGTGGTGGTTGACTCCATCAACTCTGTAGGCGGCATCATCCTCCCTGCCCTCCTCGACCGTCTTGGTGTGAAATACACCTTCCTCAACGGTGAGGCTAATGGCGACTTCCAGCACAACCCTGAGCCACTGGAGAAAAACCTCTCTGGCATCATGGACACGCTGAAGGGCGGTGGCTACGACCTCGGTATCGTGGTTGACCCAGACGTTGACCGTCTTGCCTTTATCTGCGAGGACGGCAAAATGTATGGCGAGGAATACACCCTTGTCAGCGTGGCAGACTACATCCTTTCTGAGATGCAGAAAGACCCTAACCATCCAGCTCTTAATACAGTCTCTAACCTCTCTTCTACTCGTGCCCTTCGCGATGTTACGGAGAAGTATGGTGGCACATATACAGCGGCTGCCGTGGGCGAGGTAAATGTTACAACAAAAATGAAGCAGGTGGGTGCCGTAATTGGTGGCGAAGGCAATGGTGGAGTAATCTATCCAGACAGCCATTACGGACGCGACGCTCTTGTTGGTATCGCACTGTTCCTCAGCCTGTTGGCTAAAAAGGCTCAAAAAGTAAGTGAACTAAGAAAAACCTACCCAGAATACTTCATAGCCAAGAACCGCATCGACCTCACTCCTGATGTTGACGTTGACGCTATTCTGGCAAAGGTAAAGGAAATGTACAGCGCAGAAAAGGATGTTGCCGTTAACGACATCGACGGCGTAAAACTCGACTTCCCTGACAAGTGGGTTCACCTGCGCAAGTCTAACACCGAACCTATCATCCGTGTCTATAGTGAGGCTCACACCATGGCAGAGGCTGACGAGATAGGCAAGAAGATCATGGAAGTGGTGTATGGTTCAATTGATAATTGATAATTGATAATTGATAATTGACAATTGACAATTGATAATTGAACTCCGAGCTTTGCTCGCCTGAGCACCTACGGAGCGCAAGAATTGACAATTGATAATTAAGTTATATATAAAAAGGATGGTGAAGAAATCACCATCCTTTTGTTTTTTGAGCCTCTTGTCGGATTCGAACCAACGACCCCGAGATTACAAATCACGTGCTCTGGCCAACTGAGCTAAAGAGGCGGGTGGGCA
>ODAJ012175179.1_pt1 | contig 15203 bp, 14 predicted proteins | sample 1539241 | NCBI WGS metagenome assembly ODAJ01 (sample SAMN02144231, study PRJEB22623) | gut metagenome | biome: sheep rumen | host: Ovis aries | place: New Zealand
AAAAAGAATATGCGGCCGTAGCTCAGCTGGATAGAGTGCCAGACTCCGACTCTGGAGGTCGTGGGTTCGAATCCCGTCGGCCGTACCAAAAAACGACGTGTTTTGACACGTCGTTTTTTGATACATGCATCGGCTGGGAGCAAATTCATCCGCGCGTATGGGCTGCTATACGTGAAAGATATTCCTCCTGGGTGTAAGGGCCTTTCAAGATATCTTATCCTGCAGCGGATAAAGATTGTCATATTCCTTTGCGACGACAAGCGGGGAGGCGTGAAAGATGCGAGAGCTTGAAATCATCCACCATCGGCAGATCGAGGGCATGAGCCTGTTTTTTGACACGGTCGAGTACCGCACGCCCCATTTTCACCCGGAATGGGAGCTCATCTGGATCACGGACGGAATCCTGTCGGTCCGTTACGGCGCAAAGGAACGCCGTGGGAGCGCAGACGATCTGTTTCTGTTTTATCCCGGGCAGGTACACGAATTTCAGCGGGTGGAAGAGAACGCAACGTTTCTATGTCTGCAGATATCGCCTCAGCTCTTTGGGAACAGCGCGCCGAGTCTGGGCCGGACCCTGCTGGAGGATTCCTACATGAATCTATATCTGGGAGACGAGCGGGTCTGCGAAGTGCGGTCTCTGCTGCGACAGATGCTGACCGATTATCTGGACCGACCGGGGTACTATGAGCTGAATTGCGTCGGCCTGTGCGGAAGGCTGCTCTATTTACTGCTGACAGCTGCGCCGGGGCACACCATGACGGAGGAAGAGCGCAGCCATACGGATGAGCGCAACGCCAGGCTGGAGCGCTTTATCCGGTTTGTGGACGAGAACTATATGCACAAAATCCGGCTTTCGGATTTTGCGGAGGCAGAGGGCTGTTCCACCAGCTATCTCTCCCGTTTTATCAAGGGTGCGATGAACCAGACCTTTCAGGAGTATGTGAATTCCGTGCGCTATCACAGCGCGTGCAGGCTGATTGCCGGCGGAGGCAAGAAAATGCTGGATGTCTGTGTGGAATCCGGCTTTTCGGATTACCGGTATTTTTCTGCCGCTTTTAAGGCGCAGAGTGGCTTGACTCCCGAAGAATACGGCAAGCAAATGCTTGGGCAGCAGGAGGAGCCCGTCCGCCGCAGCCTTCATTCCTTGGAGCGCTTTTATACAAAGGAACAAAGCAGAGAGCTTCTTGCCAGGCTCCGGACGGATTAAACCAGCCATCCGGAGCCTTGTTATTTCGCACAAAAAGGAAAACAGAAAAATGTTGAGTTTGCTGAAATCTCGCCGATGTCAAGATTGTCTAATGTAAAGGCAAAAGAAATCAAGGATTTCAGCTAACACCGGCGATATAATCAATCAAAAAGTCCGTGAAGGGAGAAGAGACTATTGAACCTTTATATCGGTATCGATCTGGGCACTTCAGCGGTCAAGCTGCTGTTGGTCAATGAAACCGGCGAGATTCTCAAAACGGTCACCAAGGAATACCCGCTGCGATTTCCGCAGCCGGGCTGGTCAGAACAGGACCCGGCCGATTGGTGGAGGGCAGTGCAGCACGGTATCCTGCAGCTCACGGAGCACGAGGACAAGTCTGCCATCCGCGGCATCGGCTGCGGCGGTCAGATGCACGGACTGGTTGCGTTGGACGAAAACGACGCGGTGATCCGCCCGGCGATTCTCTGGAATGACGGCCGCACGGCTGAGGAGACAGAGTGGCTCAACACCGCCATTGGCAAGAAAAAGCTTTCAGAGCTCACCGCAAACATCGCCTTCGCAGGGTTCACGGCTCCGAAGCTCTTGTGGATGAAAAAGCATGAGCCGGATAACTTCGCCCGTATTCGGAAAATCATGCTCCCCAAGGACTATATCAATTATAGGCTGACCGGAGTCCATGCCTGCGATTACTCTGACGCCAGCGGAATGCTGCTGCTGGACGTGGAACACAAGCGCTGGTCAAAGGAAATGCTGGCAATCTGCGGCGTGACAGAAGAGCAGATGCCGCGGCTGTTTGAAAGCTATGAGGTCATTGGAACGATCCAGGGCTTTGTGTCCGGGGCGCTGGGATTGCCGCGGGACTGCCGGGTCGTGGCCGGCGCGGGGGACAACGCCGCCGCTGCCGTTGGTACCGGCACGGTGGGGGAAGGCGCCTGCAATTTGTCTCTCGGCACCTCCGGAACGATTTTCATTTCATCTGAACATTTCAGCGTTGATCCCAACAACGCGCTCCACGCTTTCGCCCATGCAGACGGGCGCTATCATCTGATGGGCTGCATGCTTTCGGCAGCCAGCTGCAACAAGTGGTTTTGCGATCAGATCCTGAAGAGCGGGGATTATGCCGGCGAGCAGGTCGATATTACCCAGGAAATGCTGGGCCGAAACCGTGTCTTCTTCCTGCCCTATCTGATGGGTGAGCGCAGCCCCATCAATGATACCGATGCCCGAGGGACATTCGTGGGCATGAGCATGGACACTCGCCGGGCGGATATGCTGCAGGTCGTGCTGGAAGGCGTTGCCTTTGCCATCCGGGATTCCTTTGAAGTGGCCAGGAGCCTGGGGATCGAGATCACACGCTCCAAGCTCTGCGGCGGCGGTGCTCGCTCCCCGCTGTGGCGGAAGATCATTGCTAACGTCCTGAACATTTCCCTGGACATTCCCCAAACCGAGGAAGGTCCCGGCTATGGCGGAGCCATGCTGGCCATGGTCGGCTGCGGAGTGTATGAGACGGTCGCATCCTGCGCCTCCCGGCTTGTCCGCGTAAGCGAGACGGTACTGCCTGATCCCGAAATTGCCGCCCGTTATGAAGAAAGGTATCAGAAATATAAAAAGATCTATCCGACGATGAAAAATCTGTTTAAGGAGCTGAATTGACATGCAGAACATTCCCGAAGTAAAGCTTGGCATCGTTGCCGTTTCCCGCGACTGTTTCCCCATCGGACTCTCGATCGCCAGACGTGAGGCGATCGTCAAGACCTGCGGCGGCAACATCTACGAGTGCCCCGTCACGGTGGAAAATGAAAAAGACATGCTCAAAGCGGTGGAGGACGTGAAGGCTGCAGGCTGCAACGCCCTGGTGGTTTTCCTCGGCAATTTCGGTCCTGAGACGCCGGAAACTCTGATCGCCAAATACTTTGACGGCCCCTGCATGTTTGTGGCGGCCGCCGAGGGCGATGGCGACCTGGTGAATGGCCGCGGCGACGCTTACTGCGGCATGCTCAACTGCTCCTACAACCTGGGTATGCGGCATCTCAAGGGCTATATTCCCGAATACCCGGTGGGGACTGCAGAGGATATCGGCCGCATGATCAAGGAATTCTACCCCATTGCCCGCGCGATCATCGGCGTACAGAATCTGAAGATCATCACCTTTGGTCCCCGGCCCCAGGACTTCTTTGCCTGCAACGCTCCCATCAAGGGACTGTATGAGCTGGGCGTGGAAATCGAGGAGAATTCCGAGCTGGATCTGCTGGTCTCCTACAAGGCCCACAAGGGTGATGCGCGTATCCCCGCTGTCTGCGCCGATATGGCCGCCGAGATGGGCGAGGGAAAATACTTCCCCGACCTGCTGGAGCGGATGGCGCAGTTTGAACTGACGCTGCTGGACTGGGCGGAAGAGCACAAAGGCGCGCGCAAGTATGTAGCCTTCGCGGATAAGTGCTGGCCGGCCTTCCCGGAACAATTCGGCTTTGAGCCCTGCTTCGTCAACTCCCGTCTTGCTGCCCGGGGCATCCCCGTGAGCTGCGAGGTGGACATCTACGGCGCGCTGTCCGAATACATCGGCGCCTGCATCTCCGGCGATGCAGTCACGATCCTGGATATCAACAACTCCGTTCCCGCGCAGATGTGGGAGAGCCAGATTAAGGGCAAGTTTGATTACAGCCTCACCGACACCTTCATGGGCTTCCACTGCGGCAATACGCCCAGCTGCAAGATGTGTGCCGACCGGGCCGTGAAGTACCAGCTCATCCAGCACCGGCTTCTGGAGCCGGAAGGCAGCGAGCCCGATTTCACCCGCGGCACGCTGGAGGGCGATATCGCCCCCGGCGAGATCACCTTCTATCGCCTCCAGTGCGACAGTGAGGGGAATCTCCGCTCCTACATTGCCGAGGGCGAGGTGCTGCCTGTTGCAACCACCAGCTTCGGCGGCATCGGCGTGTTTGCGATTCATGAGATGGGACGTTTCTATCGTCACGTGCTGATTCAGAAGCGCTTTCCCCACCACGGCGCCGTGGCCTTCGGCCATCACGGCAAGGCGCTTTTCGAGGTCTTCAAGTTCCTGGGCGTACAGGATATCGGGTACAACCAGCCGAAGAGCCTGCCCTATCCCACGGAAAACCCCTGGGCTTAACAAAAAGGAGTGCAGGAAATGAAGCATTACGAGTTTTGGCTCGTGGTGGGCAGTCAGTTCCTGTACGGCCCCGAAGTGCTGGAGACGGTCGAGACACGCGCGAAGGAGATGGCGGCGGAGCTTTCCAAGGTGCTGCCTTACCCGCTGATTTATAAAGTCACCGCCAAGACCAACAAGGAGATCAGCGACGTGGTCAAGGAGGCCAACTACCGGGATGAGTGCGCCGGTATCGTGACCTGGTGCCACACCTTCTCTCCCAGCAAGATGTGGATCAACGGCCTTGCCTCTCTGCAGAAGCCCTACTGCCATCTGGCAACCCAGTACAACAAGGAGATCCCCAATGAGGAGATCGACATGGACTTCATGAACCTGAACCAGGCCGCCCACGGCGACCGGGAGCACGGTTTCATCGCCGCCCGCCTGCGCATGCCCAGAAAGGTCATCGCCGGCTACTGGCAGGATGAGAAGGTCCACAAGCGCCTTTCCGACTGGATGAAGGCCGCCGTGGGCGTGGCCGTTTCCAAGGAAATGAAGGTCATGCGCTTTGGCGACAATATGCGCGAGGTAGCCGTCACCGAGGGCGACAAGGTGGAGGTTCAGACCAAGCTGGGCTGGCAGGTGAACACCTGGGCCGTCGGCGACTTGGTGAAGGAAATGAACCAGGTCACCGAAGACGAGATCGACGCGCTGGTGGCCGAATACGAGGCCAACTACGACATCGCCACCGACAACCTCGCCGCAATCCGTTATCAGGCGAAGGAAGAGATTGCCATGAAGAAGATGCTGGACCGGGAGGGCTGCAAGGCCTTTACCAACACCTTCCAGGATCTCTACGGCATGGAGCAGCTGCCCGGGCTTGCTTCCCAGCACCTGATGGCCCAGGGCTACGGTTACGGCGGCGAGGGCGACTGGAAGGTCAGCGCCATGACTGCCATTCTCAAGGCCATGGGCGAGGGCGGCAACGGCGCCTCCGGCTTCATGGAGGACTACACCTATCACCTCGTGGAGGGCCAGGAGTACTCCCTGGGCGCCCATATGCTGGAGGTCTGCCCCAGCCTCGCGGCGGACAAGCCCCGCATCGAGACCCATCACCTGGGTATCGGCATGAACGAAAAGGACCCCGCCCGTCTGGTCTTTGAGGGCAAGGCCGGCAAGGGTATTGTGGTTTCTCTTATTGATATGGGCGGCAGACTTCGCCTGATCGTGCAGGACATCGAGGCCGTCAAGCCCATCCTGCCCATGCCGAATCTGCCGGTGGCCCGCGTCATGTGGCGGGCCCTTCCGGATCTTACCACCGGCGTGGAGTGCTGGATCACCGCCGGCGGCGCGCACCACACGGTGCTGAGCTATGACGTGACCGCCGAGCAGATGCGGGACTGGGCGCGGATGATGGACATTGAGTTCGTCCACATCGGCGCGGATACTACGCCCGAGAAGCTGGAAGAGGAACTGCTGATCAAGGATCTGGTGTGGAAGCTGAAATGATGGATCTGAATAAAACTGTTTTGGGCATCGAGCTTGGCTCGACCCGCATCAAGGCTGTTCTGATCGATGAGCAGCATCTCCCCATCGCTTCCGGCGATTATGAGTGGGAGAACCAGCTGGTGAACGGCGTCTGGACCTATTCGATGGAGGCCGTGCACAGCGGCCTGCAGACCTGCTTTGCCAATCTGAAAGCAGATGTGAAGGCAAAATTCGGGGAAGAGCTCACCACCGTGGGCGCCATCGGCGTATCCGCCATGATGCACGGCTACCTGCCCTTTGACAAGGACGGAAAGCAGCTGGCGGAGTTTCGCACCTGGCGCAACACCATGACCGGTGAAGCGGCAGAGGAGCTGACTGCGCTCTTTGATTTCAACATCCCCCAACGCTGGAGCATTGCCCACCTGTACCAGGCGATCCTGAACAGGGAAGAGCATGTGAAGGATATCGCTTTTCTCACCACCCTTGCAGGTTATATCCATTGGAAGCTGACGGGCCTGAAGGTCATGGGCGTGGGGGAGGCCAGCGGCATGTTCCCCATTGACAGCGCGGCGCTGGATTATGACGAGACCATGGTGCAGAAATTCAAAGCGCTTACCGGCATCGAACTCCGGGAGCTGCTTCCGAAGGTCCTTCCGGCCGGCGCAAGCGGGGGCTTTTTGAGCGCGGATGGCGCCGCTTTCCTTGATCCGACCGGTACTCTTCAGCCCGGGATTCCCGTAGCGCCCTGCGAGGGCGACGCCGGCACCGGCATGGCGGCAACCAATTCCGTCCGCGTCCGCACCGGCAATGTTTCGGCGGGCACCTAGGATTTTGCCATGATCGTTACGGATAAGCCCCTGGGTGTCCACCGGGAGATCGATATGGTCACCACCCCGGACGGCGCGCCCGTGGCAATGGTCCACTGCAACAACTGCACCTCAGACATCAACGCCTGGGTCAACCTGTTCTCCGAGTTTTCCGAGCTGATGGGGCTGCCCGTGGAGAAGGGCGAGCTCTTCCTCAAGCTCTTCCGGAAGGCCATGGAAGGGGAGGCCGACTGCGGCGGACTGATGAGCTTCAATTATTTCTCCGGCGAGGGAGTCACCGCTTTGGATGAAGGCCGCCCGGTTTTCGCCAGGACCCCCAACGCCAGATTCACCCTGGCAAACTTCATGCGCACCCATCTCCTGTCGGCGCTCGCTACCTTGAAAATCGGTCTGGATATCCTGACGCAGACGGAGCAGGTGCGAATCGACAAGCTCTACGGCCATGGCGGCTTCTTCAAAACTCCGGAGGTGGGCCAGAAAATGCTTTCCGCAGCGGTGGGCGCCCCTGTTTCCGTTATGAAGACGGCAGGGGAGGGCGGCCCTTACGGCATGGCTCTGCTTGCCGCTTATATGCTCCGCAAGGACGAGGGAGAGACACTGGCGGATTATCTGGACCGCAAGGTCTTTGCCGATGCCAGCTCGACCACGCTCATGGCGGACCAGTCCGATGTGGCCGGCTTCTCCATTTTCCTGTCCCGGTACAAGAAGGCGCTGCCCATGGAACGGGCGGCAACGGAGGTGCTCTGAGATGCTGGAAGAACTGAAAAAACAGGTATGCCAGGCAAATCTTCTTTTGCCCAAGTACGGCCTTGTGACCTTCACCTGGGGTAATGTCTCCGGCATCGATCGGGAGAGCGGATTGTTTGTCATCAAGCCGTCCGGTGTGGATTACGACGGCATGATGCCGGAGGACATGGTGGTCGTCGATCTGGATGGAAAGGTGGTCGAGGGCAAATGGAAGCCCTCCAGCGATACGCTTACGCACCTGGAACTGTACAAGGCCTTCCCCGAGTGCGGAGGCATCGTCCATACCCATTCCAGCTACGCCACCTCCTGGGCCCAGGCCGGTCGGGACATTCCATGCTACGGCACGACCCACGCGGATTACTTCTATGGGGACGTTCCCTGCCTGCGCTGCCTGACGAAGGAGGAGATCGAGGAGGCCTATGAGCGCAACACCGGGCTTCTGATCGTCCGGGAGTTTGCAAGACTGCAAAAGGACCCCGTTGCCGTACCCGGCTGCCTGTGCAAAAACCGCGGCCCCTTTTCCTGGGGCAAGGATCCGTCTGAGGCGGTCCACAACGCGGTGGTTCTGGAGGAGGTCGCCAAGATGGCCTACCGCTGCGAGACCATCAACCCCCAGGTCAGGCCCGCACCCCAAGAGCTGCAGGACAAGCACTACCTGCGCAAGCACGGGAAAAACGCCTACTACGGTCAGACTTGATCCACGGACAGAATTCTCATACTGATAAACAGGACCCTGCGTCGCCTGCACGCAGGGTCCTGTTTCTTGCTCCGCCTGACGCACAACCGTATTCCTCCCGGGAAGGGACTCCCTCGAACGCCAGCCCTCCGCTGTGAACCCGGTGGAAGCTCTTGCCATCGGGGCGAAAACGGAGTATGATGGGTTTGCAAATCATGTCCCTTTTTGCTGTAGGAGGTAGCCGCGCATGCATGAATCTCTGCTGAATAAACTCTCTGCGGTCAGTGATGAAGAGCGGAGAATCCTCGCCGGAAAGAAGCAGATCGACCGCAGCCTTTACATGGACGGAACGCGGGATGTGATCTCCGGCGACAAGCTGCTGCCCTCCGGGCGTATCATCACCATCCGGCCTCACACGCGCTTTGTTGCGTTTCCCGAGCACAGCCATGATTATGTGGAGATGGTATACATGTGCGCCGGGGAGACGCGGCATGTTGTCAACGGCGTCGAGCTCGTTTTGCAGCAAGGGGAGCTGCTGATGCTGGGACAGAATGCCCGACAGTCCATTGCGCCGGCAGGCGAGGGGGACGTGGCAGTGAATTTTATCGTGCGCCCGGCCTTCTTTTCCGGCACGCTGCCCTTTCTCGGAGAGGAGGAGACGCCGCTGCGCCGCTTTGTCGTCAGCTGCCTGACCGGGGAAAGCGAGGCTGGATATCTGCTGTTTCATGTGGCGGAAGTCCTGCCGATCCAGAATTTGATCGAAAACCTGGTTTATACGCTGACTGAGCAGATCCCCAATCGCCGGGGGATTCTGCAGAGCACGATGGGGCTGCTCTTTGCGCAGCTTCTCAATCACACAGACGCGCTGCAGTTCGAGAGTCGGGAACAAAACGCCGTCCTCTCTGTGCTGCGCTATATCGAAGAGCATTATGCCGACGGGTGCCTCACCCAGATTGCCGAAGGGCTCCACTATGAGCTGAGCTCTCTTTCCCGGCTGATCCGACAGGAGACGGGAAAGAACTATACGGACCTGGTGCAGGAAAAGCGTTTGAGCCAGGCGGCTTGGCTTTTGCGCAATACCGACCGCACCGTGGACCAGATCGCCCAGGCTGTGGGCTATGAAAATATGACCTACTTTCACCGCCTGTTCCGCGCCCGTTACGGGCAGACCCCCAAGCGGTTTCGAAACTGCAAATAAGGTTACTTTTTTGGCTAAACACGGATATGGAAGAATCCCCCTTGATCCTGTATGATTGATTCAACGGATAAAGGGGGATTCTTGTATGAAGAAATACCTTGCCATTGACATCGGCGCGTCCTCCGGCCGGCATATCGTGGGCTGGCTCGAGGATGGAAAACTGCAAACCGAAGAGGTTTATCGTTTCCCCAATGGCGTGACGGAGCTGGACGGTCACCTGACCTGGGATCTTGACGCGTTGACCTTTCACGTGAAAGCCGGCATCGCAAAGGCGAAGGAGCGCTTTGACGGGATCGTGAGTCTCTCCATCGATACCTGGGGCGTGGACTATGTCCTGATGCGGGGAGAGGAAGAGCTTCGTCCCTGCTACGCCTATCGCGACAGCCGCACCGAGGCGGTGATCCCAAAGGTCCATGAAAAGATCAGCTTTACCCGGCTCTATCGGCACACGGGCATTCAGTTCCAGCCCTTTAACACCATCTATCAGCTTTATGCCGACAAACTGGCAGGGCGCCTGGAGGGTGTGACGGACTTCCTGATGATCCCCGAGTATCTGATGTATAAGCTCTGCGGTGTCAAATCCCACGAGTATACCAATGCCACTACCGGAGGGATGATCAGCGCCGAATCCGGCGAGTTTGACCCTGTCATTCTCGAAGCCCTTGATTTGCCCATGCATCTTTTCCACAAACTGCAACAGCCGGGCACGGTGATCGGCGAATATCAGGGCATCAAGGTCGTCCTCTGCGCCACACACGATACCGGCTCGGCGGTCGAGGGGATTCCCATGGAAGAAGACGCCCCATACATTTCCTCCGGCACCTGGAGCCTCTTGGGAGTCAAGACGCCCAAGCCCATCACCAGCGCTGCCAGCGAGATTGCGAACTGGTCCAACGAGGGTGGCGTGGGCTACAACCGCTATCAGAAGAACATCATGGGTATGTGGCTGATCAATCGGCTGCGGGATGAGCTGTGCCCGGAGCTGCCCTTCGGCGAGATTGTGAAGGCTGCGGAGCAGAGCCGCTTTGAAGAAACACTGGACGCAAACGCCCCGGCTTTCCTGGCTCCCGACAGCATGAAGGCAGCCTTTGATTCGGCCCTCAGCATGAAGCCCCAGTCGGTGGGGGACTACTTCCGCTGTGCCTATCGCAGCCTTGCGCTGAGCTATATGAACGCCATCCAGGAATTGCAGCACAACACCGAAAAGCATTACGAAAGCATCTATATCGTCGGCGGCGGCGCGAAGAACGCTTTTCTCAACCGACTGACGGAGCAGGCCAGCGGCAAAAAGGTCGTCGCCCTGCCCATTGAAGCCACGGCGATCGGAAATCTGAACGTACAGATGCGGGCGGATCAAGAATAAACGGAGGGATCAATATGCTAGTCAACACCAAAGCGCGCGTCGGTGTATTTGCCATCGCATTGGGGGCTTATCTGCCCCAGTTTCCCAGCCTGGTTCCTGAATTCGAGGGCCAGTACGAGGAGTTCAAGAAACGGATTCCGGATTCCGTCCAGCTCATTGACGGCGGCATCGTGACCACAAAGGAGCTGGCCATGGCGGCCGGAGACAAATTCCGCGCTGCGGACGTGGACCTGGTCATCCTCCAGCTTCTGACCTACGCTACCAGCTACAACATGCTCCCCGCCGTTCGGGATCTGGATGTGCCGGTAGTGCTGGTGAATCTTCAGAAGAAGAAAGCGCCGGATTATGCCAACACCGATACCGCGACCTGGCTCGGCACGCTCTACGCCTGCGGCGCAGTGGGCGAGATGGTGGCTGATCTGGAGCGCGCCGGCAAGCGCCATGCCGTCATCACTGGCGTGGTCGAAGGCGGCGACCCTGCGGTGGACACCGAAATCGCCGACTGGTGCAAGGCCGCCCAGGTCCGCAGACGTTTCCGGGACACGAACCTTGCCCAAATCGGCAGACCGTATCCCGGCATGATGGACCTGTACATTGACGAGACAAATCTCTACCATCGCATGTGGCTCTACACCAAGCAGTTCGATTGGGAAAAGATGTGGGCGATCGCCGATGATATTACCGACGAAGAGGCCATCCGGACCAAGGCTCAGGACATTCTGGACACCTTCGATATCGAGGGCGGCGGAAGCATTGAAAAGGTCTGGGATATGGCGAAATACGTGGTTGCCTTTGAACAGTGGGTGAAGGACGAGCAGCTCGGCTTTGTCGCCTCGCATTACGACGGCTTTGCCCAGGGCGTGGCCGGGAAGCTGGACTCCATGCTGATCCCTGCCTTCTCCATGCTCATCAAGCAGGGGACCGCCTGCGCCGTTGAGGGCGATATCAAGGTCGCCATGGCCATGAGCATTCTCAAGACCATTTCCGGCATGGGTCAGCTGAGCGAGATGTATTCCATCGACTTTGACGAGGATATCTGCATCATCGGCCACTCCGGCAGCGGCGACGCGGATATCTCCAAGGCCAAGAAGCCCACCATGAAGATCGTGCCCGTTTTTCACGGCAAGACCGGCGGCGGATACCTGACCCAGTTCTATCCGGCGGAGGGCCCGGTGACCTATTTGGGCATCACCCAGGATCGGGACGGACACTTCAAGTTTGTTGTGGCTGAGGGCGTCAACGAGCCCGGCCCCATCTTCACCTTCGGCGATACCAACATGCGCACCCGCTTTACCTGCGGTGCACGGGATTTCTGCAACCGCTGGAGCGAGGCCGGTCCCACCCACCATATGGCAGCGGCCAGCGGGCGGCATATCGACACTATTCTCAAGGTTGCCAAGATCTTTAACGTCCCGGTGGACATCATTACGAGATAAGGAATACCCCTCAGTCGGCTGCGCCGACAGCTCCCCTGAAACAGGGGAGCCAATATGGAAGGAGATTGAAATGAAAAATATCCTGGAAGCTCCCTTTATGGTGGAGATGATCCGCACTACCACCAACATGTATAATCACGGCTGGGACGAGCGCAACGGCGGAAATATCAGCCTTCTGCTTGACGAAGCGGAAGTGAAGAACTACCTGGATACCGACAGGGTGCTGCGCACCATTCCTACCGGCTTTTCCGCGCCGGAGCTGGAAGGAAAGTACTTCCTTGTCACCGGAACCGGCAAGTATTTTAAGAACGTGCAGTACGCGCCGGACGTGAACCTCGGCCTTGTACGGCTGTGCAACGGCGGCGAAACGGCAGAGCTTCTCTGGGGCTATGCAGACGGCGGCAAATTCACCTCTGAGTTCCCCGCTCATATGATGAGCCATGTGGCTCGTCTCAAGGTCGACCCGGAGAATCGCGTGGTCATGCACTGCCACCCTGCAAACCTGCTGGCCATGACCTATGTTCATACGCTGGATGAGCGGGAGTTCACCCGCACCCTCTGGCAGATGTGCACCGAGTGCATCGTGGTTTTCCCGGACGGCGTGAATGTGCTGCCCTGGATGCTCTGCGGCACCAATGAGATCGGCGAGGCCACTGCCGAGAAGATGCGCACCGCGCGCCTGGTGGTCTGGTCTCTGCACGGCATCTACGGCGCGGGCAAAGATCTGGACGAGACCTTTGGCCTGATCGAGACTGCCGAGAAAGCCGCCGAGATCTATATGAAGATCGCCCATCTGCCGCGCATCAACACCATCACCGACGATATGATGCACCAGCTGGAGGCGCGCTTCGGCGTCAAGGGCAGAGAGGGCTATCTGGATTGATGCATCCGCTTCTCGATCCTGAGGCGGGAGAGCGAACGCCGAGGCATGCAAAGCGACTGATCTGTCCGGATTTTGCCGGGTGAACCAACAGATGCGAAACCGAGGAATCTGCATTGCAATTCCTCGGTTTTGCGTGTTATACTGAATACTGATTCCAGAAGAACAGCCCGCCGAGATCGGCGCTGTACGGGGAGATGCGATATGACCGAGAAAGAAAAGATGCTTGCAGGCTTGCTCTATGATCCCAGCGATCAAGACCTGCTGATGCTGCGGCAAAAGGCCCACAGTCTCAGCAAGCAGTATAACGATACCGTCGAGACCCAGGTTTATGAGCGAAATGCCATTCTGGCGGAGCTGCTGCCGGGTCTGGGAGAGAACGCCTATCTGCAGGGACCGATCCAGTTTGACTACGGCTGCTTTACCTCTTTTGGGGCCAATTCCTATGCAAACTTCAATTTTACCTGTCTGGACTGCGCTCCGGTCACCATCGGGGAAAATGTATTCATGGGACCGAACGTATCGCTTCTGACCCCTGTGCACCCATTGCGCTGGCGGGAGCGCAATCTCTATCGCAAGGCCGACGGAAGCCTCACAGATCAGGAATATGCCCGGCCCATTAGCATTGAACCCAACTGTTGGATCGCTGGAAATGTCACCGTCTGCGGCGGCGTGACCATCGGGGCGGGAAGCGTGATCGGCGCAGGCAGCGTGGTGACCAGAGACATCCCCTCCGGCGTTTTCGCCGCCGGCGTTCCCTGCCGTGTCATTCGCGAAATCTCCGATGCGGACCGGATCGAGTAATCAAACTGCGCAGCAGGACCCGGCAAGCAGGCTTATGGCCAGCTTGCCGGGCCTTTGCTTTGCGGATGCAATGGTCGGGCAAAGCATGGCTGCGCTGTTTTTCAAAAAGTCTTTCTTTTTGAGAAAAATGTGATATAATACATGGTTAGATAAATCTAACCCTGCCGAATTCTCTGAATCGGCGCCGGTGTTTCTCACGCGGAGCAAGGGGAGAATGGACGATTTCAAAAATAGCGTGGGCACTTGGTGAAAGCTGTCTGAACGCACGGATAAGAAGAAAGGAAGGAAAAGGAAAATGCTCAAGACCACATTGAAAATCGAAGGAATGATGTGCAGCATGTGCGAGGCGCATATCTGCGAAGTGATCCGGAAAACGGTTCCAAACGCCAAAAAGGTTTCCGCGTCCCGCGGAAAGGCAGAAGCATCGTTTCTGACGGAATACGCGCCGGACGCGGCAGCACTCATCTCGGCCATTGCAGAAACCGGTTACACCTGCACGTCGGTCCAGACCGTTGAGGCAGAGCGGAAAGGCCTTCTGGGATGGAGATAAAGACGCTGGCTCTCGGCCTCCTGATTCCTTTTCTCGGAACCGCCGCAGGGTCATCCTGTGTGTTTTTTCTGCGCAAAGAGCTCAAGATCGGCGTTCAGCGAGCTTTGAGCGGATTTGCAGCCGGGGTTATGGTAGCGGCCTCGATTTGGAGCCTGATCGTCCCGGCCATTGATCAGTCCGAGGGAATGGGGCAGCTTGCTTTTCTGCCGTCCTTTATCGGCTTTTGGATCGGAATTTTGTTTATGCTGCTGCTGGATCACATCATTCCGCATCTGCACAGGAGCGTGGACCGGCCGGAGGGTCCACAGAGCCGTCTGGCACGGACCACGATGATGGTCCTCGCAGTGACGCTGCATAATATCCCGGAAGGGATGGCGGTGGGCGTGGTGTATGCGGGGCTTTTTTCCGGCTTCGGCGCTATGAACGCCGGTGGGGCCCTGGCCTTGACGCTGGGCATCGCGATCCAGAATTTTCCCGAAGGCGCGATCATCTCCATGCCGCTTTACGCGGAAGGAAAGAGCAAGGGGAAGGCCTTCTGGCTGGGAGTTCTGTCCGGGGCGGTGGAGCCTGTGTTCGGCGCCATGACAGTGCTGCTGCTCGGCTTGATTGTGCCGGCCATGCCCTATCTTCTCTCCTTTGCCGCAGGTGCAATGCTCTATGTTGTGGTGGAGGAGCTGATCCCGGACATGTCCGCGGGAGAGCACTCCAATATCGGGGTTGTCGCCTTCGCGTTCGGATTCAGCTTGATGATGGCCCTGGATGTGGCCCTGGGATAACACAGCGTGTTAAATCGATCAGTTTGCTCTTTCCTTTCCTCTGCGCGCATGCTATACTAAGTAAACGCTGATCAAATCGCCTTCGGCGCCTCCCGGAGAATTTGCGCCCTGATTTCGTCACTTTTTCTTGCAATACACAAAGTAT
>ODAJ014788183.1_pt1 | contig 15203 bp, 16 predicted proteins | sample 1539241 | NCBI WGS metagenome assembly ODAJ01 (sample SAMN02144231, study PRJEB22623) | gut metagenome | biome: sheep rumen | host: Ovis aries | place: New Zealand
AAACAAATCGGAATTTACTGATATTTTAGATTCATAACGCCTCAGCAAAAGGAGTTATTATTTTTCATTCCATCCGAATATTTTTTAAACTTTTCAGTTGTTTGCAGAAGATTTGTTCTATTATTTATGGAAAACAAATCATTTTTTTAGAGTACACTCGAGAAATTCCTACTCTGCACTCCAGTAATTTTTCCAGTGTACTCAAAAAATATTTCCTCCGCACTCAAAAAACTTTCGTCCCAAACACCTGCGCTTATCTGAAACGTTAATGACACTTCTTGTTATTTTCCACAAAAGTCACTCTAAAAGCCAATTCTTCGATTTCGTTAACAAAAACGATCAAATACGTTAACGAAACAAATCGAACGACTCTTCTTGTATCTGCTATATTCATAGCAAAAAAAAATAGAAAGCAGGATAGGGAATATACTATAAAATTCCGTTAACAATTGCACAAACCTTCCTGTTGGGATACAATATGTTCCAGTTTCATAATTTTCTTTCAATTATACTAACAATTATAATACTTATTTCATATAGCATATAGAGAGGTATCGAAACTAATATCAAAGTCATCACATCTGGCGGTGTGATGATAGCAGCCACAAGCATTATTACTATAAAGGAGTGCTTGCGATAATTAGAAAGCATAGAAGATGTCACAATTCCCATCTTACCCAGGAAAAAAGCAATTACAGGTAATTGGAATACAATACCCATAACCAGTGTTAACGAGACGAAGGTGGAGATATACGAATCAAGCGTAATGTTGCTCACCACCTTTGCCGACACGCTGTAAGTGCCAAGGAATCGAAAAGAGATGGGGAACAGTACAAAGTATGACATAAGCACACCGAGAATAAACAGCACATAGATTACGCCAGCCACTTGTACCGAATATTTTCGCTCATTTTCATAAAGAGCAGGAGATACAAACCGAAATAACTCGTATAGAACATAAGGTGATGCTCCAAGCAAACCAAGATATACAGCAGTTGAGATATGAGTCATAAATTGGCTCGACAGATCTGTGGCTATCAAATCCACATGGAATTCCTCAAACCGAAAATCTATGCCCAAGAATTGCATTAAACGTTCCAACCAACGATAGGTACAGAAATTCCATTCACTTGGAGCCAACAAAATATCCCACGTTATTTCTTTAAAGAAAAATACAATTATTGCAATAGCTACAGCTACAACAATAATACGAAATAGCATTTGGCGGAACACCTCTAAGTGTCCGCCAAATGTTAACATCTCCTCATTTTCGTTTTTATTGCTTTGCAGCATCAGGTTCTGCTGATGATGTTCCTTCCGATGATATATCAGAAGCATCTTTGATGACATCTTTTACTTCATTGATAGGCTCCGTTATTTCGCGAGTGCCTTTCTTGAACTCACTAACGCCTTGCCCAAGCCCGCGCATCATTTCTGGTAGTTTCTTTCCACCGAAAAGCAATAGAGCGATACCAGCTATTAGCACCAACTCAGTTGTTCCAATAAATAATATTTGTGATGCCATAATCACTCATGAATTACCAAAAATATTTCACATGTGTCAAAGTTTATTTCCCAGTTTCCATTTTCCACGGACTCCCACTGGTACCTCTCTGCCATTCTGTCCCACCATTGTTGGAACTTTGTACCAGTTTCACCCATGTCTTTTACCAGTTTCTCGTACAATTCAACATTGTCCGCAGTTAAAATCTTTGCCAACTCATTTAATCCATTGCGACGTTCGAAGAGAGCCAGAATCTCACTACGCTCATCAGGTGTCACTTGACCTATTAGTTTTTTTTTCATTACCATTCTTCTCTTTTATCAAAAGGGTCTAAATAATCTATTTCACTAATATCTTCTTGTTCTGGAAGGAAAGTACCATGCTTGCGTATATTCTTCAATAATAAACGGCTTGCATTGCGTTCCAAATGTGCCAAAACACATTGCTCATGAGAAGGAGTATTGACTTCAAGCGTAGTTTTCTTATTCAACCAAACGCAACGCTTACACTGCCATGCATCGCAATGACGACATATGGGAGCGTAATCCAACTTATAAAGCTGTTTATTCTTGATATCAAGTCCATGCTCTAAATCTCCAACACAGTCTGCTTCATCCTCATAATAAAAAGCTGGACATACGTAGAACTTACCATTTGGAGCCAATGTAATATTTGTATCTGCGGCACCACAATTATTCATATCTTTCAGCATTAAACGATCTGTCAAGAGATTTATTTGAGGAGTTCTACCCGACACATATAATTGTTCTACCTTCACAGAAAGTTTTTCAAGTAATTCCTTATATTGTTCAAAGTTATTGTCAGTAAACGACTCAATATCTTTCAACACGATATTAAGCCGAGGAACATTCTCTAATACCTCAATAATAGCCGCAGCACTGCCGAAAAGAGTCTGTTTGTCTGTTCTCCATACAACAGGAACATCACTCTCTATGTCTTTTATACTATTGGTCACCCATATATCTGCATCGTTATCTGATGGTTTTATCTTAGAATGGTCTATACTCTCTATTATATCTGCATATTCATTGGGCAATTCATAGTCAGGATATACAAATTGAATCATGAGGTTTTCCATCATGCCAAATCGTATTCCAGCTTTTAATGTTTCAATTGGAACAAGTCTCAGTTCCTTCTTAACATTCTCATAGTGACAAAATGAGGTGCTGGTGTCATCTAATAAAATAATAAGGTATTGCAACATAGTGATTAGCAGATTTCTGATTTAACATCTCGTTTGTTCTTTTCAAATTCCTCGCGTTGTCCCTCTAACTCCAATTTGCGATAAAGCTTATTCCAATAGTAGTTGTTGGCACGCACGCGAGCCTTGTGCATTTTGCAGATGGCAGTCGAGCGTTGATAGATGGTATTCGTCTCAGCAGCGTCGTAGTTTTCACCTTGACACCAAGCACATCCACTAGCAACCTCACAATCTATACATTCCAGAGGTGATTGTGTCAACCTGTCAAGAGTTAAGAAAGGTCGTAGTTTATTCTTATCAATACCGTCATGTACATTTCCTATTTTGATAGGTTTCTTACTGCGTAGAGAATATCCTGCAAAACGAGTGCAAGGGTAAAAATTACCTGCTGCGTCAACTGCAAGCATTCTACCTGCTCCGCACCAGTTTTGATTATCCAGCACCTTATCCATAGGTTTACCAATATGCTCACTGAAGAAAGAGCATGCAAAGTCTTTATAATATCCTTCGTCTATAATATCATCAGCCAATTGCATCAATTGGTCTTCAAACAATGCATCATCCCCGTCATTCCATACCTTTTCAAAAACGCAATTTATATCAACTTCATGAATACCTAACGAAAAAAGATGTAGCACGCTTTCTTTTATGTATATAATATCAGGACTACTAATGGTAACCTTGGTAGCAGGCTCATCATTAAATTGTTTTAGCCATAAAGGAATATTTTTCACAACATCATCATAAGAACCTTTACCTGAAAACTTATATATTCTATTCATATCATGTTTCAACCGTGTACCATCAATTGTAATACCGATACTAAGGTGCGATTTATTTTTCTTTATGAAATTTTGGACGTTTTCATGATTGTAAGTTATACCATTTGTTGAGAAACTAAACCTATATGAGTCAAACCAATGATGATTACGTTTATAAAGTTCCGATTTAATATAGTCGCATATTTTATCAACTAATTCTATTTCTAAAAAAGGTTCACCACCAATAAAATCCCAAACAACAGATTTTTGTGGAAATTCATTTTCAAGACCTAATATATAATCTATAGCATTTTTTGCAGTGTTAAACGTCATTCGCTCATTTGGATTCTTGCCAACCAAATAACAATATTTACATGCAAGTTGACAATCTTTAGTCACTATAAATGTTATAGTTTGAGCTATGCCATCTTCCCATGGCTTGTCCAACTTTCTAATCATATTCTAATGATTATAAGAAACCTTGGAACATTTTATACTACAAGAAGTACTACACGTACGGCTACAACCCCCTTTACATGTAGAAGAACAACTGCTTCCACCACAAGTCCCAGTACAAGAACCCGTACATGACGTACAACCATTATAACAATGAGCGGTACAATTAGAGCAGCCATTAGAAGTCCCAGAAGCAGTACTACTAGAAGCACATGATGTTTCACATCCGCTAAAACATGCGCCAGTACAAGAAGCACCACTGCAAGACGCTGGCTGCCAAGCAGCATTTACTTTACAAGAATTACGGCAATTTGCAGTACACCCACCAGAACATGAACCACCTGTATTTTTAGAAGAATCCTCCTCATCATCGAAATCATATTGATCGCCATCACCTCCTCCACAACTACCTAAAAGAGTAGAACCAAAAGCCAGCATTCCAACTATAGGCAATGTCCTTTTTGCCGCATTCTTGAAAAACTCTCTTCGCGATTGGAGTTCTTCATTCTTCTCGTTTTTCTTCATAACGTTATAAATCAAAGATGCCTATGAACTCCCAAATTCAGCGTGAATATTCAGTTTAGGTTTGGAAATAAAAAAGACGTGGGAGTTATTTCCTCCGTGCTTATTCCTAAGTTCAGGCCTTCGCATTGCCCCCAAGTAAGAATAAGCAACGCAAGCCAGCCCACGCCAAGCGATTATATTAACCAATAATACCATTGCTCACATTAAAACATGGTAAATGGATATTATTAGGATATAATCTACCCACGCGAACGCTCCAGTTGCATTACGTCTGTACTTGGTTTCAAAGTTGCGAAGTTTGAACTTACAGAACAGTAACGTTTAGAAAACGTCCTTTCCGAGCCTCGCCCTATATGCAGTTAAAGGCTCATTCCAATATGTCAAAGACCTTGCCCATTCCCTTTGTGCTCTACATCTCATATGAGATTAAACACACGAACTGGCTTGATCTGGCTGCAAAGATAAGGATTATTTTTTTATCGTGCAAGAAAAACCATAAAAAAGTTCAGTTTTTCCTTCTGTGTACGCACCCGAGGAGATAATAGTTAAAGATTAACGCCAGTTATTGAGTGGAAAGTTCAAGAGTTTTGGTATTCTGAAAAAATTTTCTGCGTTTTATCCTGCCTCTCTCCTAATCTCTCCTAATTGTGTAACGGAATAGCAATCATTTTAAGTTTACAATATTTCTCTTGCTATCCATGCACATGCTTCTGCATCGGCAAGTGCATGGTGATGGTTCTCTAAGCAATAGCCACAGGCAGCAGCGACTGTCTGGAGTTGGTGGTTTTCCAAATCGGGGAGCACTCGACGCGAAACACAGAGTGTGTCGTAAAACTCATAATCAGGGTAGTCCATCTGATACACACGGAAAACAGCCTTCAGACAACTTTCGTCAAAAGGTTTGTTATGGGCCACAAGAGGCAAGCCTTCAATGAGAGGTTCTATCTGCGCCCACACCTTTGGAAATACAGGAGCATCATCGGTATCTTCGTGACACAGCCCATGCACCTGTGAACACCAGTAGTTATAGTAGTTAGGTTCTGGCTGGATGAGTGAATAAAAAGAATCCACTATCTCACCATTACGTACAATGACAACTCCTACTGAGCATACACTGCTGCGCTCATTGTTTGCTGTTTCAAAATCTATTGCTGCAAAGTCTTGCATTTTATAATTCTTTAATGTGTCGATGATTACCACATGGTGGCAGAGGTTAGTATATTTTTTACAAAAGTACAAAAAACTTCCAATATCAACAAAATTCAAGCAAAAATAAAAAAAATCTTATTTTTGTTTGGTTTTTTGCTCACTTTTTCGTACCTTTGCCGCCTGAATGTCCAGTTTTGAGATGCTTGATATTGACCTGAAGGCTATGACAGAGGACTCGAAAGAGTTCACTTTAGTGCTTGATGACAAATATTTCAATGCTCTTGACGATGCTGAAATACAGCATGGAACGGTAACGACGACAGTGCTTCTTAGCAAGATGCCATCCGAACAGTTTGCCCTATCATTCACTATTGAGGGCAACGTCACTATTCCGTGTGACCTTTGTTTAGACGACATGGAGCAACCTATAAAGGGGCAATGCAGTTACATAGTAAAGCTGGGCACTGAGTCTGGCGTTGATGACGAGGTAATAGTGGTGGATGAGAATCAAGGCATCCTCTCACTCCCTTGGATAATCTACGAGACAATAGTATTGGCAATACCCATTAAGCACGTTCATGCACCTGGAAAATGCAATGCTGCGATGACACAGAAGCTCGAAGAGCTGTCAGCCACCCGAAGTGGTGATGAGATTACCGATATCGATGACGATGATACTATTGACCCACGCTGGGCAGCATTAAGTAAACTAAAAAAGTAAAATTGTCTAAAATTAGTAAAGAAAAATGGCACATCCTAAAAGAAGACAGTCAAAGACTCGCACTCTCAAGCGTCGTACTCATGACAAGGCTGTAGCTCCTACACTGGCTATCTGCCCTAACTGTGGCGCTTACTACGTTTACCACACAGTATGTCCTACTTGTGGCCAGTATCGCGGAAAGCAGGCTATTGAACAAGTAGAGGAAGCATGAGCAAAGTGAATGCTGTTATAACAGGCATTGGCGGTTACGTTCCTGAATATATCCTTACCAACGAGGAATTGTCTCGTATGGTAGATACCAATGACGAGTGGATATACACTCGCGTAGGTATCAAGGAACGCCGCATCCTGAACGAAGAAGGTTTGGGATCGGCTTATATGGCACGTAAGGCTTGTCGCCAGTTGTTGGCAAAGACACAGGTAGATCCACAGACGATTGACTGTGTAATCTGCGCTACAACAACAGGAGACTACCACTTCCCTTCTAATGCCTCTATCGTAATAGGAAAACTTGGACTGAAGAATGCTCATGGATTTGATGTTTCATGCGCATGCTGCGGATTCCTTTATATTCTTGATATGGCATCTGCCATGATACAATCTGGTCGCTACAAGAGAATTATCTGTGTGGCAGCCGAGAAGATGTCATCAATGGTTGACTATCAGGACCGTCAGACATGTGTTCTGTTCGGCGACGGAGCAGCAGCAGCAATGCTTGAAGCAACAGAAGAAGAGGGCATCGGGTTTCAGGACTCTTTCCTCAGAACTGACGGCTTAGGGCTCCCATTCCTCCACATGAAGGCTGGCGGCTCTGTTTGTCCGGCTTCCCACTATACCGTAGATCATAGAATGCACTACGTCTATCAGGAAGGTCGCACAGTATTCCGCTATGCCGTCACCTCTATGGCTGACGACCTGACGGAGATAATGAAGCGTAACAACCTCACTATGGATGACGTCAACTGGCTCATACCACATGAGGCAAATATGCGCATCATCGAGGCTGTTGCAAAGCGTCTTGAAACATCGATGGACAAAGTTCTCGTAAACATAGAACATTATGGCAATACCAGCGCCGCTTCTATTGCGCTTGCTCTGTGGGACTTCGAGAAACGACTCAAGAAGGGTGACAACATCCTCTTGACAGCATTCGGTGCAGGCTTCGTACATGGCGCCAGCTTCTATAAGTGGGGCTATGATGGTGACAAGGTCGGAAAATAATGCATAAAGCAGGATTTGTAAATATCGTTGGCAACCCCAACGTCGGTAAGAGTACGCTCATGAACCAATTGGTTGGTGAGCGTATTTCTATTGCCACTTTCAAGGCACAGACGACACGCCATCGCATCATGGGAATAGTAAACACTCCAGAGATGCAGATAGTGTTCTCGGACACTCCTGGCGTGATAAAGCCAAACTATAAACTGCAGGAGTCGATGCTTGCATTCTCGGAGTCAGCCCTGACGGATGCTGATGTCTTGCTATATGTAACAGACGTAGTAGAAGACCCAGAGAAGAACAAGGACTTCCTTGACAAGGTGGCAAAGATAAGTCAACCGGTAATACTGCTTATCAACAAGATAGACCTGTCAAACAACAACGACTTGGGAGCCATCGTTGACAAATGGCACAAACTGCTGCCAAACGCAGAAATACTGCCTCTCTCGGCAAAGAACAAATTCGGTACAGACATTCTGCTGAACCGCATAAAGGAACTGCTCCCCGACTCTCCCCCATTCTTCGACAAAGACCAGCTGACAGACAAGCCAGCACGATTCTTTGTGACAGAGATTGTAAGAGAGAAGATATTACTTTATTATGACAAGGAGATACCTTACTCTGTAGAGGTAAGATGCGACTCATTCAAGGAGGATGACAAGCGCATCCACATCATGGTGACCATCTTCGTCGAGCGTGACTCACAAAAGGGTATCATAATCGGTCATCAGGGAATTGCCATAAAAAAGGTAAGTACGGAAGCTCGCAAAGCCCTGGAGAAATTCTTTGATAAAAAAATCTACCTTGAGACATTCGTCAAAGTAGATAAGGACTGGCGTTCCAACGAAAAGGAGCTCAACGCTTTCGGATATAATCCGTCGTAAAGAACCCCACCCCAACCCTCCCAAGGGGAGGGAGTCCTATTACACTATTACACCATCTCCTCCCCCTTGGGGAGGCAGGGAGGGGGTTATCTTAGGTACCAAACATCATTCTTCAGCACCATAGGGACGAGTATCTCTTCCTTGGTACTGTCAACAAACCCCAATGATAAAAAAGCACGAGCCGTTATAGACTCTATCTCGTCGCTGTTGTGTGCCTTAATGGTATCTACCTGTGCACGGATAGCCTTTACGCTTTTAATACCCTGATGTTCATTCTGCATCCGCTCCATATACATCTTTGCATTGAGAACCAACTGTTCCCTATAGTTTGCGGGAAGGGTATCCTGGCTGTTTACAGTACCATCGACAAAGCTATTGTAATCACCATTGACTAAATGCTCATAATACTTCTGGGCAGTTGCCATAACACGCTCTTCCTGCTTAATTTCAGGAGAGCATGCTGACATTCCTATTAAGGAGAGGAATGAAACCGCAAGAACAGAACATTTACTCATATTACTTCTGACGTATAAATACATTAATAGGTGTACCTGTCAACGTCCAGTGATCTCTTATCTGATTCTCAAGGAAACGCTTATACTGCTCCTTAACATACTGAGGCAGGTTGGCATAGAAGACGAAAGTAGGTATCTGGGTATCAGGCACCTGTGTGCAGTATTTTATCTTGATATACTTGCCCTTGATACTCTGCGGAGGAGTTGCCTCGATAATAGGCAGCATCACCTCATTCAACTTACTGGTACCAATACGCATCTTGCGATTCAGATAAACCTCCTTGGCTGTCTCGAGCACCTTGAAAATGCGCTGTTTTGTGAGTGCTGAAGCAAATATGATAGGGAAATCCACAAATGGAGCCATCCTATCCCTGATAGCAGACGTGAAGGTATCTATTACTTTCTGGTCTTTGTTCTCTACAAGGTCCCACTTGTTGACAACAACGACGAGCGACTTCTTGTTCTTCTGAATCAGCTGGAAGATATTCATATCCTGTGCCTCGATACCACGTGTAGCATCAATCATAAGGATGCAGACATCACTGTTCTCTATGGCACGGATGCTTCGCATGACGCTGTAGAACTCAAGGTTCTCGCTGACTTTGTTCTTCCTACGGATACCTGCAGTATCTACAAGGTAGAAGTCAAAGCCGAACTTGTCATACCTTGTATATATAGAATCGCGCGTAGTGCCTGCGATATCCGTAACGATATTCCTATCCTCCCCTACGAAGGCATTAATGATACTCGACTTTCCGACATTAGGCCTTCCGACAACAGCGAAACGTGGGATATTCTCCTCCACATTGTCCTTCTTATCGAAAGACAGTTTCTCGATAACCATATCCAGCAAATCACCTGTACCAAATCCTGATACGGCAGAGACGCATACGGGCTCTCCTAAGCCGAGTCTGTAGAAATCAGCAGCATAGTATTGTTGTTCGTTATTATCCGTCTTGTTGGAGACAAGGATTACTGGCAACTTTGTCTTGCGCAGTATCTGTGCCACATCGCTGTCAAGGTCTGTAACACCTGTCTGCACATCGACAAGAAAAAGCACAAGGTCGGCTTCTTCTGTTGCTATCCTCACCTGGTCACGTATGGCACCCTCGAAGATATCATCGGAGTTAACAACCCATCCACCGGTATCTACGACGGAAAATTCCTTACCTGCCCACTCGCACTTACCATATTGCCTGTCACGAGTAGTGCCGGCAACCTCACTGACGATGGCATGACGAGTCTTTGTCAACCTGTTAAACAACGTTGACTTACCAACATTTGGTCTTCCTACTATTGCTACGAGATTTCCCATAACTATTTTTTGAAAAAAGGGAGGTACCTAAAGAAGATACCTCTCTTTTCTATAATAAGCTAATATCTTTTTTGAATTAAAGATTTGGATTCAGCTCGTTCCACTTGCTGATTTCAGGTATGATACCAAGTGTTACCAGCTCATCACGCATCTTCTGCAGGTGCTCATATGATGATGTCAGAGCAGCCATCTCTTCTGCTGTTCCTTCAGGAGCTGTGTAGTGCACACCTGTAGCATCGATTGTTGTAGGCATAGCCATCATAACATTCTTATAGCCACACTTGTCACAATTTACATAGCATCCGGCAGGCAGAGTGAATGGCTCACCACCCATTGCGCCCTCAATCATCTTTACAGCCTGATATGCAGGGCTCTGGAAAGAAGAGCGACCACGAAGTTTGATGATGTTAGAACCACCCTGGATAGTGTTGTGCTTAATCTCTTCCCAACGCTCTGGAGAAATTGTGAACTCAGAGAGAGGCTTGCCGTCAATCTTCACTTGAGAAGCGAATACAGCCATCTGCTCACCATGTCCACCATAAGTGTGAGCACCTGTAACCTTATCCTGCTGAACACCGAACTCCATAGCGAGTTGCTGCTGCAGACGTGTAGAGTCCAATGCAGCGAGAGAGGTCATCTGGTTTGGCTTCAAGCCAGAGTGAATCAATGCCGTCAAAGCTGTTACATCAGCTGGGTTGAAGATAACCACAACATGCTTTACGTCCGGGCAATATTCCTTGATGAAATCACCAAACTGTGCTGCTATCTGGCAGTTTCCCTTCAACAGGTCTTCACGGGTCATACCCTCCTTACGAGGAGCGCCACCAGAAGAGATAATATACTTAGCGCCCGTGAATGCTTCTTTTGGATCTACTGTCCAAGAGATATTAGCACCAGGGAAAGCACAATGTGCCATCTCGTCTGCTACACCATGAACACCTGGCTCATAGATATCATACAAACAAATGTTTGGAGTTAAACCGAGCATTAAGGCTGACTGAACCATGTTAGAACCGATCATTCCGCCAGCACCTACAATCAAAAGTTTTTCGTTGGTTACAAATTGCATAATTACAGTATATATTTTTATAAGTTCTTTATCCCCATCCTGGGGAAGATATTACTTCAGCATTTCGCTACGAGCCTTCTCAATCTGAGGTTTCATCTTCTGAACCTGCTCCTTGAGCTGATCTACGCTGATGGCATTGAGCTCATTCAATGGAGCCAGGATGTCAACCAAGCCCTTGATGTTTGGGTCATAGGTAGCAAGGTCGTCAAGAGCCAGTTTCAAGACTGCAATGTGATAAGTCATATCAGATGCTGTCTGGTCGTCGAAAGCCTGCAGGAACTTCTCCTGATTCTGAGCCAGGATATAGAATGTCTCAACAAGACCTGCTGCACTTGTCTCCCAGAAGAAGTTGATGCGTCCAGCCTCTTTCTCAGCGAGGTAGAAAGCCTTTGCGTCAGACATATCGCCGTTAGCAGCCTCCTGAAGAGCGTTATCATTAACGTCTGTTGCTATCTTTGTAATTGCTGCTGTGTAAGCGTCGGTATCCATCTTATAGAGAGAAGCAACCTTCTTGTCAACTACCAGCATGCCCATGGCGCGGTACTTCTGTGAAAGCAGAGACATATCGTCAGAGATTGAAGCAGGAAGCAGATAGTTAGGCTTTACCTTCATTTCTTCTTCAGAAAGCTCTATCTTACCATTGGCAAAGATGCCATCAACAGGACCGAGCTTGTGCCACTGGTCGATAATAGAATCGAGCTCAACCATAATTTTCTCTTCAATCTGTGACTGCTCGAAAGATATAGAGTCACCTTCTCCCTGATTGCCTGCTGTCTTATTTCCACAAGAAGCAAAAGCCATAGCTGCTACAGCAGCAACTAATAAAGAAAACTTTTTCATAATTCTTAATTTGTTAAGTTAATATTGTTGTAATCTTTCTATTCTTTCCTCATCCATTGTCCAGGAACATCAAGCAACAGACATGCTATGACGATGCAGCACATCAGGAACAGCACCTCCATATTGAATGTCAAGGTGGTAAATTCCACATCTCCAAGCCGCTTCTTGCTTGAATAGAATGGTGCATTGCCATTGATGCTGCGAGGTGTCAGAAACACGAATCCTGCACGGGGAACGATATGTCCGTCAACCACTTCGCACAATTCCTTTGCCCCATATCCTGCCAATTGTTTCTCAAGTTGGATGTTTACATTATCTCTCTTCAACTGTTGCAGTTTCTCTCTGCCATATCTGTTCACCCTCTCCTGAAGCACGCGGTCTGCAGCCAACGTAGCTTTGTTGCCACGCTCCTGCAGCACCTTCTCTGCCCTATCGAGATATTCCCTGACTGAGATATAGTCATAATCACCCTTGTAACGTCCCAGATTGCACAACTGTCCGATAAACGGCATCTCGTTCTTTAACAGTTTCAGGGCTTTGTCTTTTTCTTCCTTAGTAGAATATTTAGCATTTCTGCGTTCTACGGCACTCTGCAACTGATAGAGGAAGCCAAGCCTGTAATACTGCTCTTCATATTTCTCCTTGTCGTAAGGGAATATATCCTCTTCGTAGTCATTATCTACATAGCTGGTAACAGCCAATGCCTCATACGACCATCTCGATGGTATTATATTACCTATAAGAGGTACATTGCCTGTTGTACTGTTAGGGGTCAAATCCGTAAAGCTTACCACCAATCCGCAGAGCAATATCTGTGGTATCAGGAGTACAGGAATACTTATGTATATAGATACTACCGACGACAGACTCTGCGACAGCACCAATCCCGTCAGGTTCGCCAGTATCGCCGTGACGGCAAGCACGAACCACCATAAGAAGAACTGGCCGCTGATGCCCATTATGAAGTTGCCAACTGCCACGAACAGGAATGTCTGCAGTATCGAGACAAACGCCATCAGCACTATCTTTGACCATATATAGCTACCATACGACAACTGCAGGAACTTCTCTCTCTTCAGCAATGCCCTATCCTTGATAATCTCTTCAGCGGATGCAGACATGCCGACGAAAGTTGCCACAATCACCGACATAAAGATAAATGACACAAGGTTCTTGTTCTGCATTATGGTATATTCTTCACCAGCAGGAGAATAGTGTGTCAGCAAGGCACAAACGCCAGCCAGCAGCGGAGCCTCAAGCAATGCGATAGCAAGGAACTGCTTATTGCTCAATTTTGTCTGCGCATTACGTTTCATGAACAGCAAGAACTGCGTAATGGCATTAGGTTTCTTCTGTTCTGTTACAGGCAATGCTTTCTCTTTCAGCTCTTTAAACTCCTTACGCTTCTCGAGATACATATTATGCCACGTCTCAGGACTCACCTTGCGCTCATCAGAAAGCTGTCCCTTGCTGTTCATGGCACGCTCCTCGATAATGTTCAGCATTATCTCCGGATTCACATTGCCGCATGTCGGACAAGCACTTGTGTCGGCATCGGCATAGTTGGCTGCCGTCTTGAAGTAGGTGATTGCCTCGATAGGATTTCCGTCAAAGATAGGATATCCGCCTCTGTCGAGCATCCACAACCTGTCGAAGAGTTTATACACATCGCTTGACGGCTGGTGTATATTTGTTATCACAAGACGACCGTGATAGGTCTGTTCCTTCAGCAGCAATATCACCATTTCCGTATCGGCAGATGACAGGCCTGATGTCGGTTCGTCAAGGAAAAGGACTTCCGGCTCCCTTATCAACTCCAGGGCGATATTCAGACGCTTTCTCTGTCCTCCTGAGATAAACTTATTTATAGGGGAACCGACCTTGAGGTCTTTTGCCTGCTCCAGTCCCAAGTCGCGAAGCATCTTCATCACCTTCGTGTGTATATCCTCTTCCGTCATACCTTCGAAACATAGTTTCGCAGTATAGTAAAGATTCTGATATACAGTCAGTTCCTCAATCAGCAGGTCATCCTGTGGCACGAAGCCTATCAGTGCCTTCGTCTCCGGCTCGTCAATGCTGTGGCCGTTGATTGTTATCTGTCCTGATGTAGGCTTGATGTTGCCGTTAAGGATAGACACCAAAGTCGTCTTTCCCGAACCAGAGCCACCCATAATGGCTATCAGTTCCCCATTATGCAGGTCAAACGAGAAGTTATGGATACCATTGTTGCTGTTTGGATAGGTGAAATTGATATTTCTACCCGAGAACTCTATTTCGTTCTTCTTCTTGCGAGTGCGATATTGCTCCATAATAGTGGAGTAATACAACGGCTTCCCCTTGTGGTTACGCAGTATTCCGGAGCTGTCCCACACCTGGAACATTCCTTTTACTATTGGCACACCATTATACTCTGCCGCATCCTCACCATCATAGGTGAAGACAACAATGTTCATCTTCTCAAGCCACATTGTTTTGACAGGAGCACTGAATCCGTCAAACTTTGTCAGTTTGACATGCCTTGACTCCTGCCCCAGCACGAAGTGGGCAAACAATTTGCACAGACTATCCGGCACCCCCATGCCCTTTGCTGCAGCAACAAACAAAGGATTATCGGGTTTAAAATCCTCCGGAGTCTTGACGCAGCAGAATTCCATCAAGCGCAACAAGCCCAAGGCACGCTCCTCAAGGGTTATCTCACCTTTCAGACTTTTGCAGATGTTATCCACCACATCCTGAGTGTCCATATCCGGCATCTCCGCATAGAGCTGGCGCAATTCCAGATACAGATTTATGTATTCCTCATGGTTACGGATACCGAAATGCCTGCTGAGATAAGCTCTCAGCATATCCGACGACAAATTCTCATCTACATCCGTCTTGGAGCAGAACAATGCAAAAAGATTCGTCAAAGCCGATATGATAGTATCTGTAACCACGCGAGCACAAAGGTACTAAAAAAAGTGGAGAGTAGGCGTCAGAGATAAAGCAGAATATCTATTTTTAATATTTTTTAACCAATCCAAG
>ODAJ012189819.1_pt1 | contig 15201 bp, 14 predicted proteins | sample 1539241 | NCBI WGS metagenome assembly ODAJ01 (sample SAMN02144231, study PRJEB22623) | gut metagenome | biome: sheep rumen | host: Ovis aries | place: New Zealand
AGAGTTAAAGGCGCAATGATGACCCGCAAGCACAGAAATAAGGTGCTTGGCCTGGCGAAGGGTTACTGGGGCAACAAGTCCCGTCACTATAAGATGGCCAACGAGCAGATGATGAAGTCCGGCCGCTATGCTTACGTCGGCCGCAAGCAGAAGAAGAGAGACTTCCGTCAGCTCTGGATCACCCGTATTTCCGCCGGCTGCAAGGCCAACGGCATGAACTACTCCAAGTTTATGCACGGCCTCAAGCTCGCCGGGATCGATATGAACCGCAAGATGCTCTCCGAGATGGCAATCCACGACGCCGCCGCCTTCACCGCTCTCTGCGATGTGGCGAAGAACGCGCAGTAAGCCGGTCTCATAACAGCATGAAAAAGACAGCTTCGAAGGATTTCGAAGCTGTCTTTTCGTATATAGCCGGCAGAAGCAGCGTCCGGGTTCAGCGCTGCTTTTTCCGCCTGGAGCCCGCGAGGATCGGAAAGAAACGCTCGACGACCTTCGCCGCCGCAAGGCAGAGCGCCAGGACGAGCGCTGTCAGGATCAGACCCTGCCAGAGCGGCCAGACGCTGGTATCGCCGATGCGCTCGCTGCTGTGAAGGATCAATACCGCGTAGAGCTTTTCCAGGAGATTGGTGACGATACGGTGCGCCGCGAGGATCGTGAGCGTGCTGCGTGCCGTAAAGGAGACGAGCAGGGACGGCTCGCCGGGAAGAGCGGCGCAGGCGAGGCTGATCGCGGCGATCCCGGCAAAAGCTCCTGCATAGAACAGCAGCGGGGAGGCGCCGTAGAGCGCAGTGTTGACGTCGACGCTGCTGTTCGAGCGGCTCGAAAACCAGAGCAGTGCCAGCGCGCCCGCGGCGAGCGGGAGCTTTGCCCAGAGGGCAAGCGGAAGGCGTTTTCCCTGCAGGCAGATCCCCGCAGCATAGAAGGGGGCGCAGAGCAGCGCCGAGCTCAGCGAAAAGGGGAGCAGCAGCCGCCGCTGTGACAGCAGCACCGCCAGGGCGGCGAAGAGCAGTACCGCTAGTGCCTGCAGCGTGGGTTTCCCTTTTCGGATGATCGAGCTCAGCATCCGCGCGCAGAACAGCGAGGGTAGGAACCAGAGCGGCGCGTTGACATAGAAGCCGAAGCGCGTCTCTGTGCCCAGACCGAGCAGCATCCCGACCATCGGCCGGAGAAAAGCATAGCGGAAGCTGCGCGGGAAAAGCTCCGGATGCCGCAGGAAGGATACGGGAAACCACCAGAGATAGGAGAGCAGATACCAGAGCGCGTAGGGGATCAGAAGCTGCTGCAGGGAGCGGCGGAAGGTCTCGGCAGGGGAGCGGCGTTTGTCCAGCAGCCCGCTGAGAAAGAAGAAGAGGGGCATGTGAAAAGCGTAGATCATCCGCAGCGCGGCCTGTCCGGGTACGTCACAGAGATGCACATGTCCCAGCACGACCAGTGCGATGCCGATAGCGCGCGCACGGTCGATCCAGGCGATCCGGCCGCTCTGCGCGGGCAATAAGCTGTCCGCCATCCGACTCCCTCCCTTGCGTGTTCTTCCGCTCATTTTATCCCATTGCCCTTCACCTGTCAACCTTGCGCGGCGAAAGAGAATTGCCAGGCATTTACGCTTGCGTATCCCGACGCAACTGGTGTACAATATCGCCATGAAGACTACGGAACGGAAAAAACGCGGCGCTGCCGCCATATTCGCGCTCTGCCCGCGCCGCACGGCGCTGCTGCTGGCGGCTGCGCTCGTCGTGCTGCTGCATCTGGCGACCCGAAGGAATTACGCCCTGAACCGCGCGCTCTCCGAGCATGCGGTCCGTCCGCTGCACCGCTTCCTCTCGCGGATCAACGATGTGCTGCCCTTCTCCCTCGCGGAGCTGCTGATCGGCCTCGCTGCCGCAGCCCTTTTGGTTTACATAATCTATACGATCGTCTGTCTGATCGTCCGGAAGGGAAGAGGGGTGCGGCTGTACCGCTTCCTTGTGACCCTCGCTGCAGCCGGCATGAGCGTGTATGCGCTCTTCTGTCTGCTCTGGGGCGTTTTCTATTACGGGGACGATTTTATGGCGCGCAGCGGCCTGCCTGCGGAGAAGATCTCCACGGCGCAGCTCGCGACCGTCACGCGTTACTTTGCCGCCCTTGCCAACGAGACCGCGCCGCAGCTTCCTCGCGACGAGCGCGGCGTCTGCGCGTCCGACCGGGAGGAGATCCTTGCGCGCTCCGCGGAGCTGTACGCGCATCTGGAGCAGGTCTACCCCTTTCTGGAGGGGCCGGAGGTGCATGCCAAGGGCGTGTTCTTCTCCCGCGTGATGAGCTATACCGATTTCACAGGCTTTTTCTTCCCCTTCACCGCTGAGGCCAATGTCAATACGGACAGCCCCGCCTGCTATTTCGCCTCGACGGTGGCGCATGAGCTGGCGCATCAGCGAGGCGTTGCCCAGGAGCAGCAGGCGAACTTCGTCGCCGTGCTCGCCAGCCTCGATTACAACGAAGCGGACTATGTCTATTCCGCGGCGCTGCTGGCCTATACGCACCTCTCCAACGCCCTTTACAGAGCAGACCCTGCGGCCTGGCAGGAGGTCTACAGCACGCTCAGCACGCCCGTTCTGCAGGACCTGAAGGAGAACCGGGATTACTGGCAGAGCTTCCGCACGCCGGTGCGGGCGGTATCCAACACGGTATACGAGGGCTTTCTGCAAAGCTACGATCAGCAGCTCGGCCTCAAGAGCTACGGTGCGTGCGTTGATCTGCTCGTGAATTATTATTATGAGATAGCGGCAGCCTCCCTCCCGGAGCCGGTTCCCAAGCCGCCGCTGCGTTGATCCTCGCACACGGCGAAGCGCAGCTTCCGTAAGCTCGTAAAAAGCTTCCGTAAACTCGTGAAAAGAAAGCCTTGACAACTCGCCCCGAAGTCTATATAATAAACAGGCTTTCGGGGTGTAGCGCAGCTGGTAGCGCGCATGGTTCGGGACCATGAGGCCGCGAGTTCAAGTCTCGCCACTCCGACCATTTCGAGTGTTCATAACGGATTTGAGTTATGAACACTCGAATTCTTTTTCCATCGGCATTTTCGATTCTCAATTATGTATCGAGCAGGCAGGGTGCCTGCTCTTTTGTTTTAGGCTGTGACCGGGCTGCAGAGATAGTTTACCCGGACGCCCTGCCGGGTATCTGCCTGGTGACTGCGTTTGAAAATGCTGTCCGGCAATTCAATATAGCCCACAAAGCGATAGTGGATCACAACCCGCTGGGTGCGGTTTTTGCCTGTGTCCTCGGTCTCGTACACGTCGATCCGGTCGATCAGCTCCCGCAGAAGCGGCGCGGTCAGGGTGTCCATCTGCATGAACTTCCGGATGGCAGCCAGAAAGGCCTCCTGCCCAAGCTCCCGGTTTTCCATGTCTGCCAGCTGTTTCCGCAGGGAAGAAATTTTGCTTTTCAATTCCATCCGCTCCACCTCATACCTGTGGCTCAGCTGCAGAAAAAACTCATCCGTGACCTTCCCCGCCGCGTTGTCCTCGTAGACCTTCTCATACAGCTTCAGGACCGTCTCATTCCGGCAGATCGCTTTTTGCAGTTCGGCCTCAAGGTGTTTCTTTTCCGCCAGCAGATCCTTCTGTGTCTTCTGCGCCAGCAGCTCGGCGAAGCCTTCCTCGTCTGTCCACATAAATTCTCCGATCTGACGCAGCTCCAGCTTCACGATCTGTTCCACCGCATCTGCCCGAATATAATGCTGGCTCTTGCAGCTGCCGCGGTATTCCTTTTCGTAGTTGGAGCACACGAAAAAGTGGATGTCCTTGTTGATGGTGTTGGTGTGATACCACATCTTTCGCCCGCAGTCGGCACAGTACAGCAGATCGGAGAAGATGTTCTTTTCGGAGTTCTCCGGTTTTGGGGCCCGGCGCTTGGTTTTTACGATCAGTTCCTGGACATGTTCGAAGGTATCCCGGTCGATGATCGGCTCATGCACATCCTTGAAGACTGCCCAGTTTTCCACGGGGTTGCCCAGCCGGGTCTTGTTCTTGAAGGACTTGGAGTAGGTCTTGAAGTTTATCACATCCCCGCAGTACTCCTGCTGTGCCAGGATCTTGCCGACCATGGAATTGCACCACTTGTATGGATTCGGCTGCGTCTTCTTTCCGCCGCGGTTCAGCCCCTGGCTCTGCCAGTAAGCCATGGGCGTCATGACCTTATCCTCCTGCAGGGCACGCTCAATCGTCTCATTGCCCTTCCCCTCCATGGCCATCCGGAAGATCCGCTGTACGACAGCCGCGGGTTCCGGATCTACGACCCAACGCTTTTTATTGTCCGGGGCCTTCCTGTAGCCATAAGGCGGCTGGGACAACGGTTCGCCCAGGTTTCCCCGGATGCGGTGGGCGGAACGCACTTTGCGGCTGATGTCCCGCGCGTACATCTCGTTCATCACGTTGCGAAACGGCGCCAGCTCGTTTTCGCCCTCGTCGCTGTCCACCATGTCGTTGACGGCAATGAACCGAACGTTTCGATCCGGAAAATAGCTGTCGGTGTAATTGCCGACGGAGACATAGTCTCTGCCCAGGCGGGACAGATCCTTGACCATGACGGTGGTCACATAGCCCATGTCGATGTCGTCCAGCATGGCCTGAAATCCTGGCCGGTTGAAGTTCGTGCCGGTATAGCCGTCATCCACATAGAACTTTGTATTGTCCAGCCCCAGCTCTCTGGCTTCCTGGGTCAGGAGTCTTTTCTGGTTTGCGACGGAATTGCTGTCGCCGTCAATGCCGTCATCCCGGGAGAGCCGGCAGTACAGGGCGGTGATCCCCATTGATTCTGTTTTCTTTTTCGGCTGCATTAGATGCATTCCTCCTTATCGGCAGCCGAACACACATATTCCACAGGAATTCTATCCTCTTCCGGCAGATTCAGCAAATCTATCATGTCTCCGGAAATGATACGCTTGATTGCGCTTCGAACAGGACGGCCCTCCCGCGGATGCTCAAATTTGGATTTAACGATATAATTGACCCCGTTGATACAATAGTGGTGTTTCCCTTGAGCAAGGCCGACGATCCAGCCCGTGATGTTGCTTCCTATACGCACCCCTCCTTATCTTTCCCGGGTGACCCGGCTGCGGTACCGGGTCTCGCACATCTTCACGATCTCTTCTTCCATCTGCACAGTCGTATAACTGGCCGGGAAGAATCTGCGGACACGCTCCATCGGGATCTTTAACTTCTCTTTCTGGTTGGCCTTCTCTTTTTCCATGATGACTGCGACAGCCTCCGGCGTCAGCGTTCCCGCCTGGCTCTTCTCTTTCAGCCGGTACGCCTGACTGACCGAAGGCGTGCAGTCGTTTCGCTCCATTTCCTCGCAAACCCATCTTTGCTGATCCGGCGACAGATAGGAAAGATACACCGCCGGCGTCATGGCGATCTTCCCCTCGTCCACTAGGTTCAGCAGCTCCGGCAGCAGCCAGGTAAGGCGGATGTAGCGCTTGACCTGACTGCCGCTGTCCTGCTCTGAAATCGTGTCCGCAGTCAACTTCGGTCCAACTTGACCCGAAGTTAAATCTGTCCGCTTGCCCTGCTGCTTCATCGCCTCCAGCTTGAGCTTGTAGGCAAAGGCCTTCTCGCTGGGCAGCAGGTGTTCCCGGTGCAGGTTGCTGTCCACCATCATGATCACGGCATCCGCCCGTTCGAGCTCTGCGACAAAGGCAGGTACAGTATTCAGCCCTGCTCTCTCCGCTGCGTGCAGTCGGCGGTGTCCGGAGATGATCTCATATTCTCCCTTGTTGTTTAACGGCCTGACCAGCAGCGGCGTCAGAATCCCGTTCTCCCGGATGCTCTCGGTGAGCGCTTCCATTTCCGCATCATCCTGTACCTTATAGGGATGACCTGCAAACGCTTTCAGTTTACATAACTCAATCTTCGCTAATTGTACTTGTTTCAAGTAATTCCTCCTCTTTCATTTTTCTTGGTTCAATAACGGCCTTGGTAATGTCCAGGATCGCCTGTATGGCTATCTCAGCATTCCGGTCATATGCCTGGACGTCGATTACATTCAGTACGTGGGCTTTCCTGGCGATCTGGTTCAGATTGTTCGTCAGACCATAGAGCTGACGCATCATGGCGTGGTAGTCCGGCGGAGGAAGCTCCTTCGGCACAAAGCCTGTGATCAGGTGCCGCAGATAGGACGACTGGGTCAGCCCGCATTTCTTTGCGCCATGAGCCAGAGCGTCTGCCTCCTTCCGGTTCAGCCAGAGCTGGACGTGTACATTCCTGTTTCTCAAATCATTCCTCCTATTTCTGTTTCTTTTTGCGGGGGTTACAGGGGTTCACCCCTGTTTTGTGTTTGTGGTATCACAAACGCGATGCTTGCCAGTATATTGCAGACTCATTCCCCTCCCAGTGATACTGTAGATACCAGCTTCACGAAGCCGTCCTTACCCGGCGCATAAGACAGCCGGTATCGCTCTCCGACTCGCAGATCGTAAAAGCCCCCGCTCCGCTGCCACCAGAACACCGGCGTCAGGATCTTTCGACCGTCCGAAAGAACAAAGAACAGGCGCAGCATCCGATCGCGCGCGGCAGCTTTCAGACACAGCGTACCTTCGACTTCGCCCACTTCGTGCATGAAACTGAAGTCATTGGTGTCGATCTCCCGTTCCCGCAGTTCGGCTCTGCTGTAGATCCGGGTTTCAAATTCCGTAAGCATCCCTCCTTTCTCAAAAAAATAGGTCTCTCTTTCAGCTGGTTAAGGATAGTTAGTTATCTATATATACAGCCCAAAAGAGAGCAAAAAAGAGCGCAGTACTCCCAAACCATTCTCACTTGGATTATGTAAGGGATGTACTGCGCTCTATTTTGATTTGTTAACGTATAACCCCCTCATTCATATACGGAAAAAACGGGCAAATTCGTAGGCGGTTTTTCGAAAAAAGTAGAAAAAAAGAATCAGGCGGCATCTCTGCCGCCCGATCCCTGTGAGGAAGCTTGCTTCTGACCTGCTGCGCTTTCCGCCTTCGCGCGTGCTTTTCGGCCGTTCTTCGTATATAAGTCCGTGTAGTCGTAAGGCGACGGACAGTTGAAGTCCGAACGGCTGATCCCCTGCGATTCCAACGCCCGGCGGAGGGTTGCCAGGGTGGCGCTCATCTGGTTTCGGACAGCGCCCTCGGTGACTCCTTCTCTCCTGGCGATCTCGGTAAAGGTCTGCTGCATGTAGAAGTGGAGCAGAAGCCTGCGCCGGGCGGACACGCTCGGCCCCATGATGGCGTTCATGAGCGCTTTCTGTGCCTCCCGTCGGAAATATGCCTTTTCCGCTGACAGGCTGCTCACCGAGCCCACCGCATAGATCGGATCACAGGTAGCGTTTCCCGGATCCCCACGCACCCGCTCTTCCATATCGAAGGCATGGAAGAAAACGCCGTACTGGTAATCCTGGTCCTGCTGGCGCTTCAGCTCTTTGTCGCTCTCTCTGAGATAGTCCCGAACTTCCCGTGATACATGACAGATAGGATAATTGTCATATTGTGTTTTCATAAATGACCTCCAGACAACCATTTTTGATATGGTCTATGTAACTGGAAGCCCGGGGGTAAGCAGAGATGCCAAAGGCTGAAGTGTTGATTTTTCAGGTCAGATTTTCCCTACGAGAGGATAGTAACACAAATGCTGTCCCAAAATCCTCCCAGGGTGATCCAAGATGGAATATCAAAGCAACAATACTAAACCCTCCGCTTCAATCTTATTTTGGTCAAAATTTAGATTGACATTCTTCTCTAAACGGTTATACTGGAATAGTATTAAAATATCCGCTTCATATTCTCTCCATGCGAAAAGTTGAAGGACTGTTTTTTATGCGAAATATTGATACGATCCGATCGGTGTTTGATGCCCATGACGGCATGATGCGCACCGGGGATCTGAGCCGAGTAAAAATATATTATGCCGATATCCAGTGGCTGATCCGCGAGGGATACATCGAGAAAGTGCGGACCGGGTATTACCAGTGGGTTAAGAATGCCGATCCCAGTGAGCTGAGCACGATCGTTCGCCTGTTCCCCGATGGGATCCTATGTATGGATACGGCACTCCGCCATTACGGCTACAGCGACAGGACACCGGCAGAATGGCACCTTGCGGTAAGCAAGGATTCCAACAAGACCCGATTCCACATTGACTATCCTTTTGTAAAGCCCTACTTTGTGGAGCCGGATCTTCTTGAACTCGGCCTTACCTCATGCGAAATAGACGGGGTCTCCGCCCGCATTGTGGATAAAGAGCGGGCAATCTGTGATTGTCTCCGATACCGCAACAAGATGGATCGGGAGACCTTCAACAAGGCGATCCAGAGCTATATCGCCGATCCTGAAAAGAGCATTCCGAACCTGATGGCCTATGCGAAGCCGCTTCGCGTGGCAAAGCCGGTTCGAGATCTGATAGGAGTGTGGCTGTAATGGCAGACCAGGCAGCATCGGTACTTGCAAGACTGAAAAGCAAGGCAAAGGCCAGCGGTATCAGCTATCAGCAATGCCTGCAGCTCTTCTTCCAGGAAGAGTTTCTGCGCAAGTTGGCTGCCTCCCCTTACAAAAACAACTTCATTCTCAAGGGCGGGCTGTTCATCTATACCCTGACCAACTTTGAGAGCCGCGCGACCGTGGATGTAGATTTCCTGCTGCGCGGGCTGAGCAACGATATGGCGCGCATGGATGAGATCATCGCCGAGATCCTGGCCGTGCCCACAGGGAATGATTTTGTCCGCTTTGAAGCAAAGCCCACTGCGCCGATCGCCATGCAGCGGGAGTATCACGGGATCAGCACCCAGATCACCGGCTATATCAAGAACGTCCGGGTCCCCTTCTCCGTGGACATTGGCGTGGGAGATATCATCGTCCCCGGCACGACTGCGCGTACCATGCAGACCCAGCTGGAAGGCTTTGACGCGCCGGAGATTCTGACCTACTCGCTGGAAAGCACCATAGCGGAAAAGCTCGACGCGATCCTGCAGCGCTTTGAGCTGACCAGCCGCATGAAGGATTTTTACGATATTTATTATCTCTCCCGGACCTTTGACTTTGACGGAGAAAAGCTGAAAACCGCGCTGCTGAAGACCCTGCAGAACCGCGGCACGCCTTTTGGTGAGGACAGCTTCGCCCGTGTCCTCACGCTCGCCGAGGATGAAGACATGAACGTGAAATGGCGGCACTTCCTTCGTACGCTCGGCAGCCCGGAGCTCAGCTTTAAAAGTGTCACGGACGCCATCGGCGTTTTTCTGCAGCCGGTGTGGGACGCCATGATCCAGGAGCGGGCATTGCCGGAGACCTGGCGCGCAGCCGAAAACCGCTGGATGTAAGAAACAGGAGAGAAAGATATGGACAACAGAAGCATTCGCAAACTGGAAGCAGACCTCTGGGAATCGGCGGATCTGCTGCGGGCGGGGTCGAAGCTGACCTCCAACCAATACTGCATGCCCGTGCTGGGGCTGATTTTCCTGCGCTACGCCTACAGCCGCTTCAAGCTGGTGGAGGCGGAGATTCTGCGCAACCGCCCCTCCCGCGGCGGGCGCGTCCTGCCCGTGGAGGCCAGCGACTTTGCCGCCAAGAGCGCCCTGTTTCTGCCGAAGGAGGCGCAGTACGACTATCTCGTGAACCTGCCCGCGAACATCGCGGCGGCGGGGCTTGTCAGTAAGGACGGCCACCCCATGAACTCTCTGGGCGAGGTGGTTAACAACGCCATGACCCTGGTGGAAGAGCAGAGCGAGCAGCTCGCCGGTGTGCTGCCCAAGGACTACACCATCTTCTCGGACGAGCTGCTGTCGGAGCTGCTGCGCATCTTCAACAACAGCGCCATGGACGACGTGGGCGGCGACGTGATCGGCCGCATCTACGAATACTTCCTCAACAAATTTGCCAAGAACATCGCCTCGGACGACGGCGTGTTCTTCACGCCCAAATCCCTGGTCAAGATGATCGTGAACATTCTGGAGCCGAAGAGCGGCGTCCTGCTGGACCCGGCCTGCGGAAGCGGCGGCATGTTCGTCCAGACCGGCGACTTTGTGAACAACGCCGGCATGTCCGCCAATACCGCCATGACCTTCTACGGTCAGGAGAAGGTGGAGTACAACGCCCAGCTCTGCCTGATGAACATGGCGGTGCACGGTCTCACCGGCGTCATCAAGTCCGGTGACGAGGCCAACACTTTCTATCACGACGCCCACAACCTGGCGGGATGCTGCGACTATGTGATGGCGAACCCGCCTTTCAATGTGGACAAGGTCAAGTCCGAGAGCTGCGAGAGCGCGGGGCGGCTGCCCTTCGGTCTGCCCGGGGTGAACAAGTCCAAGGAGGTCGGCAACGCCAACTATCTTTGGATCTCCTATTTCTACGCCTACCTGAACGAGACGGGCCGGGCGGGCTTCGTCATGGCCTCCTCCGCCACCGACAGCCAGGGCAGGGACAAGGACATCCGCCAAAAGCTGGTGGAGACCGGCCATGTGGACGTGATGGTCAGTGTGGGCAACAACTTCTTCTATACCAAATCCCTGCCCTGCTCCCTGTGGTTCTTCGACAAAGGAAAAGACGTGGAGCGCCTGGACAAGGTTCTGTTCATCGACGCGCGCAATTATTATACCGTCGTGGATCGCACCCTCAACGAGTGGACGGACTGGCAGCTCAAAAACCTCAACGCCATCGTCTGGCTCTACCGGGGCGAGCATTTACAGTATGAAATGCTTCTCGACCATTATGACCATTGTTTGGGAATGCGTGCAATTGAGCTTCGAGATTCCCACTTGATTAACGTGATGCATTCAATGAAAAATGCAATTAATTGGGAAACTGTTCAGGAAGAAAAACGTACGCATATTTTCCAGCTGTTTAGCTCTATTGAAGAGGATATGCAGAGCCTACACTGGGAGGAACTTGAAGCGGACCAGCAGTATTCTCGATTTGAAGAGTTAAAAAGAAGTATTTCCAATCTTGAGCCTCTTGCTATAGAAGCTCTTGACTCAATAAAAGATGGCTATTTCTTTTCTTACTATACTTACAAAGATGAGGAGTACCCAGCATCCCCACGAAAAAACGCATCCAAAGCTAGTAAGAAAAAAATCATGGCAACTGTCATAAGAAACAATTGCCATACTGCCATTGCAGAGATTGATGAAACCATCAGTATCCTAAAAGAATACTTCTGGCTGACGGACAAGTTTGGAGAAAAGGGTGAATATCGGGATATCCCTGGCCTATGCAAGGTGGCGGAGCGCAGCGAGATCGAGGCCAAGGGCTGGTCGCTGACCCCCGGCGCCTATGTGGGCGTGGCGCCCGTGGAGGATGACGGCGTGGACTTCAAGGCGCGCATGGCGGAGATCCGCGCAGAGCTGCTGACCCTCCAGGCCCAGTCCAACGAGCTGATGGAGACCATCTCCCGGAACATGGAGGAGCTGGGGCTATGAAGTGGGAAACGGTACCTTTTGGTGACTTATTCGCAGAAAAAACGAGAAACGGTGTATATAAGCCAGCTGATTTTCACGGTAGTGGAGTAAAAATAGTTAACATGGGAGAATTGTTTGCCGCAGGTAAAATTGGCTCTCAGAGAATGGAGAGAGTCGAATTATCAGAAAGCGAGCGACATGTTTCTCTTTTGCGAGAAAATGATCTTCTTTTTGCAAGACGTTCGTTGGTTGAGAGTGGTGCAGGGAAAGTATCTATTGTTCATGGATTAACGGAAGAAACGACGTTCGAGTCGTCAATAATTCGTGTAAGACTTAACACAGAATTATGCAACCCATTATTCTATTATTATTGGTTAAGCTCTTTTCCTGGCCGTGCTGTTATTCTACCGTTAATTACTGGCTTAAATGTTAAGGGAATACGTGGAAGTGAATTGACCGGTATAAAAGTTTCTTATCCTCCCCTTAATATTCAAAATCGTATTTCCGATATTCTTTCCGCTTATGACAGTCTCATCGAAAACAACCAAAAACAGATCAAGCTGCTGGAGGAGGCGGCGCAGCGGCTGTATAAGGAATGGTTCATTGACCTCCGTTTCCCCGGCCACGAATCCACCCCCATCCACGACGGGATCCCCGAAGGGTGGGAGAGAAAAACTGTAACAGATCTCCTTGAAATCAAATATGGGAAAGACCACAAAGCCTTAGCTGATGGGGCGATTCCTGTTTATGGCTCTGGCGGTATCATGCGAAAAGTCGAGCCTGTCCTTTATTCTGGTGAGTCAGTGCTGATACCAAGAAAAGGCTCCTTGAACAACATTCTATATGTTGCAGGTGATTTTTGGACAATTGACACAATGTTCTATTCCCTCCCCAAAGCACCAAATATTGCAAAATATATGTACCTCTTTTTATCTCGGTTAGACATGTACTCATTCAATATAGGCGCGGCAGTCCCAAGTATGACGGTGAAGATTCTGGATGGAATCAATGTCCTGCTTCCATCGGCGGAAATTCTCATGCGTTTTGAATCTGTTATATCGTCAATGTTTGAGAAAAAAAGAGTATTAGAAAATCAGATTGAAACGGCATCACAAGCCCGCGACCGTTTGTTGTCCAAGCTTATGAGCGGAGAAATCGAGGTGTAAAAGATGATAGAACTGCAAATGTCCATACCGCTAGATGAAGACGGATTTGTTGAAATGGAGTGCGATTATTGCAAGAATCGCTTTATGCTTCATGAATCTGTTTACTCTGATGATCAAAATCTCCATTTCTTTTGCCCAATTTGTGGCCTCCCTAATGATATTAATACCTTTTATTGTCCGGAAGTTCTCGAATTGGCACGTCAAAAAGCAGTTAACTACATGAACGAGGAAATACAAAGGCAACTTGGCCCTACCTTGAAGAAGTTCAACAAAAATGGCTTAATAAAAATGTCACTAAAGACGCCGAAACGAGAACCGGAAAAAGAACTCTTTACTCCAGCAAATGAATACATTTTGTATCATCAAGATTGTTGCGATGTGAATGTAAAGGCCTTAGAGCTTGATGCTCAGATCGGGATATATTGCCCGATTTGTGGAGGGACTACTCTATGACAAAGAAAGAACTACGAAAGATTTCCTTGCAGTTTAGAACGCTGTCTTCACAAATGCTAAAAGTGAATTCACAGGAAGAAATAATCTATATCCGGGCTTTTTATAACTATATTACTGAAACTCCCTTTCTCCACGAGTATATTCTTTCATGTCATCGTAATGACTATGACTTTGAAACGATATTTAAAGAACTTGGATATCGGGACAGACTGGTTTTGCCGGTTGATCAGGCAGACTTGATTGACTATGAGTATCAATTAATTCAATTTGTACTTAATGGAAAAAGACAACTTTTCTTTTATGGCGAGCATTATACTTCGAGTAATAAATTCGCAGATATGATAACCGCATTCATGAGAAAAGTTATTGAGCCTTTTGTTGTTGCTTTGCGTAGCTATTTGGAAATCAGCCTAATAGATGCCGATGACAGCGAGGCCGCTGAAACTGTAACTGAGAAAACTATTTTTCTTTCATATTGTCAAAGAGACTCCGATATTGCAGATCTGATTGACAATCATCTAAGAGAAAAGCTTAAAGGAAAAGCTAGAATTTCAAGAGATATTCGAGATGTAGCTTTCCATGAGAGCTTTGGACAATTCATGCGGACGATTCAAGATCACGACTTCGTCATTCTCTTGATAAGTGATCATTACTTGAAGTCGAGAAACTGCATGTTTGAGGTACTGGAAGCAATAAAAGACAGCAGGTTCGAAAACAAAATCATTTTTATTGTATTGAAGGATGAGGATAAATCATTAATGGCAGTGCCTTGTGAAGAAAGCATCGCAGCAAATGTGTACACTCCAGCGGGGCAGACTCAGTACACTTTGTATTGGAAACAGAAGGAAAATGAACTGCAAGCTCAAATTGATGAAATAGGTGATCCTACCTACGCAATAAGCCAAATAAAAGAGAAAAGAATAATTGCGAAGATCCTTCTTGACCTTCCAGAACTATTAGAGTTTATAAGGGATAATAAAGGATTACCTCTTGCAACCCACATTTCGGAACATTTCAGTAGTATCATCGAGTTTATGGGCTGTTCTGTGTAAAAATGTTAACCTGAATGAGCGAGGAGTTAATGAATGAGCGCTAGCAAAAAAACAATTCAATTTACAGCAGCGGCCACAGCTATTTTCTTGGTTCTTTCATATCTCGTAACCGTAAATATTGAAACTCGCTTTATCTCCGTTAATTCACCTTGGATTTCAAACAGCTTCCTTTTGACTTTCTTTGGAGGAGCTTTTGCCAGTATGATTGTCGTCCTGATCTGCGAATTGCAAAAGTTCTGCTCAATGAAAAAAACATTAGAGAAATACTTGTACTATCAGGCTTCTTATCTCTATATGCAGTTATATAAAATGCAACAAAACATTATTGACTTTGAGAGACGGCCAGAGGAAGAGATTTCGAAGAACCTGTTCGACGAGCCAATAGAACAGGTACAAAACGCGATAAACGCGATTCTCAGCACTGACTACACACGTTTTTCATCGAGAAATAAGTTTCTTGTCAAACATCAAAGATTTTTATCAACTCTGCAACAACTATCTCCTGTTATTTCACGAGGGAAAAATGCACTAGAAGTAGCAATCTTAGAAATAAAGATTAAGCAATCAGATCAGAGCATTTCAGAAATGAAAAAAGCAATGAAAGATCAAGATACTATAAAAAGAATGCACATATTCTCAACGCAGGACAAACGGATTCCAATTACGTCTAAAGACTACCCCGTTTCTGCTGTACTGACCGTTCATAAAAAACATGTAACGGATTCGATGCAGTATATAGACGCCTATCTCCAATCCTTGGACGATGAGAACAAAGGGTCTTTCAAATGGTCTACTTATCGAGATTCAATGAAGGAATCATTCTTGCACTTTTTTGATGCGTGGAATCTTGAAAAATACTTGAAGCAGGAGTAATTATCATGTCCTACGACTATTCCGAAAACATCCTTGTCCAGGAATCCGCGGGGAATCTGCTGCATGACGAGCTGGGCTGGGATGTGGTCTATGCCTACAACAAGGAAGTGCTGGGGGAAAACGGCACGCTGGGGCGGACAAGCTACAAAGAGATCCTGCTGAAACGGGATCTGAGCGCCGCGCTGCAGAAATTCAACCCCTGGATCACGCCCGCCCAGTGTAGCGAGGCCATCGGAACGCTGGAGCAGCGGCTCTCCACCGCGTCGCTT
>ODAJ012189373.1_pt1 | contig 15189 bp, 10 predicted proteins | sample 1539241 | NCBI WGS metagenome assembly ODAJ01 (sample SAMN02144231, study PRJEB22623) | gut metagenome | biome: sheep rumen | host: Ovis aries | place: New Zealand
CTTACCCACCTTGGTGACACGCGGGTCGTTCTCAATCTTGACGAACGCATTGTTGATCTCTTCTTCCTTCTCCTTGTTGTAGTCGCTTTCCGCCACCACATAGTCGTCGCCTACCAGCATGACTTCATCATCGCCGATCATCATGTCGGACTCCATGCCCATATCCATCATCATCATTTCTGCCTCTTCTCCCAAGGGAGCGGTGATGACGGCCTTCTGGTCGTCTTCGCCCTCAGGCTTGTCGGTCTCCGCATACTGGTTGCCGGCCTCCTTGGCCACTTCCTTCAGTTTCTCCTCCGCATCAACATACATCGAACGGAATTTCAGGAAGTCGAACACCGTGTAGTTGGTGCCTACGCGCTTTGACTTGAAGAGAATGGGGCCTTTGCTCTCCAGACGGATGGCAATGGCGGTGATGATGAATACTGGTGAGAGAAGGATGATGCCAAGGGCTGAGAAGACAATATCGAACAGACGCTTCCAGATGGGGATCTTGAACTTGAGGATCTTGTGCTTGGCAGTCTGCTCGTCGAACAGCATGCCTTCACGGTCGGAGATGAACTGGAGTTTCTTGTTGAGTTCCGTGACGGAGGCATCTACACTGATGGTGTCGTTGATGCCGCACTTCTGATAGACCTCACGGTCTTCTTTCGTCAGATTGTGGGTCAGCAGGATGAGATAGAGTCCCTTGCATTTCTTCTTGATATAGGTGATAGCCGTGATATCCTCATTGCGCACATTCTGCTCAAAGAACAAGATGAAATGCTCATTACGGACATGAGGGACACACAGAGACGCTGCCTCCCTGTAATTGCTGGTGAACTGTACCAGTCGGCCGGGAATGTATTTCAGTCGCTCTTGGGTCTCCTGATTGGTACCCAGATATACTACACCTATCATATAATATTATATTAGGGAATAATCTTCTTGACGCGGATTTTCAATTCCATGGGATTGAAGGGCTTGACGATATAGTCCTCTGCCCCGATTTCCAACAGGCGGATGCGCTCGCTGGTGGAGTCCTCACTGGAAAGCATGATGACGGGGATGTGCTTGAACAACTCGTTCTGCTTGATCCACTCCAGAAAATCGTCGCCACGCATGCCCGGCATACGGATGTCTGAGATAATCAGGTCAGGGGTGTTGCCGCCCTGGAGCCATTTGACTCCCTGGAGGCCGTCGGGCAGCCACTGGACATCATAGTCACTCATCAGATAAATAGAGAGCACCTTTGCAATGGTCTCTTTGTCGTCAAGTATTAGTATTTTCTTCTTCATATATGAATTAATATTTATTCGGTATAATAGTCATTATTCTGTGCAAAGGTAAAAAAAATATTTTAATTGAGTTCAAAATATCGTAAAAATTTAGCCTTTTCGCCCAAAAAAATTGATAATTTGAAAAAAAAAGGGGAAATTTGCGCTAAAAACGTACTATAAGTAGAAACATTTAAAACAATTTTTTATGGCAAACAGATATTTATTAGGTTTTGATGTCGGCAGTTCTTCTGTGAAGGCATCATTGGTGAATGCCGACAGCGGCAAGTGTGTGGCAAGTGCTTTCTTCCCGGAGAAGGAAGCACCTATCACGGCAGTCAAGGCCGGATGGGCTGAACAGGACCCTCAGATGTGGTGGGACAACGCAAAGTTGAGTCTGCGGAAGATCATGGCCGATTCCGGTGCTTCAGCCGAGGAGATCAAGGCCATCGGCATCTCATATCAGATGCATGGGCTGGTCTGTGTGGACAAGGATCTTAAGGCACTGCGTCCTTCTATCATCTGGTGCGACTCCCGCGCCGTACCCTATGGTGAAAAGGCCTTCAACGAACTGGGGGCTGACCAGTGCCTCAGCCATCTCTTGAATTCTCCGGGCAACTTTACGGCAGCCAAACTGGCATGGGTGAAGGAGAATGAGCCTGATATATATAATAGGATATATAAGATCATGCTGCCCGGCGACTATATCGCCATGCGGTTGAGCGGCACGCCCAACACGACTGTCAGCGGACTGAGCGAGGGTATGTTCTGGGACTTCAAGCAGAACCAGGTGGCTGACTTCCTGCTCGACTACTATGGCTTCGACAAGTCACTGATTGCTGATATCGTGCCGACCTTCAGCGTGCAGGGAGAGGTCTGTGCCGAAGCCGCTGCAGAATTGGGCCTGAAAGCCGGTACCCCGATCACCTATCGTGGCGGAGACCAGCCTAATAATGCCCTTTCGCTGAATGTCCTCAATCCTGGTGAAATTGCGGCTACGGCAGGAACATCGGGTGTCGTATATGGTGTGCTGGGTGAAGTCAACTACGACAAGCAGAGCCGTGTGAACACTTTTGCCCATGTGAACCACACCGATGAGCAGACCCGCCTGGGCGTCTTGCTCTGTATCAATGGTACGGGTATCCTGAATGCCTGGACGCATCGCAATATTACTCCGGAAATCGGTTATGCCGAGATGAACGACCTGGCCGCCTCAGTGCCCATCGGCAGTGAGGGCGTCACGGTCATCCCATTCGGTAATGGTGCCGAGCGTGTGCTGGAGAACCGTGAGATCGGCTGTTCCATCAATGGACTGAACTTCAATAAGCACCATAAGGCTCATCTGGTGCGTGCAGCCCAGGAAGGCATCGTGTTCTCTTTCTGCTATGGTATGGAGATTATGCAGCAGATGGGAATGGACATTCGGAATATCCACGCCGGCAAGGCCAACATGTTCCTCAGTCCGTTGTTCCGTGATACACTGGCTGGCGTCAGCGGTGCTACCATCGAACTGTATGACACGGACGGCTCTGTAGGCGCAGCCAAGGGTGCTGGTATCGGTGCTGGTATTTATAAGGACAATACAGAGGCCTTCGCCACCCTGGATAAACTCCAGGTGATTGAGCCGGACGAGCATAAGCGCAAGGACTATCTCTGTGCTTATGCGGCCTGGAAGGAGACTCTGAATAAAAATTTGTAATTTATTTAATAACAATTGATTATTATGGCTAAAGAGTATTTTTCGTTTACTGGGAAGATTCCTTTTGAAGGAAAGGACAGTAAGAACGTGATGGCATTCCATTACTATGACCCTGAAAAGGTGGTGATGGGTAAGAAAATGAAGGATTGGCTGAAGTTTGCAATGGCCTGGTGGCACACACTGGGCGGTGCAAGTGCAGACCAGTTCGGCGGTCAGACGCGTAGTTACGAATGGGATAAGGCGGAGGATGCCGTCCAGCGCGCCAAGGACAAGATGGACGCCGGTTTCGAGATCATGGATAAACTCGGTATCGAGTATTTCTGCTTCCATGATGTAGACCTTATTGAGGAGGGGGCTACTATTGCTGAGTATGAGGAGCGCATGAAGGCGATTACCGACTATGCGCTGGAGAAGATGAAGCAGTATCCCAATATCAAACTGCTCTGGGGTACGGCTAACGTGTTCGGCAACAAGCGGTATGCCAATGGCGCCAGCACGAACCCTGACTTCGATGTTGTGGCACGTGCTATCGTGCAGATTAAGAATGCCATTGATGCGACTATCAAACTCGGTGGCACCAACTACGTGTTCTGGGGTGGACGTGAGGGCTATATGAGTCTGCTGAACACCGACCAGAAGCGTGAGAAGGAGCACATGGCCACGATGCTGACTATGGCTCGCGACTATGCCCGTAGCAAGGGGTTCAAGGGGACATTCCTGATTGAGCCGAAGCCGATGGAGCCCAGCAAGCATCAGTATGATGTCGACACGGAGACGGTGATCGGCTTCCTCCGTGCCCACAACCTGGACAAGGACTTCAAGGTGAATATCGAGGTGAACCACGCTACGCTGGCCGGCCACACCTTTGAGCATGAACTGGCTTGTGCTGTCGACGCAGGCATGCTCGGCAGCATCGATGCTAACCGTGGTGATGCCCAGAATGGCTGGGATACGGACCAGTTCCCCATCGACAACTATGAACTGACGCAGGCAATGATGGAGATTATCCGCAATGGCGGACTGGGCAACGGCGGTACCAACTTCGATGCCAAGATCCGTCGTAACTCCACTGACCTGGAGGATCTGTTCATCGCTCATATCAGCGGAATGGATGCTATGGCACGTGCTCTGGAGAATGCGGCTGCCATCCTGGAGGAGAGTGAACTGCCCGCCATGAAGAAGGCTCGTTATGCCTCGTTTGACAGCGGTGTGGGCAAGGACTTCGAGGACGGCAAACTGACGCTTGAGCAGGTCTATGAATATGGTAAGAAGGTAGAAGAGCCTAAGCAGACCTCCGGTAAGCAGGAGAAATACGAGACTATCGTCGCTCTCTATGCAAAGTAAATAAGCAATTAGGGTTCGCACTCGCGAACCCTAATTACTTCTATACCATTCATAAAGTTTCTTCACTCCTTCTTCTATCTCTATCTTGTGCGTCCACCCGAGGGAATGGAGTTTGGACACGTCAATGAGTTTGCGCATGGTGCCATCGGGCTTCGTGGCATCGAATTCTACGGTGCCTTCAAAGCCTACGGCCTTGACTACCAGTTGTGACAGGTCGCGGATGGTCAGTTCCTTGCCTGTTCCGACATTGATATGGCAGTTGCGAATCTCGCCCAGCGACGGAATGGCCCCGCCGCGTCCGGCAGAGTGATTGCGATCTACGGCACCATCAGTAGCGGCTCCATAATGGACGGACGAATACTTCTCAATGCCGATGATGTCGGAGAAATTCACGTTCAACAGCACATGGACAGAGGCGTCGGCCATATCCTCACTCCAGAGGAATTCCCGGAGTGGGGTGCCAGTTCCCCAAAGTACCACCTTATTATTATATATGCCGTATTTGGCGAGTACCTGCTCGATGGCCTCATTCGAAGCCGAGCCACTGACGCCTTCCACCGGGCGCTTGTCCATATCCATTCTGAGGGCTGTCCAATCGCCGTCATGAATGAGTTTGGCCAGATAGATCTTGCGCATCATGGCCGGCATCACATGGCTGTTCTCAAGATGGAAATTGTCATTGGGACCATAAAGGTTCGTCGGCATCACGGCAATATAGTTCGTGCCGTACTGGAGATTGTAACTCTCGCACATCTTCAGGCCGGCAATCTTGGCGATGGCATATTCCTCATTGGTGTATTCCAGGGGCGAGGTCAGCAGGCAGTCTTCCTTCATAGGCTGGGGCGCATTTTTCGGATAGATGCAGGTGCTGCCGAGGAAGAGCAGTTTCTTTACCCCGTGGGCATAAGCCTCGCTGATGACATTGCACTGTATCTTCATGTTCATCATCATGAAGTCGGCGCGATAGAGTGAGTTGGCCATGATACCGCCTACAAAGGCGGCTGCCAGTACCACGGCATCGGGACGCTCTGCGTCGAAGAACTGCCTGACTGCAACTTGGTCTGTCAAGTCCAGTTCCTTGTGACTGCGGCCCACCAGATTGGTATAGCCTCTCTGCAGGAGGTTGTTCCAAATAGCGGAACCCACTAGTCCGTGGTGTCCCGCTACGTATATCTTACTGTTCTTATCCAGGCTCATTCTTCCATCTGGGCTTTGATGAACAACTTCTTGACGAACTTCATGTCGTGCTGGACCATAATCTTCACCAAGTCGTGGAACGAGGTCTTCTGTGGATTCCATCCTAACTTGGCTTTCGCCTTGGCGGGGTTGCCCAGCAGCTGGTCCACCTCTGCGGGACGGAAGTACTTGGGATCGACCTCGACGATGACTTGGCCTTCGAAGAGTTGCGAGAGCCTGGTGTCTAATGTTCTTGCGCAGATTCCCTTCTCATTCACCCCTTCGCCTTCCCAGCGGAGTTCGATGCCTACTTCCTTGAAGGCCAGTGTGGCAAATTCGCGAACCGTGTGGTATTCGCCGGTGGCAATGACGAAGTCATCCGGCTCTGGCTGTTGCAGGATCAGCCACATGCATTCGATGTAGTCCTTGGCGTAGCCCCAGTCACGCAGTGAGTTGAGGTTGCCCAGGTAGAGTTTGTCCTGATAGCCCTGGGCAATACGGGCTGCGGCGAGGGTGATTTTGCGTGTCACGAAGTTCTCGCCTCGGCGCTCGCTCTCGTGGTTGAAGAGAATACCGTTGCAGCAGTACATGCCGTATGACTCGCGGTAGTTCTTCATGATCCAGAAACCATAGAGTTTGGCCACGGAGTAGGGGGAACGGGGATAGAAGGGCGTCGTCTCACTCTGGGGCACCTCCTGTACCTTTCCGTAGAGTTCTGATGTGGAGGCCTGATAGATACGGCATGATTTCTCCAGGCCGCAGATGCGGACGGCTTCCAGCAGGCGCAGCACACCGGTGGCGTCTACGTCAGCCGTATATTCCGGAACGTCGAAACTGACTTTGACGTGGCTTTGTGCGGCCAGGTTATAGATTTCCGTGGGTTTCACTTCGCCGATAATACGGATCAGGGAGGACGAGTCGGTCATGTCGGCCCAGTGCAGGTTGACGAGACGCTTCTTTTTCATATCGCGTACCCATTCGTCCAGATAGAGGTGTTCGATGCGGCCGGTATTAAAGGATGAGGAGCGGCGCAACAGGCCGTGCACCTCATAGCCTTTCTCGATCAGGAATTCGGCCAGGTAAGAACCGTCTTGTCCGGTGATACCTGTGATTAGAGCAACTTTCTTTTCCATAAATTGAATCAGTTTTCACCGGAGAACTGCTTGATGCGCTGTTCTTCGGCCAATTTGCATATTAATAAAGTGTTATCTTTCTCTGCTACGATATAACCGTCGAGCCCCTGGATGACCACGCGCTTCTCCTGAGTCGTGTGGATGATGCAGTTGTGGCTTTCAATCAGGTTGATATCCTGGCCGATGGTAACATTTCCATACAGGTCTTTCTTGCTTTGCAGGTGAAGGGAGCCCCAGGTGCCAAGATCGCTCCATCCGAAATCGGCAGGACAGACAAAGATCTCCTCTGCCTTCTCCATGATGGCATAGTCGACGGAAATATTCTCGCATTCTGGGAACAGACGGTCGATTTCCGCCTGTTCTTTGTCTGTTCCGTAGAAGGGTAGCATGGACTCAAACAGTCTGGCCATGGAAGGCTGGTAAATCCGGAACGCATTGACGATGGTGCTGACATTCCAGATGAAGATGCCTGCGTTCCAGAAATAATTGTTTTTCTGGATATATTTCAGCGCTGTCTCCAAGTCGGGCTTCTCACGGAAGGAGTCTACACGATATAGTTCTTTGTTTCGGAGTGAAGGCGTGCTCAGGTCTGCCTGAATATAGCCATAGCCCGTCTCTGGACGATTGGGCTTCATGCCCAGGGTGACGATGGCGTCTGTCTCACTTGTAAATTGCATGCACTCCTTGACGACACGCTGGAACTCAACCGTGTTGGTGACGATATGGTCACTGGGCGTCACAACAATATTGGCCTTGGGATCATTTGACTTGATGCGCCAACTGACGTAGGCGATACAAGGTGCGGTGTTTCTCCGGCACGGCTCACAGAGGATATTGCCCTCGGGCACGTTGGGCAGTTGCTCCTTGACAATTGACGCATACTTCTGGTTCGTGACGACCCAGATGTTCTCTGGGGATACAAGTTTCCCGAATCTCTCCACCGTCAGTTGCAGAAGCGTCTTGCCAACGCCCAGCACATCTATAAACTGCTTAGGGGTCTCGGCGGTACTCATGGGCCAGAAGCGGCTTCCCACACCGCCTGCCATGATGACCAAATGGTTGTTCGTTTTTGCCATAATTCCTTCGTTTCCTGATAATAAGTTGCAAAAATATACAAAATATCTGAAATACGCAAATTTTATGGGGAAAAAGTGCTGTTATGCCTGCTTTCCTTTCTTTTTGAGGTAGGATTTGAGAACAAAATAGGCGCAGGCCAGCAGAAGCAGGGCGATAATGATGATTTTGATATATTCTGCATACTCTGCTATCTTGTCATTGAGTTGCTCCTCCGGGACGATGGCATGCAGATACCATCCCAGTACGGCCAGTACGGAATGCCAGCCGCCAGCACCAATCGTGGTGAAAAGTATAAACTTCCAATAGTTCATTCTGGCCAGTCCGGCCGGGATGGAGATCAGATGGCGTATGACTGGGACGAAACGCCCCGTCAGTGTCGCGGCTACCCCATGTTCGTCGAAATAGCGCTCGCTCTTCTCCACCTTCTCCTGGTTGAGCAGGCAAAGATGGCCGAGACGACTGTTGGCAAATTTGTAGACTACAGGGCGTCCGACATACAGGGCGACAAAGTAGTTGATGGATGCGCCGACATCAGCGCCGAGCGTGGCGAAGAGGATAATCAGGAAGACGTTGAGTGACCCGCTGGCGGCATGATAGGCGGCTGGCGTGACCACGAATTCCGACGGCACGGGGACAACGGTGCTCTCCAACAGCATCAGGATGAAGATTGTGGGATAATTGAGGTTGTTGAGGAGTGATGAGATAATATTCATTTGATGTTCAACTTATCTTTAATGTATGGTATATATTCATTGACTTTCATATCGTTTGGGAAAAGGTGGCCGAGTACGACTCTGGCTTCTCTGGCATTCTTTCCCGCGGCAATCTCCAGGTATTTCAGGAATTCCGCGTAGTTCTGCATGTCCCAGCAGCAGAGGGCCATATAGGCATAGCCGTCTTTCCAGTCTTTGTCTACATACGAGAAGAATTTCTTGAAGAGTTTATAGGCCGCTTCCACATATCGGTTGTCGTAGAGCGACACCATGATGCGCAGCATCGTCTTCGGGTCGTTGCCCGAGAGGGCGATGGCTTTCTTGAAAACCTTCTCTGCTTCAGCCACGCGGCTGTTGGCCAGAAGTATGTGGCCTCTGATGACTTCCATATCTATATGGTCGCAGTCCAGTTCCTTGGTCTTGTCGATATAGTAGAGGGCTGTCTCCGGCATTTGCCGCTCGTTATAGGCAAAAGCCATTTCCTGATATATTTCCGGTAGATACTGGGAGTCGGGGGCTGCCACTTCTTCGGCTTTTTCCAATCGGACTAATGCCTCGTCGTAGCGGCCCATATTAATCAGACAGGTTCCCTGATGCAGGTAACCAAACTCATCAAAACCAATCTTTTCCGTATATCGCTCGAAGTAAGTCAGTGCCTCTTCATAGTTCTCCAGGTTGTATAGCCCGTTGGCTTTGGCCAGGATGCTTTCCGGATCGTTAGGGTCGATGGCTATGGCGTATTCGCTGCTTGTGATGGCGGCATTGTAGTCTTCGTTCATGAACTGGGCACTGGCCAGCGCATTCCAGTAGGTCTTGGAGTAGGGGTGATGGTCAATCAATTCGTTGAACAGCCGGCTGCTGTCTTCGTATTTCCCAAGTCCAAAGAGTGTTCTGGCCATCAGTTCCTTGAAATCGTCGGAGTCGTCACCCTGTGAACGGGCTACCCATTCGAAAGCCTTGTCGTGGATGTTGTAATCAGAGAAAAGGCTTGCCACGTCATAGACATAGTCTATATGCTCGTCGGCAGGTATCTCCCTGAAGTGTTGCCTGAACATGGCATCGGCTTCTGCTATTCGTCCTTCGCTGATCAGTATCTCCCCTTGAAGGTACATCGACTCCAGTTCATCCACAGCCCTGACGCGTTCTGCATATTCCCTGGCTGTGGCATAGTCGCCGCGGCAGAGGGCTTCCCTTGACTTGTAGAGTAAGGGGCCGACGGCTTCCGGATTCTGCTGAAGTGCCTGGTTGATGGCCTTGTCGGCCTCTTTTACTTTACCTTGGAACTGATAGTAGTCAGCGATGTCGGCCAAGTCATCGGCATCCACATAGATGGGATGTCCCGACTTGACCGATTCTTCGTAATGTTCCAGGAGGTCCTGAAATTCTTCGCTGCTGAAATACTCAGTGTCGTCTGTCATTGGCTATTTATTGGTCTTGGCCCACGAGTCCTTGAGGCCGACGGTCTTGTTGAACACGGGATGCTCGGCGGTAGTATCAGAGTCAGGCGTGAAATAGCCGATACGCTGGAACTGCAGGTAGGTGAGCGGCTTCATCGTGGCGGCGTATGGCTCTACATAGCATTCCTTGATCACGTTCAGTGAGTCGGGATTGATGATCTGCTTCATGGCTGTCACGGCATCGCAGCCCTGCTCTTCGCGGATGGCTGCCATATCATCGCGGGGATTCTCCACTTTCCAAAGACGGTCGTACAGACGTACCTCTGCCTTCACGGCGTGCTGGCAACTTACCCAGTGCAGGGTCTTGCCCTTGATCTTGCGGTTGGCTCCTGGCAGTCCGCTGCGCGTCTCGGGGTCGTAGGTGCAATAAATGGTAGTCACGTTGCCGTTCTCATCTTCGTCACAGGGATGCTCCTCGTCACATTTAATAATGTACGCGTTCTTCAGTCTTACTTCCTTGCCGGGAGCAAGGCGCATGAACTTCTTCTCTGCCTCTTTCATAAAGTCGTCGCGCTCTATCCACAGTTCGCGGCTGAACTCTATGGTGTGCGTGCCGTCAGCCTCGTTCTCTGGGTTGTTGATGGCTGTCAGTTGTTCTATCTGCCCTTCGGGATAGTTGGTGATGACTACCTTTACTGGGTCGAGCACCGCACTGACGCGGATGGCACGGCTGTTCAGGTCGTCACGGACGGCACTCTCCAGCAGCGCCATATCGTTCAGGGCATCCAGTTTGGTGTAGCCTATCTTGTCGATGAACTTCACGATACTCTCGGGGCTGTAGCCACGACGGCGGAAACCGCAGATGGTCGGCATACGGGGGTCATCCCACCCGTTGACCAGTTTCTCATTGACCAGGGCCAGCAGGTTGCGCTTCGACATCAGCGTGTAGTTCAGGTTCAGTTTGTTGAACTCCGTCTGGCGGGGGCGGTTGTCCTCGATATTGTCGGTCTCGCCTTTCCACTCTTTCATCCAGGTGACGAACAGGTCGTACAGGGGGCGGTGCTCCACGAACTCCAGGGTACACCAGGAGTGGGTGACGCCCTCCAGGTAGTCGCTCTGTCCGTGGGTGAAGTCGTACATCGGGTAGGCATTCCATTTGTTGCCGGTACGGATGTGGGGGATGTTCAGCACGCGATAGATCAGCGGGTCGCGGAAGAGCATATTCGGATGGGCCATATCGATCTTGGCACGCAGCACGAGGGTGCCGGGTTCGCACTTGCCGCTGTTCATAAACTCAAACAGCCGGAGATTCTCCTCTACGGGGCGGTCGCGGAACGGACTGTTGGTGCCCGGCGACGTGGTGGTGCCCTTCTGCTGGGCGATCACCTCGGCACTCTGCTCGTCGACGTATGCACGGCCCTGCTTGATGAGCCAGACGGCGAAGTCCCAGAGTTCCTGGAAATAGTCACTGGCATAGTAGACATTAGCCCACTGGAAGCCGAGCCACTTGATGTCGTGCTCGATGCTTTCTATGTATTCCGTGTCCTCCTTCTGAGGGTTGGTGTCGTCGAATCGGAGGTTGCACTGCCCGCCGTATTTCTTGGCCAGCCCGAAGTCGATGGCGATGGCTTTGGCGTGTCCGATGTGCAGATAGCCGTTCGGCTCTGGCGGGAATCGGGTCTGGATTCTGCCCCCGTTCTTACCTGCTGCCAGGTCGTCAATCACTTTCTGCTCGATGAAACTCACCGGTTTCCTCTCCTCGTTCTCGTTCGTCACTTTTTCTTCCATATTCTTGCTTTATCTGATTTGCGGCTGCAAAATTACGAAATAATTATGAATTGTGAATTATGAATTGTGAATTATTTTATTTGATCCCCCTCTCGTTGAGCGCTTTTGAGTAGCGGGCGGCATTCTGCAGATGCTCCTTGTAGGTCCGGGCAAAGTTGTGGGTGCCGGAGAAGTCTTCTTTGGCGCACATATAGAGGAAGTCGTGATCTGCCCTGTTCAGCACGGCATCGATGCCTTGTATGGAGGCTATCTTGATGGGGCCGGGGGGCAGGCCTGTGTTGCGATAGGTGTTGTAGGGACTGTCATAGTAGAGCATATCGTGGTAGATGCGGTGCAGTTCGAAACGCTTCATCGCGAACTTGATGGTGGGGTCAGCCTGCAATGGCATTTCTTCTTTGAGGCGGTTGAGGTACATGCCCGCAATCATCGGCTTCTCAGCATTGTTGGCCGTTTCCTCGTCGATGATGCTGGCCACGGTGCATACCTCGTTTTGGCTCAGTCCCAGTTGCTGCGCCTTGGCCGTGCGGTCATCGTTCCAGAAACGGTCATGTTCTTTCTGCATGCGCTCCATCAGGGCATCGAGCGACGTGTTCCAGTAGACTTCGTAAGTGTTGGGCACAAACAGGCAGGCGATAGTCGCCGTGTCGTAGCCCCATCGGCTGCAGAAGTCCTGGTCGGTGAGCGACGTCACAAGCGTCAGACTGTCGAGCATCAGTTTCCGGGCCAGTGCGCCTGCCAGCCGGTCCATCGTGCGCGATTCGGGGATGGTCAGCATCTGTGCCTCCTGATGACCGTTCTTCAGGTTACGGAAGGTCTGCAGGGTGCTTGTGCCAGGCTGGATGGCAAACCGTCCCGTGCGTATGCGTTCCGGGTATTTGCTCCAGCGGCTCAGGTATCTCAGGCCTGTCATGCCGCGCTCGGTGGCCAGGGGCTGGAGTTTGGCATAGACGGAGTCGGCCGTGTCGTCATCGTCGATGTAGAGGTAATGTACTTTTTCAGCGTCTTGCGAAAAGTCGGTCAACAGGAAATAGCAGGGCACGCCGATGATGGTCAGCACGCTGAGAGCCACTGGAATCAGATAATATCTTGCTTTGACAGTCTTCATTTTGTTATGTTTGTTTAAAAACGTGTGCAAAGATACGAATATTTAGCCACAGATTACATAGAATTTCACAGAATTTTAGAATTTCACAGAATAAATCCGTGAAAAACTGTATAATAATTATGCATTGTGCATTGTGAATTGTGAATTTTTTGTATCTTTGCAGAAAATTATCCGATTATGAAACTGAAATTCACCATAAACTATGGAACGCAGTGGGGCCAGAATCTGCATGTGATCATCACCTATCAGAGTCTTGACGGTACGCTGAAGACTTCGAATCTGTTGATGACAACTGATGATGGCTTTCTCTGGACGCTCGATACGTCAGTCATTGAGTCGCGTCAGCATCCCATAGCCTCCTTCACCTATTATTATCAAGTGGAAGGCAGTGAGGGCGACATCATCCGGACGGAGTGGCGCGGTGTGCCACGGGCCTACCATTTCGATGCCTCGAAGAGTTATGTGATGCCTGATCAGTGGCGCGAAATCCCCTTGCAGTATCACCTCTACAGCAGTGCCTACGCCACGACGATGGGGCTGCCGCGTGATGAGGAACTAAAGGTGTTGCGAACGCCACTCTATCGGAAGACCATCCTCTTCCGCGTGTCGGCGCCCCAACTTGTCCGGGGCCAGTCGTTGGCGATTCTCGGCAGTCATCCGGCTCTGGGCGACTGGAATGCGGCCCGATTCCTGAAAATGGAGTACATAGGCCGTCACGAATGGATGCTCTCAGTCAATGTGGATGCCGTGTTTATGCCCATTGAATATAAATATGTCATCGTTGATGATCAGACGAATACGCTTGTGGCTTGGGAGGAGGGCGACAATCGCACTACTGAGGGCCTGCTGCCTCCAGACCAGACGATGGTTCCGGATGGTACGGTCCTTGTTGTTCATGGTGGTGGACTTCGTGTAAAGGAGCGGATGTGGCGTGCTGCCGGAGTGGTGGTACCCGTCTTCTCGCTCCGCAGTGAGCACTCTTACGGGGTGGGCGACTTCGGCGACCTGCGCCGTCTGGTCGACTGGGCCGTGGCCACGGGCATGAAGGTCATCCAGGTCTTGCCCGTCAATGATACGACAGTGTCCCACTCGTGGAGCGACTCTTATCCCTATAACATCGTTTCGGCCTTTGCACTTCATCCCCATTATCTCGACCTGGAGGCCCTCGGCAGTCTGAAGAGCAAGTCGCGAATGACAGCCTATCAACGTCAGCGCCAAGAGTTGAATGCCCTGGGCTATAGCGACTACGAGGCGGTGGACCGGGTGAAGTCGGAGTACGTCCTGGAGTCGTTCGCCGAGAGAGGACAGCAGACCCTCTCATCCAAGGAGTTCCGCCAGTGGTTTGATGACAATCAGGACTGGCTGGTCCCATACGCTGACTGGCTTGTCTCCAAATCTCAAGCCTCCAGCCTCCGCTCGGTCCAAAGGGACGCTTCGCTTGCGAAGAGGCCTCCTGTCATCTACTACGTCCAGTACCATCTGCATCTGCAACTCCTTGAGGCAGCCCGCTATGCCCGTTCCAAGGGAGTCGTCCTCAAGGGTGACATCCCCATCGGCGTGAATCGCGAGAGTGCCGAGACGGCCACTCATCCCGGCCTCTTCAATATGGACTCACAGACGGGTGCGCCCCCAGATGCCTTCTCGCAGAGCGGACACAACTGGGGATTCCCGACATACCGCTGGCCCCTGGGGAGTGATGCTTTACGGGGGAGCGATGTTTTACGGGGGAGCGAGGGCGCGGGGGCGCGGGGGAGCGAGAATACCTCTGCCGCAGAATCTAATCTCGCACCCTCGTACCCCCGTAACCCCACGCCCTCGAACTTCGCGCCCTCGTTCCCCCTCACCCTCCCAGACTGGTTCCATCGCCGTCTGCGCTGGATGTCGCAGTACTTCGACGCCTTCCGCATCGACCACGTGCTGGGCTTCTTCCGCATCTGGGAGATTCCTGTTGAAGCCGTCTTCGGCGTGCTTGGTCACTTCTCGCCGTCGCTTCCGCTGGCTGTGAGCGAGATAGAGTATTTCGGCCTGCCTTTCCGCCGCGACTTCATGACACGGCCCTTCATCAACGACCGTGTCGTGGAGCGCCTCTTCGGCATCCATGCCCAGTATGTCCGCGACAATTTCCTGATTCCCCGCAGTTACGGTCTCTATGACCTGAATCCAGAATACGATACGCAGCAGAAAGTGCGGGCGGCCTTCGACGGACGGGGGGATGAGAACAGCCTGTGGATACGCGACGGGCTCTACCGCCTCGTGTCGGATGTCCTCTTCCTCGAAGATCCCCGTCAACCGGAGATGTACCATCCGCGCATCGGCGCCTATGCCGAACCAGTCTATGATGCCCTCACGGCGGAAGAGAAGGATGCCTATATGCGGCTCTACAACAACTATTACTATCAGCGCCACAACTTCTTCTGGGGCGATGAGGCCACCCGTCGGCTGCAGGAGGTCTTCGGCGATACCCGTATGCTCTGCTGTGCCGAAGACCTGGGCATGCTGCC
>ODAJ014731916.1_pt1 | contig 15189 bp, 15 predicted proteins | sample 1539241 | NCBI WGS metagenome assembly ODAJ01 (sample SAMN02144231, study PRJEB22623) | gut metagenome | biome: sheep rumen | host: Ovis aries | place: New Zealand
GCAGCCCCCTTTTGTGTCAGGTCATCGGCATTTGGCACCATCATTGCCATCTTTTCTGTTGCTGCCACTAATCCGCCTTGCGAATTAAGAACCACGGCAATGACCGTAGTAATACCGAAGAGCATTATGATGCCTTGAATGAAGTCATTGATAGCCGTAGCCTTATAACCTCCCAGAATGACATATACCGCTGTCAGTATTGCCATTGTCACGGCACAGTATTCATAAGGAATGCCAAAACCCATCTCGAAGAGTTTCGAGATACCCATATATACACCTGCTGTATAAGGAATGAGGAATACGAAGGCAATGATGGAAGCTATAACACGAAGCCACTCATCATTATAACGTGTACCGAAGAAATCCGGCATGGTACGACTCTGAATGTGCTGTGTCATCAGCTTTGTACGCCTTCCCAATATGAGCCACGCAAACAGGGAACCTATGACGGCATTGCCAACACCAATCCATGATGCAGACATACCATATTTCCATCCAAACTGTCCTGCATAGCCAACGAAGACAACGGCAGAGAAGTATGACGTGCCATAGGCAAAGGCTGTAAGCCAGCCACCCACATTTCTACCTCCCAAGACAAAACCGTCAACATTCTGAGCAGAACGACGGGAATAGAATCCCACCCCTACCATAACGGCAAGGAATATTACGGTTAAGAGTACTTTGATAAGCATAATAAAAAAGAATTAGATTTGTGCTTTGTGTTATTTATACACTTACTTCCCACCCCCAGGGCTCAGAATGCTATCTGAACCTGAGTGAGAATTGTGCTGTAGTTTTTGCTTCCTGTAAGATTCTTCATGCCGTTGCTCTTGGCACTGTACATATACTGCGCCTGCAGACGACACTTCTTGTGTATCCAGTACTGAACACCTGCCATCAGATTGGTCTGCTTTGCGCCAAGGTCTGTATTTTTATTGAAATAGTCAACCATAGCAACCGCATCAAGCTGCTTGTAAAGAGGTATGGCAGTAGAGCCATAGACACCAAAGGAACCGACATCACCGTCACGTCCGCCGAGAACCTCGCAACGAACCATAGCGCAACGGTTCTTGAAATAATCAGTACCTGTTACCTTTGACTTCCATTCGAAACCTGCTGCATAACGGTCCTTACGATAGGTTTCGTCAACCTTGATATTAGGATTGAATACGGACTTCTCAACAGCACAGCCATAACCTTTCTGACCAGAAATGGAAACTCTGAAATTAGGAGCAATGCGATATTCAAGTTTTGCAATGACATCCTTCTGGTTGTTACGGTCATTCTTGTTTATCTGACCGCCATTGATAACCTCTACAACATAGCGTAACTTGTTATTAAAGAGATCACCATAAGCCATAAGACCCATATCACGACCTGAGCCATTGCTCATAAGAGGGTCGCCACCGCAGAGCCATCCTACACTCTGCGACATAGGGGTGATACTTTCGAGCACCGTAGGAGACATTGGGTTCTCCATTGACAGTTCTGTCTTTGACTGACCCAGTCGCAGATTGAACGCCTTTGTAGGACGGTATTCCATGTAGTACTCCATAACATTTCCGCCTTTGAATTCGTGCATAAAGAAGGCATAGAACTCCTTGGTAATGTTTGCACCCACCATGAGAATAATGCGCTTCATGTCAAATGTATTTGTGTTTGCACTGCTATTGCCTTCTTGGAAAGTAGCAGTATAACCACCTTGTGCATAGCCAGTTACCTTCAGGCGTGAGCCAACGGCTTCTGCCCAGTACTTGGCATCTTTCTCAGCACCCTCTGCAGGGGCTTGTAACAATGGTTGATGAGCTTCAAGGAAGGCAGCATCGGTATCACCGCTGTAATCGGACACTGCCGGCAAGATTTTCTCAATACCTTTTGGCTCGTCTGCTAATACTGCCACTGTGCATAACAGTGCAGTCAGCATGGTTGTCATTTTTTTCATTAAAGAATGGTTATTATTTGGTTTTGTATATAAGCATGCCCTTACCATCTTCAAGGTAAGAGTACATGTATGCTATATTGACACCAGAGTCTGTCAACTTTCTCAGCACATCAGCAGCAGCACCAACCTTATCTTCTACTGCTACCGCATTAACGTCTGTCAACTGAAGATTGATACCTGCTTCCTTCAGTATGATAAATGCATCCTCTGGCTTGTCACATATAACACGATAGATGCCATAGTCTTTTGTATCAGCTATAGTGGATGCTATAATCTGAATACCTGCTTTACTGAGGAGTTCGAGAACCTTGATGAGAGTACCCTCTTTGTTCTCAATGAAAATGGAAAGTTGTTTCTTTGTCATGGTATAATCAATTATAAACGGTTCTTTTATCAATTACGCGAACAGCCTTACCCTCTGAAACAGGAAGGCTTCCTTTTGGCACGAGCTTCACATGAGGAGTCAAGAGTATCTCATCTTTCAGGGCACGTGTAACATCCTTCTGAAGCTGCATGAGTCTTTGATAGTCATCCGTGAAGAGTTCTTCGAGTTCTACCTCGACAGTCATATTGTCATTATTCTCATCAGTTGTGAGGGTGATGAGGTAATTGTTGGCAAGTTCTTTGAACTGCATCAATATCTTCTCTATCTGTATTGGGAAGATGTTCACGCCACGCAATACCATCATATCGTCAGAGCGTCCCTTCATGCGATCCAGACGAACATGATTTCGTCCGCAAGGACAACCACGACCCAACACTCTCGTGAGGTCACGAGTGCGATAGCGCAGCAATGGCATAGCCTCTCTGTTGATAGAAGTAAGGATAAGCTCACCTATCTCTCCGTCAGGAACTGGCTCCAGAGTTTCTGGATTTACTATCTCAACAATATAATAGTCTTCCCAAAAGTGCAAACCGTTCTGCTCCTTACATTCAAAGCCGACACCAGGACCACACATCTCTGACATACCGAAAGAGTTGTATGCCTTTACGCCAAGCATCTTCTCAATGCGCTTACGCTGCTCCTCAGAATGGGGCTCTGCACCGATTGCGAGAATCTTCAGCTTTGTATCCTTACGTGGGTCAACGCCTTGCTCCTGCATCACCTCATACAAACGAGTAACATAAGAAGGAACAGCATGAACGGCTGTCGTACCGAAGTCTTTCATAAACTTTATCTGACGCAGAGAGTTACCAGCTGCTGCAGGTACTGTTAACATACCGAGACGCTCTGCACCATACTGGAATCCCAAGCCACCGGTAAACATACCATAACCGCTTGAGTTTTGGAATACGTCGTCCGGACGCAAACCAACCATCCACAGATTACGTGCCACCTGATTAGCCCACTCGTCAAGGTCTTTCTGGGTATGTAATATTACGGTTGGATTTCCTGTTGTACCTGAAGAAGAATGTAGGCGAACACACTCCCTCAATGGCACAGATGCCAGTCCGAATGGGTAGTTCTCACGCAAATCCTGCTTCGTAGTGAAGGGAATACGACGGATATCATCAATGCTGGTGATATTTTCTGGGGTTACCCCTGCCTTCTCGAGGCGTTCTTTGTAAACAGGGTTATTCATACAATGAGCAACGGTAGCCTTCAAGCGTTCTACCTGCAGAGCCTTTATCTGCTCTGTGCTCATGGTTTCAAGTTCTGGATCCAGATATTCTGATTTCCAGTCAGGAAGTTCTCTTCTGTATGCCATTAGTGTACATTGGCACCCATGTCGAATGCCTTTAAGTTAGATTCTACGATTTGTTCTCCTTTTTTAGAGAAGATAGTGGCTACAGCATCACGCAGTGCCTCTGGTGATACTATGTCAATGAATTTTGCTGCCATTCCGAGGAGCACCACATTGGCAGAACGTACAGAGCCGGCATCTTTTGCCACCTGTTCTATGTCGAGTTGCACAACATTATTTAGCGATGAAAGTTCTGCAAAGAGTGCTTCCTCCTCAGGATAGTTTGGCACATTGACAAGCGGCTTGTTAGATGTTACAACGACACCATCCTTGGAAAGGTAAGGGAGATAGCGAAGTGCCTCCATCGGTTCCATAGAGATGATAACGTCACAGCCGCCCTTTGGAATGAGGTCGGAATAAATAGTGCTGGTAGAAAGACGCAGATTTGACTGCACATCGCCACCACGCTGACTCATTCCGTGTACTTCTGCCTGCTTGAGGTTAACACCGGCGCGTGTTGCTGCCTCACCTATGATTGTTGCGATAGAGAGAATACCTTGTCCTCCGACACCGCAAAGTATAATATCCTTTTTCATTATTTTGCCTCCTTATTATTACGAGCTTTCTCACGAGCATGGCGAGAAGCTGTTTGAATACATTCACGACGAGGAATGATGACACTGACACCTTCATAGTCTATCTCATCCTTTATAAGCTGTGTTATGGCAGGAATGTTCTTTGGAAGTGGTGTCACAACGTGCAGATGGGCTGGATTCATACCAAGTCCGAGACAGATAGCCTCAAATTTATTTGTTCCAGCACTGTCCTGACCACCTGTCATACCTGTTGTGAGGTTATCGGAAATAATAACAGTAATAGCACTGTTGTCATTGATGGCATCCAGCAGACCTGTCATACCAGAGTGTGTGAATGTAGAGTCACCAATCACAGCAATAGCAGGACGCAAGCCAGCATCGGCAGCACCTTTTGCCATAGTAATTGAAGCACCCATATCAACACATGATGCAAGGGCTTTGAATGGAGGCAAAGCACCGAGGGTATAGCAACCTATATCGCCAAACACACGTGCATCAGGATATTCGTTAAGGATATTTACCAACGCTCCATATACATCTCTGTGACCACATCCCTGACAAAGCTGTGGAGGACGGGCTACAAGATTCTTTGCAGGCTCAAAGAGTTCTGGTGCAGGAATACCAAGTGCCACAGCTACGGCATCTGGTGTCAACTCACCTGTGCGTGGCAGGTTGCCTGTCAAGCGTCCTATCACCTTCGCTTTGTCACCAATGATAGTGCGAACTCCTTCCTCTACGACAGGCTGACCATCTTCTACAACAAGAATTTCGTCACAGTCATCAGCCATGCTGAGTATCTGCTTCCGAGGAAGTGGATATTGTGAAATCTTCAAAATGTAAGCATCGTCACCAACGGCTTCCTTTACATAGTTGTAACCTATGCCGCAAGCAACAATACCCAATTTCTTATCTGCCTTCTCTACTTTATTAAACGCTGACTTCTCACTTGCCTCAAGCATTTGAGGTTGCTTCTCAAGAAGTGCTGCATACTTTTTCTTTGCGATACCAGGCAGCAGAACCCACTGGTCTGTTGAAGGAGATAAAGCATTCTCTTTCTGTGGTTCCTGAACAACAACATTTGCACGAGAGTGAGCCAAGCGTGTTACCACTCTCAACAATATTGGTTCTTTTATTGCCTCAGACATCTCGAAGGCAACTTTCATCATATCGTATGCCTCCTGCTGTGTACTTGGCTCGAAAACTGGTACCAGGGCGAACTTGCCATAGAAGCGGCTGTCCTGTTCATTCTGTGAAGAGTGCATTGAAGGATCGTCTGCTGCCAACACTACAAGACCGCCACCAACACCTGTGATAGCACTGTTTACGAAAGCATCTGCACAGACATTCATGCCAACATGCTTCATGCACACCAAAGCACGTTTACCGGCATAAGACATACCAAGGGCAGCTTCCATAGCGGTCTTCTCATTAGTACACCAACGAGAATGAATACCACGTTCCTTAGCTATAGCATTGCCTTGGATGAATTCAGTAATCTCAGTAGATGGAGTACCAGGATAAGCATAGACACCAGACAAACCTGCATGTATAGCGCCTAAAGCAATGGCCTCATCTCCAAGAAGAAGTTTTTTTTCCATGTTTTTGTATGTTTTTATATCTTAAAATTCATAAATTGGGGCAAAGATAATACTTTTTCCCATAATAACCAAAAAAAAACATTCAAAAGTTTGACAATAGTCAATAATTTCAGGCTATTCCGCGTGTTTATGAGTTATTTCTTCGCGTAAATCACTTAATATTAGTACTTTTGTACCTGAAATAAAAGACAAGCAAACAAGAGAAAACATTCTCTAATTGAAAATTTTATTTATTAAATTAAAAACAAAATGGCAGAAAAAAAGACAGTTAAGGCTGCAGCTCCTAAGGCAGCACCTGCAAAGAAGGCTGCTCCTGCAAAGAAGGCTGCTCCTGCAAAGAAGGTAGAAGCTCCAAAGAACGAAGTTTATTTTGACGCAGTAAACGCTGGTTTCAAAGCTGGCGAAGTTTATCAGGTTCTCGCTGCAGCAGGCAAGGCAATGACAATTGCAGAGATTGCTAAGAAGGCTAAAGCTACAAATGAAGAGGTTATCCTCGGCATTGGCTGGCTCCTCAAAGAAGGTAAGGTAACAAGCGTTGACAACAAGATTATCCTCGCTTAATATTATTTCACTTTAGAATAAAAACGTGAAGGGTGACTTAATGCATTCTTCACGTTTTTTATTTCTATCATATATTTACAACCATTGAAAACAAGTAAAGCCAATACCTATAAACTTATTCTTGAATACTTTCGAGAACAAGGAGAATTTGATACAGAATTGGAATATGGCAGTGTATTTCAACTTCTTATAGCCGTAGTATTGTCAGCGCAATGTACAGACAAACGGGTAAACATGATTACTCCAGAACTCTTCTCAAAATATCCTGATGCAAAATCCATGTCGGAAGCAGAAGAAGCAGAGGTATATGAATATATCAAGAGTGTCTCCTACCCTAACGCCAAAGCAAAACATATTGTGGAACTTTCTAAAATGATAATGTCTGAATATGGCGGCGAGGTCCCTTCTGACATTGACGCCCTGCAAAAACTTCCAGGTGTAGGTCGTAAAACAGCTAATGTAATGCTGGCAGTTGCCTTCGGACAAGAGGCTATGCCTGTTGACACTCATGTTTATAGAGTATCGCATCGCCTGGGACTCGTCGGGAAAAGTTGCAATACGCCCTTGAAGGTCGAGAAAGAATTGTGCAAACATATTCCCCACGAAGAATTAGGAAAGGCACATCATTGGCTGCTGCTCCATGGAAGATATATCTGTAAAAGTCTTAAACCGCAATGCAACAAATGCCCTTTCGACTCTTTCTGTCCAAAGAATCTTACAGATAGTAAACTATAAAGAGATAAGTAAAAAAGAAAGTAGAAGAGGGAATTAGGAAGAAACTTAAAAAGAAACTGGGGTGAACACCGATTAGTGTCCACCCCGTTCTGTTATATCTGATATAATCTTCTATTATACGATACCCTGTGCCATCATTGCATTAGCAACCTTCATGAAGCCAGCAACGTTTGCACCCTTTACATAGTTGATGTAACCATCAGCCTCTGTACCATACTTGACACAGTTAGCGTGAATATCATTCATAATCTTGTGCAGATAGTTATCAACCTCCTCTGATGTCCAAGACAGACGCTCAGAGTTCTGTGACATTTCAAGACCTGATACAGATACGCCACCTGCATTAGCAGCCTTACCTGGAGAGTACAGAATCTTTGCATCCTGGAACACCTTGATAGCTTCAGGAGTTGTAGGCATGTTTGCACCCTCAGAAACAGCGATGATACCATTTGCAACAAGTGTCTTAGCTGCCTCTTCATTGATTTCATTCTGAGTAGCAGAAGGAAGTGCAATTTCGCAACCCTTCTCAGCCCAAGGCTTCTTACCCTCAACATACTTTGCTGTAGGATACTTCTCTGCATACTCCTTGATACGACCACGCTGAACGTTCTTCAACTCCATGATATAGTCGAGCTTCTCACGATCGATACCATCTGGATCATAGATATAACCGTTTGAGTCAGAACATGTCATAGGAATAGCACCGAGCTGGATGAGCTTCTCCATTGTGTACTGAGCTACGTTACCAGCACCAGAAACGAGAACCTTCTTGCCCTTGATGTCAATGTTACGTGTCTTCAGCATGTTCAACAGGAAGTAAACGTTACCGTAACCAGTTGCCTCAGGACGAATCAGAGAACCACCGAATGAGAGGCCCTTACCTGTCAGCATACCTGTGAACTGATGTGTAAGCTTCTTATACATACCAAACATGTAACCTACCTCACGGCCACCTACGCCGATATCACCAGCTGGTACGTCTTCGTCAGCGCCAACGTGACGATAGAGCTCTGTCATGAAAGCCTGGCAGAAACGCATTACCTCTGCGTCGCTCTTTCCACGAGGAGAGAAATCTGAACCACCTTTTGCACCACCCATTGGAAGTGTTGTCAGAGAGTTTTTGAAAGTCTGCTCGAAAGCCAAGAACTTCAGGATACCCAGGTTTACTGACTTATGGAAACGGATACCTCCTTTGTAAGGACCGATAACGTTATTGTGCTGGATACGATAACCCATGTTTGTCTGAACGTTACCCTTGTCGTCAACCCAAGAAACACGGAACTCTATAACGCGATCTGGAATACAGAGACGCTCGATAAGATTTGCCTTGTCAAACTCTGGGTGCTTGTTGTACTCTTCCTCAATAGTTGGAAGTACCTGAGATACAGCCTGAATATACTCTGGCTCATTTGGAAATCTCTGCTTGAGATTTTCGATTACTGCTTGTGCATTCATCTTCTTTACCTTTTTTTATTTTAAATAATGTGTACCAATATTCATTTCTATAATAAATAAGGTACGTTAACTGTCATTTTGTTTGCGCTTGTGTTGTTGTTGTTGAAATGTGACATCTATTTTCTCTTTTTTATGCCACTTTATTGATTTACGGATGCAAAATTACACATTTTTCCTGAAACAAACAAAAAAAAGTTGCAAAAAATGCAACTTTTTCTTCAATTTCTTACACTTTGTCTAAATTTTGCCAATCTACAAAACAAAGTGTCAGTATTTTTCGCTAAAACTGTGTACGATTACAATTATTTATCCTTTGCGATACGCAAACCGACCGTTACAGCCTTAAATTCCGGACCATAATTTTCGCGTGAAGCGGTGCGACATTCTGTTGTCGTGCTGATAAATGAACCGCCACGTGCTACATGCGCTATAGCATCACCGCTCTTGACAACCGGGTCAATCTCCAGGGTATCTCTGTATTTTTCAAAGTTATCTTCTACCCATTCTGACACATTGCCATTCATGTCTCGCATATCAAGTTCGTTTGGCATATATTGTCCTACTGGATGAGGAGTTCCGTTTGAGGTTGCACGATAGCAAGCCACATTGTCAAGATACTTAGAACCACTATACATATGTGAGTGAGTCTTCGCAGCACCACGAGCTGCATACTCCCACTCTGCTTCCGTTGGCAGGCGGAACTTTTCTCCTGTCTTCTCCGAAAGCTTCTTCACAAACTTCTGGGCATCGCTCCAGGTTATGTTCATTACTGGCAGTGTAGGGTCGTCTTTTCCGTCATACTGTTTAATGTCAGAAGGATTGTTACCCATTACCTCGTTCCACAGTTTCTGAGTCACCTCTGTCTTACCAATCCAATAACCTTTGGTAATCTGTACATCGTGTGCAGGAAGCTCAGTGAAACTATCAAAGCCGTCTTGTTCCGACGTTGCCCCCATTCGGAAGTTTCCTGGTGCAACATATACCATGTCAAACTTTGCGTCACCTACCTTAAAGGATTTCGCATCACCCTCGTTGGGTTCTTCAGCACCGCCGCAAGATGTAAGCATAGCAGCTGATGCAGCCATCAGAATGGCAATCGTTCTAATTCTGTCCATAGACTTAATAAGGTTTTCGTCATGTTTTATTCCCTTGATGGCAAGCAGATATACCACAAATGCCACAATGGGTATCAAGCTCGGAGCCCATATATAAAAACGTCCGTGCCAATATACATAGTAACTGTTATAACAATAATATGCAAGCCAGGCAATGATTAATACAATGCCAAACTTGCATAAGGTTTTCTGTAGTGCACGATTCTTGAAAAAGAATATCGTGATAAAACTGAACAATGCTGTTACTCCGGCAACGCTGCTTAATATGTTCCCTTCTATTCCATTTTTGGGAACATAAGCTGCCAGACTTCCCATCAGCAATGTCACCACTAACAGATATATCGTTTGTTTACGCTGCCACATACCTATTTAGAAATCATCGTCATCATCAAAGGTATCCTGTGCAGGATCCTTCCAATATATCTCATGATTCAGGAATTCCTCTGTTGCTATGAGTGATGGTTTTGGCAACTTCTCGTAATAGCGGCTTATCTCTATCTGCTCGCGATTCTCGAATACCTCCTCAAGGGTATCGTTATAGTTAGCGAACTCAGACAGCTTCTTGCTCAGCTCTTGCTTGATATCCTGAGCAATTTGGTTTGCACGCTTGCCGATTATTGCAACACTTTCGTAGATATTGTCTGTTGTGTCACAGAAATCCATCAAGTCACGTGTAACTGTGTTTGTAGGTGCTTTACTTTTCTTGTAATCCATCTTTTAAAAATCCTTTACATTTTTCAATATATTTCTCTGCCAACTGGCGATCTTTCGATTCTGGGTATTCATTTATGAAACCATAGCATTCATCCTCCGCATCCTGAAAACGCTCCGACTGCTTTTCACGAACACTATGGATAGCCAATGCATACTTGCTCTTCATAATGAGTGATGCAAAATCCTCACGATATTTCGAGAAAGGATAATCCTTCATGGCATTCTGCGAGGTTATTATACATGCATCATAGTTATTACCTCCGCTGGTGCAGTTACCGAAATATGTTCCGAGGTTATAGTACAACTGCGCATTGATAAGCTCTTTCTTCACCAGCAAGTCCTGCAGCTCATAGAGTTTCTTTTCTGCTATCTTGCGGTGGTCGCTTTCCGGATACATATCCATGAAATCCTGGTAGGCTTTCATTGCAGAATATGTAGGGGTCTGATCGAGGCGTGGCTCCGGAACAGTATTGTACAAGCTCTCACCAACGAAGTACGCAGACTCTTCTGCATAAATTCCCTGAGGATATGATGTACTGTATTTCCTGAATATCTCCGATGCAGAATCATAATCTCCGTTACGGTAGGTTGCCACAGCATACAGGAACAAACATTCCTCACCCTTTGAGGTTCCCTTCATTATAGTAACAAGGTCGCCAAGCAACACTGATGCCTGAGAAAATTTTCCTTCTGAGAAATATGTCTTGGCACACTCATATTTGTTAAGGTAGTCGTTCGACTTATACACAGCATTGAATTCTCTTGCGCAACCAGACAAAAGAACTGCTATTGTCACCACTATGATATATATATTCTTAACGCGCATACGCAAAAATTCGGCACAAAGGTAGTAAAAAATCATGACATACTTAATACGCACATCGTTTTTCAATGCAAAATTAAGATTTTTTTACCAAATAGACACTTTCTCTTGTTTATTTTCTTCCATAATCGTACCTTTGCATTTATGAACGAGTACAAACTTACCTCAAAATACAAACCTACTGGCGACCAGCCTGAAGCTATAGCGCAATTGGTAGAAGGTGTCCGTAGCGGACTTCCGGCACAGGTGTTGCTGGGGGTCACAGGCTCTGGAAAGACCTTTACAATGGCTAATGTAATACAGCAGATTGGCAAGCCGACTCTCATTCTTTCCCATAACAAGACTCTCGCAGCACAACTCTACGAAGAGATGAAGGCGTTCTTCCCTGAAAATGCCGTAGAGTATTATGTGTCTTATTATGACTACTACCAACCGGAATCATACCTCCCTTCTACAGATACTTACATAGAAAAAGACCTCGCCATCAACGAAGAGATTGACAAGCTACGTCTTCGTGCTGTTTCTGCCCTACTCTCGGGTAGGCAGGATGTTATCGTGGTCAGCTCCGTATCATGTATTTACGGCATGGGCGGACCTTCTACCATGCAGGGCTCTGTCATCAATATCAAGAAAGGACAGAAAATCGACCGAAATGACTTTCTCCGCAAACTCGTGGATGCTCTCTACGTCAGAGACGACCTCGAACTCAATCGTGGAGAATTTCGCGTAAAGGGTGATACCGTTGATATCGCAATGGCTTATTCTGACGGTGTCTTGCGAGTCACCTTCTGGGATGACGAGATTGACAACATCTCCGAACTCGAGGCTACTACTTATCACCATGTAGAGTCTTTCGACGAATATCAGATTTACCCTGCCAACCTCTTTGTCACGACGAAAGAACAGCAGGAGTCTGCCATCCATGCCATTCAGGACGACCTCGTCACGCAGGTGGATTATTTCAAGAGCATCGGGGACGAGCTGAAGGCGCAGCGCATCAAGGAACGTGTCGAGTATGACCTTGAGATGATTAAGGAGTTGGGACATTGTTCCGGCATCGAGAATTATTCCCGTTATTTCGATGGCAGGGCACCTGGCGAGCGCCCTTACTGTCTGTTTGACTTCTTCCCTCACGATTTCCTAATGATGATTGACGAAAGCCACGTTTCAATACCCCAGATTCGTGCCATGTATGGTGGTGACAGAAGTCGTAAGCGAAACCTTGTAGAATATGGTTTCCGCCTGCCGGCAGCCTTTGACAACCGCCCCCTTCGCTTTGAAGAATTTGAGCAGATGCTTAACCAGACAATCTATGTCTCTGCCACTCCTGCGGAATATGAATTGGAGCAGGCAGAAGGAGTTGTTGTCGAACAGGTCATCCGTCCTACCGGGCTCCTTGACCCGATTATTGAGGTGCGACCTACCGAAAACCAGATTGACGACCTCCTCGAAGAAATACAGGTTTGTACCGAGAAACACCAACGTGTTCTTGTCACTACCCTCACAAAGCGTATGGCAGAAGAATTGACAACATACCTTCTTAATAATGGTGTCAAGACCAGTTATATACACTCTGACGTCTCCACCCTTGACAGGGTACAGATACTCAGCGATTTGCGTGCTGGCAAATATGATGTCCTCGTAGGTATCAATCTGCTTCGCGAAGGTCTCGACTTGCCAGAGGTATCTCTCGTTGCCATTCTCGATGCCGACAAGGAGGGATTTCTGAGGTCCCATCGCAGTCTCACCCAGACAGCAGGACGTGCCGCACGAAACGTTGACGGCAGGGTAATAATGTATGGCGACACTATTACCGAGAGCATGCAGTTGACCATCGACGAGACAAATCGCCGCCGCGCAAAACAGATAGCCTACAACGAGGCTCATGGCATCGTGCCGCAACAGATACAGAAAGACCTCAACCGCAAGACTATCCAAGCTGTTGTCAAGAGTGATGAGACCCTCTCGAAACTCAAGATGACAGGACGCGCTTCCGGTACTCTCGGAACAGCTTCCGTCGTGGGTGCCGAACATGGTGCAATGGCTTACGTCGAACCCGAATACGAGTCTTCTATGGCAGCAGACCCTATCGTTGATGTTATGTCGAAAGAACAGATAGAGAAAGCCATTGAAACAGCGACAGAACGCATGAAAGAAGCAGCCAAGAACCTCGACTTCCTCATAGCGGCACAATACCGCGATGAAATAATAGCACTACGGAAGAAGATTGAAAAATAAGTTTCAAGTTATCGTTAACGTTATCATTGAAAATCCTTTGACCTTAGACTTTTGACTTTAGACCTTAAACTAATGAGCCTCGGTTTTCAATTTCAGCAGTTTTATGTTCGTCATGACAAGTGTGCCATGAAGGTTGGCACAGATGGTGTCTTGCTTGGAGCATTGGCGACAGGGGGAAAGAGTGCCCTTGATATCGGCACCGGAACAGGGTTGTGTGCCCTCATGATGGCACAACGTTTTCCTGATGCCCTTATTACCGCAATAGACATTGATGATGATGCTTGCCAGCAGGCTAACGAGAATGTTGCCGACAGCCCTTTCTCTGGGCGAATAAAGGTTCTACACACATCGCTGAAAGATTTTGCGTCGTCACATGAAGACTGCTATGATTCTATCTTTAGCAATCCGCCGTATTTTGAGGAGAATCTCAACTGTCCAGACAAGGCACGCAATGATGCCAGACATACTTCTTCGCTACCCTTTTCCGAACTGATCTCCTGCAGTAAGCGACTGCTTACCGATGATGGTACATTGACACTGATACTCCCCTCCTCTGCCATTTCACGCATAGAGTCTGAATGTGCCTATGCCAATATGTTCATCGTAAAAAAGATATTTATCCGCACGACGGAAAAGAAAGCCCCCAAACGCATCATTTTATATATAAGAAAACATCCTGCCCCTATTGAAAGTGAAACGCAGACACTTATGGTTCAAAGTGTTCAAGGTTCAAAAGTTCAAGGGGGGGCAAATTCAATGTTCAATTTGCAATCTTCAATAGTTCAACGAACTCCTTGGTACGAGGATCTGACAAAAAACTTTTACCTTTCTCATACCCCATCTGATAAACAGCCTTGATTTTCTTCTCGCTCATCTCCGTGCGACCAATGCCGAGAGGTTGGTCAGGAGCGATTATCAGGGTGTTTTCATTCTTCTCTTCCTGGGCAATATATTCCAGTTCCTCATTATACATCAGGTGCCTTCTCTCCATTATTTTTCCTACCATAGGATATTTCTTGCTGAGTAGTTTTATCAGCCAGGTTATCTTCATCTTCTTCTTGAAGTAATCCCTTGGTTGCGTCAACACCACGATATTTCTGTCATACCCCATTTCTTGAAATTTCTTCAGCGGAATAGCATCTATCATACCTCCGTCCAGCAACGTATATCCGTCTATCTCTACAGGGGTTGACACTACTGGCATCGATGCTGTTGCCCTGCACCATTCCATCTCGTGATGGTTGAATTCCTTCATCTGGTGATATACCGGTTCTCCATTCAGTATGTCTGTACATACCATCCAAAATTCTGTCGGGTCAGCATCAAAGGCTGCCTTGTCAAAGACATCTATCTCAAATGGCAAAATGTGGTATGAAAAGTCAGGCGACACGATGTTTCCAGTCTTCAGCAGGCTCCTAAGCCCCATATACCTCGGTTCATTACGCATAGCAAGGTTATACCTCAGGGCACGTCCTCTCTGGTGTGACTTATAGTTCACCCCAAACAGGGCACCAGCCGACACCCCTATGATGCCGTCAAACCTCAACCCTGCCTCGTCAAAGGCATCCAGCACTCCGCTGGTGAACATTCCACGAAGGCCTCCACCTTCCAATACCAAACCGTTCATACCTTAATTTTATTGAACATTGACTTCGTCGAAGATGCTACGTCATGAAAATGTAAAAGCGATTTTCCATTTTGCATAACTTAAACGCATCTTTGAACAT
>ODAJ012013271.1_pt1 | contig 15180 bp, 16 predicted proteins | sample 1539241 | NCBI WGS metagenome assembly ODAJ01 (sample SAMN02144231, study PRJEB22623) | gut metagenome | biome: sheep rumen | host: Ovis aries | place: New Zealand
AGAGTTAATGCTATTTACTATTTAGATAAAGAAAAATTAAATACAGGGCTTAATTTTAAGAATAATGATATTATAATATCTAATTTAAATTATAATTTTAATATTAATAAGATTTTTAATAACTATAATATAAAGATTAATAAAGGAGATAAAGTTTTATTAATGGGTCCTAATGGAGTTGGAAAGACTACTTTACTTAATATGATTAATGATAATATAGATAATTATAATGGTTTAATTAAAATAGGTAATATAAACATTAAAGATTTTAATAAAACAACATTAAAAAATAATATTTATTTAAGTAGTCAAGATGATTGTTTATTTTTAGATACAATTAAAAATAATATTATATTAGATAAAGAATTTGATGAAGATAAGTTTAATTTAATTGAAAAATTACTTTATTTAAAAGATATTATAAATAAAAAGGTAAATGGATATGATAGTATAGTTAAAGATAATTTAAGTGGTGGAGAAAGAGAAATTATTATTTTAGCTAGAAGTTTATATCAAGATTATAATGTCTTATTGTTAGATGAATCTTTAAAAGAAGTAAATTATAAGTTAAGAAGAAAGATAATTAGAAATATTAATAATTATTATAAAGATAAAACTATTATTTATGTAAGTCATAGTAAAGAAGATAATTATTTTGATAAGATTATTAATTTAACTGCTAGAAAGGATAAGAAATGTTAAGTGAAATAGAATTAAGTAATATTAATGGTGGAGCGATTAAATGGACAATTGGACTTATTGCAGGGACAATATTTACTTTAATAGCAGGCATTATAGATGGACTTATCAAGCTCAAATGACAAAATCACAAAAATATCGTATTTATAAGGAATTTAAAAGGAAAACCTTTGATACAAATCCGAAGAAAAGGTTCAATTATGTTCATCAAATTGTTAGATTTAATGCTTACTTAGTTATTGAATAGCAACTTAATGTTGCTTTTTTTATGGAGGAAAAATTATGGAAATAGTAAACATTGAAATAAACAAAATTGAAGAATTTAAAAATCACCCATTTAAAGTGAATGAAGACATCAATTTTTTAGAACTAAAACAAAGTATAAAAATGAATGGTATTTTAAATCCTGTTGTAGTTAGAAAAATTGATAATAATAAATATGAGATGATATCTGGTCATAGGAGATTGTTAGCAATGAAACAATTAGGTAATAAAACAATACCTGCAATTATAAAAGATTTAACTAAAGATCAAGCTGTCATTGAAATGGTTGATTCTAATTTACAAAGGGATTATATATTACCAAGTGAAAAAGCATTTGCTTATAAAATGAAATTAGAGGCAATGAAACATCAAGGTCGTAAAGTTGAAACTTTAGACCCTAAGGGTCCAAAGTTATCTTCAACAGAAAAAATTGGATTAGAATTTGGTGAGAGTGCAACAAATGTAAAAAGATATATTAGATTAACATATTTAATTCCTGAATTATTAGATTATGTTGATAAGACATTTATTAATAAAAATGAAGATTTAACTATTGGAATAAAACCAGCTGTAGAAATATCATTTTTAAGTGAACAAGAACAAAAACTAGTGGCAGATGCTATTGACTATAATCAGGCAACACCATCTTATGCTCAAGCTATACATATTAGAAATTTAAGTAATGATAATAAATTAAATGATGAAATTTTAGATGAGATATTAAGTGAAGAAAAAGGAAATCAACATCAACAAATTTCATTTAATAAGAATAAAATAGAAGAAGCTTTACCAAAAGATTTATTAAAACGAGATAAACGATATATAGAACAATATATTATAAGGGCATTACACTCTTATTCTAACAATAAAACTATTGAAAGGGGTGATGCTTATGATTTAGATATGTAGCACCCTAGAATAATTTATTTACATAACTTATAATTAATGTAAGAGGTGGAGAAGAATGAAAAAAGTTGTAATTAGCTTAATCATTTTATTTCTTATATTTGGAAGCTTCTTAATATATTTTTTTACATCTGTAAGAAATAAAGAAGAATCTAAAACTGTGCAAGATACAGTTAATATTGAATCCAAAGAGGATTTATCTGAAAAGGAGGATAATAAAGATGAACCTATTACAGAAATTATTGAAGATGACAATAGTAGCAATGAAAACATTTCTAATAATGATGTACCTTCTAATAAGAACAATTTGGAGAGCAATAATGCTACTAACACTAATGTCATAAAAAAAGAAGTAAATAAACCTAGTATTATAGGACAAGAAAAACCAAAAGAAGAAGTCAAACCTGTAGCTCCAGAATCAACATCAGAACCTAAAGTAGAACAACATCAACCAACAGCATGGGAAAGTTTAGGGATAAGTGAATATGATTATTATAATAAGCCAATGTGGTCATGGGCTAGAGTTGATTATTCTATAAAAACTTATGGAAACTTTGAGCAAACTCATCAAGCTTGTATTGATGCAGGAAATAGTATGGAAGATATTATAAGTTTTTCTTGTACTAATATTAATAGTTATTCTGGAGATTATTTAGGAGATATGCTCAGAGTAAAAAATTAGTGAAAGGAAATGAATATGAAAAAGAAAATTTTAAAGTATGCAATGATGAGCATACTTTTTTTATTGACAATTTGTGGTGTACAAACAGTACATGCTGAAAAATATACTGGTCAAGCAATTTGGCCTAGTGAATATATAAGTAACATATATATTAAAAAAGCTAGACCTGATGGATATACTAAATATCAACAAGCAAGATTTATTAGAAGAAGTGAAGATAATAAATTTGTTTACTGTTTACAACCATATACAGATATTGATAATAATTTGCCTTATTATGATGTAATAAGAGATGATTATGCTAATGTATTAGGGTTTAGTGAAGATCAATGGGAGAGAATATCTTTACTAGCTTATTATGGATATCAATATAATGAAAATGGATATGATCATTCTGATCAAAAATGGTATGTCATAACTCAGGTTATGATCTGGAGAACAACAAACCCAGAATCAGACATTTATTTTACTGATACATTAAATGGTAATAGAGTATCTAAATTTGATAGTGAAATAGCAGAATTAGATAGACTTGTATCAAATCATTATAAAATTCCTAGTTTAGAAAGTGGTATAGTTTTACCAATAGGACAAACAAAAGAATTAAATGATTCAAATGGTGTATTAAGTAATTTTAGAATAACTGGAACAGAAAATGTAACAGCTTCAATTAATGGTAATACATTATCTGTAACAGCTAATAGTATTGGAGAAGGTAAAGTAACTTTTGAAAAAAAAGCTACTAAATATGAAATACCTCCAATAGTATATTTTAGTGATCATTCTCAAAATGTAATGAGAGTTGGTAACTATGACCCAGTAAAAAGTAAATTTACTTTAAGAGTTATAGGTGGTAGAGTTACACCATCTAAAATAGATGTAGAAACTAGAAATAATATTCCACAAGGTGAAGCTAAGTTAGGTGGAGCAGTATATGGAATATATAAAGTTGATGGTACTAGAGTAGGACAAGTAGTTACTAAAGAAGATGGAACAAATACATCAGATTATTTACCAGAACTTGGAAGATTTTATTTATTAGAAGAACAAGCTTCTGAAGGTTATTTATTAGATAGTAATAAATACTATTTTGAAATAACAGAAGATAATCTAAATCCAACAGTTCAAGTATTTGAACAAGTAATTAAATTAGATTTTGAATTTACAAAAGTATATGCTAGTGCTGAAACTCAAATAATGGAACCAGAAGTAGGAATTAAATTTGGTATATATAATAATAAAGGTGAACAAGTAAAAGAAGTTACAACTGATAATCAAGGTTTATTTAGATTTACTTTACCATACGGACATTATACTGTTAAACAATTAACTTCTACTAAAGGACATGAAAAGATTGAAGATTTTACAATTGAAGTTAAGACTACTGGTGAAGTAGTTAAAAAAGTTATTTCTAATGCACCAATTACAGCTAAATTAAGAGTAGTTAAAATTGATGCAGAAACAAAAGAAGTAATTAAAAGAAGTAATATCAAATTCAAAATATTTGATGTTAAAAATAATGAATATGTATGTCAAACAGTTACATACCCAGAAAGAGCAACTTATTGTGAATGGGAAACTGATTCAGAAGGTGAATTTACAACAGCTTATCCATTAATGACAGGAACTTATAGACTTGAAGAAGTAGATCAAGTAATTGATGGTTATTTATGGAATAATCAATCACATGAATTTACAATAGATGATGATTCACAATTAAGAACAGATTCAGAATATGGAATTATCTTTGATACTAATTTTGAAAATCAAAGAGTTAAAGGTGAAATTCAAATTGAAAAAACTGGTGAAGTAGCAGAACTTACTGAGAATGGATTTGAATTTAATACTAAATCTTTAGAAGGTGTTAAATTTGGATTATATGCTTCAGAAGATATCATTTGGAATGGTAAAACAATTTATACAAAAGATACATTAGTAGATGAAAAAATAACTGATAGTGAGGGTAAGATTGTATTTGATGAATTATATCTTGGTAAATATTATGTTAAAGAAATTGAAACATTAGATAATTATGTTTTAGATGAAAATAAATATGAAGCTGAATTAGTATATAAAGATCAATATACACCAACTATCATTTATTCAGAAGCAATCTTAAATATTTTAAAAACTGGTAAATTAGAATTTACTAAAACAGATATTTCAGAATCAAAAACTTTACCAAACACATTAATAGAAATTTATACTGAAAATGATGAATTAGTATTCTCAGGAAGAACTGATGAAGAAGGAAAAATAACAATAGAAAGACTTCCACAAGGAAAATACTATATTCTTGAAAAAGAAGCTCCAGAAGGATATAAACTTAATGAAGAAAAAATGCCATTTGAAATTAAAGAGAATGGTGAGATTATTAAATCAACTATGAAAGATGAGGATATCACAGGAACATTAGAATTCACTAAATTAGATTTTTCTAATGATAATCCATTACCAAACACATTAATAGAAATTTATAATGCAGATACTGATGAATTAGTATTTTCAGGAAGAACTGATGAAAACGGAATAATTACTATTGAAAAATTGAAATATGGTAAATATTACATTTTAGAAAAAGAAGCTCCAGAAGGATATGAATTAAATGAAGAAAAAATGTACTTTGAAATTAAAGAAGATGGAGAAGTAGTTAAATCAGTTATGAAGGATAAACAAATTATTAAAGTGCCAAATACTGAAGCTAATGATTATAAAGAATTAATCTTTAGTGGAATTACATTAGTAATTGCTGGTGTAGGGTTTATCATTTTAAATAAGAAAAAAAATAAAGGTGATTCAGATGAAAAAAAATAAGAGCTGGTTATTAGTAATTGGCTCTTTTTTAATTCTTGGAGGTATTGGTCTAATATCTTATGATTATTATTCAAATATGAAATTAAATAATCAAGAAGAACAAGCTATTGAAGAATTTTACAGTATTGAAGAAATTGAAGAGGATATTATTGAAGAACCTCAAAAAGTAGAAGAAGTGAAAGAGCAAGTAAAAATTAATTATATTGCTGTACTTAAAATTCCTAAAATTAATTTAGAGAGAGGTCTTGTAGATCCTAATAGTTATCTAAATAATGTAAATTATAATTTAGAAATATTAGATGAAAGTGCTATGCCAGATCAAAAAAATGGAAATGTAATAATTGCAGGTCATTCAGGAAGTGCAAGAATTTCATTTTTTAGAAACTTAAATAAATTAGTAATTGGTGATGAAGTATTTATAGATTATAAAAATAATACTTATAAATATAAAGTTGTAGATATTTATGATATTGAAAAAACTGGAACAGCAGAGATTATTAGAAATAAAAATAAAAGTACACTTACACTAATTACTTGCAGACATAACACTAATAAACAAATATTAGTAATTTGTGAGCAAGTATAAATTGCTATAGAAGGAGGATTAATGAATGATAATATAAAGGATTTTCAAATATTTGGAATTACAGGTTATACCGTAATGTCAAATTATCATTTACAAGATAGAAATTTATCAATTAAAGCCAAAGGTCTTTTATCATTAATGTTAAGTCTTCCAAAAGATTGGGATTATTCAATAAATGGGTTAGTTACTTTATCAAAAGATGGTAGAGATTCTATCAAGAATACTCTAGCAGAATTAAAACAAGCCGAATATGTATCAATAGATGAGTTTAGAGATACAAACGGACATTTTAAGTATAAATATTCAGTTTATTATTTACCTTATCCTAAATGGCTTGAAATGAGTAAATTAACCGAAGGTGGATTTACCACCTCGGTTGAACCGTCATCGGTAAACCCTAAAGAACAAAAGAATAATATACAAAAGAATAAAAATAAAAAAGATAAAATAGATAAAACACAAGACCTTTCAATGCCTTGTGAAGAAATCAAACATAATATTGTTACTAAAGAGCTTATTAGAAGAAATTATATTTCTGAAGATGATAGTAGCTCTTTTTTATTTGATGATTTATTTAATCAATTAATGGAAGAAGGTCATAATTATAAAGATTTATTAATTATGTCTAATTATATTGTTTCAAGAATCAAAGAAAGAAATTTCAAAGATGAAAATAATAATGATATTCAAAATAAGTATGGATATTTTAAGTATGCCTTAGTTTCAAATATTAACAGATTTGAAAATATGCCAGATGAATTATTTTCACCAGATGATTTTTTTGATGATTATGATTGGTTAAATGATTATGAAGAGGAGGAGGACTTAGAACTATGAAAAATATAGAAGAAATTAAATTAATGGAAATAGAAGCATTAAGTGAATTTGAAGATCATATTGGATTAGTTTTAGCAGATATGGATATTTATAGAGAGTATCTTGATAGAAAAGAATATAAACACTTTCAAAGGTGCTATGACTATTTAGATAATTTATGGGAAAAGATAGAAGATATAATTGCAAAACTTACAGATGCAGATGAACGAACTAAAAAAAACTAAATTTTTATAGCATTGAAAGGTGGTGGTTTATGAATCATTAATATTCAGTTATAGATAACCTGAATTAAATAAAAACTAAATAATTGAGAAAGGAGGAAAGAGAATGAATAATTTCTGGGGAGTTGGAAGACTTGTTGCAAGACCTGAATTAAAAGAATCAGAAAACGGTAATAAATATGTTAATTTTACTGTTGCAGTTCAAAGAAGTTATAAAAATGCAGATGGTGTTTATGAAACTGATTTTTTAGATGTTGTATCATTTGGACCAGTAGCTGAAAAGACAGCCGAATATTGCCAAAAAGGTGATATGGTTGGAATAAAAGGTCGTGTCGAAACATCACTTTATGAAACTGAAAATGGTGAAAAGAAGAAATCAACACAAATTGTTGCTGATAATATAACTTTCTTATCATCATCAAAAGAAAAAAATTCTGATGTAGAAAAATCAGAAGATGATTTAGATATGTAATTATGAAGAAGAGCAAAGAAAAAAGAGTTAAATCGCCGTCAGCAAAATAACTCTAATGATATTATATCATTTCTTTGCTTTTTCTTATTATTGTTTTAAGGAGGAAAGAAAATGAATAATTATTTTAATTTATTAAAGATAGAACATCTAGAAGGTGGAACATATAATGTTGATTCAATTATAAAAGCTATTCAAACATTTTCTACATGGGCTTTAAGAGTCGGAATTGCAGCTGCTGGTGTATCACTTATTGTTGGATTCATCTTATATGCAGTTGTAGATGTAGATCAAAAGCCGAGAGTTAAACAAAGGATTATTCAAACTATGTTTGGTATTGTAGGAATTATTTTAGCAATATCAATCGTAAATCTAATTATAGACTTATTCTAGGAGGTGAATGAATGTTATTAAAAGCATTAGATTTATTAAGAACATTAGGGTGGGGATTAATCCACTTTATTTATGATCTAATTGATTCTCTATTTGAAATTTTAAAAGGATTAAATGCTTTTGATATTATTAATTCTGTTTCAGGTAATAATAATTTTGTTACATTTCAAAAAGGTGTAATTGCAATAGCTCTGACATTGCTAGGATTATTTGCAGTTACTCGATTTGCTAAAAAAATTATTGATCCAGATGAAGGATTAAGTTCAGAAGGTATTGTAAAAGAAATTGTTAAATGTGGCTTGTTAATATTATTAAGTACATTCTTATTTGTACAAGCTTCTACATTTTCAATTAAACTTGCAGGATTCACTTCAAATATATTTTCAAATAATAAAACAACAATATCTGATTCAATGCTAACAATGTTTATTGATTATTCAGATGGATATAAAGATAGTGATGAATTTAAAGGTGAAGACATTGCTAAAAATGTATCTAATGGTAATTTCAATGGAAAAGAAATGTACAATGATAAATATGTAACATCTCATAGATGGATATTACCAGATAAGAAAGATTATAAATATAAAATTAATTGGATAATGTCAGTTATTGTTGGAGGTTTCTTCTTATATTCATTATTCTTCTGTGGAATGATGTTAGCTAGAAGACAAATTGAATTTTTATTCTTATTTGTAATAAGTCCAATAATCTTTGCTACATCAGTAGGAAATAAAGAAAGAAGAAGTGCTGTAGTTCAGCAACTTGTATCACTCATGTTGCAAGGTGCAGTAATAATGTTAATTATTTCATTAACAGCAATTGTAATGGCTCAAATTAATGAAACAACATTCTTCAGTAATGGATTTAAAGATATTGTTACTAAATCACTTATGTATATTGGCTGTGGTTCATTCTTATTAACTGGATCACAAGTAGTTAATAGATTCATAGGTGGTAATGTATCAGCAAATTCAGGAAGAGAACAATTAATGGCTATGATGGGATTTGGTCATAGTATGGGAGCAATTGCAACAACTGGAGCATTAGGAATTGGAGGAGCTGGATTAATGGGAGCAGGTGCTATCACTAAGGGAGCTTCTAAAGTTGGAAATGCTGGAAATAGTGCAGTTGGAAAAGTTGGTAAAGCTGTATCATCATTTGGTTCTAAAATGGGAGGAGATGGATCTTCTTATGGTGGAATTGGTAGCAATTTAAAAATGGTAGGTGATTACATGCAAGCTTCATCTACTTTAAAATCAATGAATAATAAAGCAAATGGTGGAGGCAGATTATCAAGATTTGGCTCTGGAATGATGAATGCTGGTAGAGAATCAATGGCATCAGCAATGTCAAATGTTATACCAACAAGAAGTATGTATCGTAGAAGATATAGAGGGAGAGATGATTAATGTATATAACAGTACCAAGTATTAAAAAAACATTAGGAAAATATATAGAAATGAAAGACTTATACATAGGATTACCTATGTTATTTTCTTTTTTATTAATATTTTCATTTACAAGTCATAAGATTGCTTCTTTGATATTTTTAACAATATGTGTCTTCTTGATGTTACCTGTAAAGGTATCAAAGAAAAACAGAATGTATAAAGTAGCAATTTTATTTGTTAAATATTTATTTAATTGTAAGGAATATGCTTACAAAAGAAATGGAGATGATATAGATTGGAAAGACAAACTAAAGATGAAAAAGCTTTAAAAAAAGCAAAAAAAGTTGATTCTAAAACAAATAGGAAATACTCTACAGCAAATCAGATGAAAAAAAGAATTAAGAATTCTAAATCAATTACTAATATTAAAGAAATTGGCGAAGATGGATTAATATATTTAAAGTCTGGTGAAGTTGCAACATTAATTGAAGTTAAAGCTATTGATTTATCATTAACAAGTAATCATGAAAAGACACTTTTCTTTTCTATGTTAAAAGCTTTATATCAAATACCTAGTTTAAATATGAAATGTTATAAGTTAAATGAAAAACTTAATTTAAATGCTAATAAAGTAAGTTTAGATAAAAAAATAGAGAAATTTCAAAATGACGAAGGTAAAAAACTATTACTAGAAGAATCAAGAAATCTAATTGATGATTTAGAAGCTAAAAATTTTACCGTATCTAGTATTTATTATTGGGTAGTAATTGCTAAAGATACAGCTATGTTAAATAAACAATTAGATGAAATAGAGGATATTACTTTAAATATAGTTCCAAGAATTTATATTGAAAGTATTACAAATAAATTGGAAATTTATAAATTTTTATCAAATCTTTATCTAACATCAAATACACTTGATGAATTAGTATGGGGAGATTTACCAAGTTTGGTAAGTCCAATTAATATGTCTGAAAAAACAGATAAATTAAGATTAGATAATAAAGAAGTCCAATTACTAACAGTTAAGAATGTTCCTCCATTCGTAAGTGAATTGTTTTTTGAAGATATATTTAATTATCCAGATGTTAGAGCTTCAATAGGAATACAAGAATGTATTACACAAGATGAACTAATTAAATGGGTTAATTCACAATATCAATTCTTATTAACTGATAGAAATACAACAAAAAAATTAAGTGATGCTACTGAACTTGATACACAAAAAGAAAATTTTCAAGCATTAATGCAGGATATTAAAAATGGTGATGAAAAGATCAAAGAAGTATCTTTAATTTTAATTGTTGAAGGTGATAGAAAACACAGAGAAGAAGTTATTAGAGATTTAAAAAGAATAGCTGATTCTTATCAAATTAAATTAGATGTTCCAAGATTAAGACAAATGGAAGCATGGCAATGTTATGATATTTCAACTAGAACTTTTGATGATTATTGTTTTTATTTACCAACATTAACATTAAGTGCTGGTTTTCCATTTACAAAAACATATTTCAACGATCCAAATGGATATATGTTTGGTGTAGATATTCATACATCATTACCTATATTTTATGATCCATTTGTATTAAATAATTCAAGAACATCGCATAACATGGCAATCATATCTTCAACAGGTGGAGGTAAATCTTACACTATGAAAAAGATGATTGTAAATGAATATGGTAGAGGCACAAAAATATTTATATTTGATGCTGAAAATGAATATAAGAAAATTGTTGAATCCAATAAAGGAGAATACATTGACTTATATTCTAAAACTGGTGGAATTATAAATCCTTTACAAATAAGATTTATTCCATCAGATGATGAAAACCATGATACAAAAGAAACAGATTGTCCTTTAGCAAAACATTTGGGTTTCTTAGAAGCATTTTTCAAGACAGCTTTTGAAAGTATTAATGAAAAAGAATTAGTTATGCTTCTTGCAGTAGTTGAAAAACTATATAACAAAAAAGGTATTTATAAAAACACTTCTATAAATACACTTCAAAATATGAATCCTGAAGATTATCCTATATTTTCAGAATTATATCAATTCTTACCAGAATATAAGAAAGAGATTAAAAGTGCTGAAAAAATTAAGATAATAGAACAATTAGATATTTTATTATCAAGATTCTTAACAGGAACAGACTCTTACTTATTTGATGGTCATACTACTATCAATTTAGATAATGATTTAATTGCATTTAATTTACAAGAGTTATTATATAGTGGTAATCAAAGACTTATAAATACTCAAACATTAAATCTTTTAACATATCTAAATAACAGTATAGTAGCTAATAAGATTTTAAATGATAAATTGAAATTAGAGGATAGAAAACATGTAATGATTATTGCAGATGAATTTCATTTATTTATAGATGAAAACAATTTTGAAGTTTTAAGAAACTTTGGTCAATTAGCTAGAAGAATTAGAAAATATTCTGGATCATTAGTTGTTGCAACACAATCTGTTAAAGACTTTGTAGGTAGTCAATCAATATTAAGACATTCGACAGCTATATTTAATAACTGTCAGTATCAAATGATAGGAATGTTAAAAGAAGATGATTTACTTGCATATTTAGAATTATTTAAGCAGAATCCACTTACTGATACACAAAAGAATTTCTTAATGTCAGCTAGAAGAGGTGAATTCTTACTTAATATTGATTCTAAAAATAGACTTAGAATTTGGATTCGTGCAACAGAACTTGAAAGAGAAATGATGGGCGAAGGAGATTCAAAGTGAAACACAAAAAAGGAAAAAGTAAAATATTAAAAATAGTGCTAGGTAGTACAACAGGACTAGTAGTTATGTCATTAATAATTATTGTTCCTGTTTTAATGGTATTAGATTTTTTTGGAGCGAATATAACTGATAACTATGTTGAAAATAATATGGATTATGCAGATATGTATAAGGAAACATTAAATAAAGCTATTAAAGATGGTTATGGATATGTTCCATTAAATCGTATTTTATATTTTTACCTAGAAGATGATAAATTAACTTTCTTAGATATATATAAAGATAATATTGATCTAGAAGATAATAGATTAAAAGAAATAAGTGAAGTATGTACTTTGCCTAAGTATAAAATTTATGATGGTTGTAAAGAAATTGATGAAGATCAAATTGATGAAATTCAAAACAAACCTTTTTATCCACCAATAGAATTTAGTAAAGCAACAATTACTTCTTTTTTTATGGAAGAAAGAATAGTTTTTGGAACAGCTGGTGTACATCAAGCTTGGGATTTGGCAGCTGGAAATAAAACACCAGTTAAATCTGTATGCGATGGAACTGTAAAAACTGTTAGCTTTAAATATAGTGAAAATGTTACTGATAAAAATGGTGGAGGAGGAAATCAAATTAAAATAGAATGTCCTATTGATGATGAATTAACATATACAGTTATATATGCACATTTGTATCCAGGAACAGCAAAAGTTAAAGAAGGAGATTCTGTTAAAGCAGGAGATGAACTTGCAGGTGTAGGTACTACTGGTTATTCAACTGGACCACATTTACATTATCAAGTTGAGGTAGATGGAAATGTTGTAGATGGAATGAGTCTTATAGATTTTTCTGATAAAAAACCATTTACACCATACAATCCAGGTGGATTAACACCAGGAGGGCAAAACCCATACCAACCTTTACAACCAACTTTACCAAATAAGTACAGCCCATAGTTTATCACACTAATTTTTATTATAAATAAAGGGATTTATAAATAGTACAGCCCACAATGGTGGGTTAATTTTGCAAGTGCAAAATAGGTTTGATATCACACTAAACTCTTGTTTTTAAACAAGTTCTTAGGTGTTGTGATATCAACTTCTTATGCTCTTGAATTATTTGTATAAATAATTCTTAAAAACATGGGCTGTACTATACCCATTCAAACCCACTCAGAAAGGAAGATAAAATGCATAGATATTTGTTAAGATTAAGAGATGTATTATTTCAAAGAATCAAAGTTGAAGCTGATTCTAGAGGAATTAGTATTAATGATATGATTAATGAATTAATAGAAATTGGATTATTAAAAATTTATGAAGAGGAGGGAAAACATGGAAAAATTAAGTCTGAGTAAATTGATTGCTAATGATATTGTTAATTATGGAATGGATAAGACAATGGGTTTTCAATATGTAGTTAGTCTTAGTGATTTTTTAGATGAGTATGATGATGAATCAAGAGATTATATAAAATCGCATATTAAAGAAATAATTAATGATGTAGAACAAAATGAAAATGTAGCAGATCTTAACTATGATGAAAAAGAACAAGAATTTGATATGGTATTCTATTTTGATGGACTAATGGATAAGCTAGATAAAATTGTTTATGAAGCTGGTAAAGAAAAAGGAATAGAATATGAATTAGAAGATGTTAGAAATATTTCTTATGATTTAGAAAAAAGTGATAGTTTTAAAGATTTAATAAATGATCATCTTAGTAAAAAAGAATACTGGGATATGGGAACAGAAATTTAGAGGTGCTTATGATTAGAATACATATTACAATTCCAGAGGAATTAGATGAAAGAATTAGATTGTATGGTAAAGAAAATAATTTAATACTATCACATTGTGTTAGAGAATTAGTTAATAAGGGATTAGATAATGTTTCTATCAATAAAAAGTTTGATCAGACTAATTCAATGATAGATAAAATGTTTTCAAGACAACTTTATATTAGGGATTTAATTGAACAATTTTATACAGACATGGAAATTGAAAAACATTTAAATCCTAAAAATAATAAAGCTTTACAATCTTTTAAATCAGAAAGATATAAGGATAAATATAATGACTAAAACACCAAATGTTGTTGTAGTTAATATGTTTACACCAAGTTATAGAAATCTAAACTATAAATATCCTTCACAAAAATCAGTTTATAATTCAACAATGGATATGTTTGATTATTATGCCGATGTTAAAAAGAAAGCGTTTTTTATGCTTGATTATTTTAAAGGTAAATTTGGAAAAGAAAAAGAAATGAATATAATGTTTGAAAATGGTGAATATGCAACTAAAGAACAAATTGAACAAAGAAAGAAACAATATGCTAAGTATATTGAAAATTCAAATATTGATAAGTTAGTTATTTCTTTTCCTGAAGGATATTTAGAACAAAGTGTAGATATACCTAAATTTGAAAAAGCACTAGCTAAACATATTATTCCAATGTTTTTAAAAAAGTGTGGATATGCAGATATTAAAAATATGAGTTATCAATTTTCACTTCATACAGATCAAGATAATTTGCATTTTCATTTATCATTTGCAGAAAAGAAACCAAATTATAAATCTTATGGTAAAAAGTTGCAATATAGAAATGCTGGTCTATTAACACAAAAAGAGTTAGCTTTTTTAAAAAATGAAGTTGAACATTATATTGAAAAAGAAAAAGTATTTACACCATTATTAACAGAAGCAAATAAAGAAATTGAGGAATTAAAAAAATACTTTAATCCAAAAGATAAGAATTTTTTATTGAAAGACAAAGAAGACATTTTGTTAGAAGATAAAATTGTTAAACTTGGAGAATTAATTTCTGAAAAGAGAGTATATCAAGATCAAAGAATAAAATTTAATTCAATAAAAGATAAAAAAATAAAACAATTAACTAATGAAATAAAAAGATATTTATTTTTGAAAAAAGAATCTGAATTTAAAAATGAATATAACAATTTTAAATCAACTTTAAATGAAATAAATAATTATTTTATTAAAATATCTGAAAGTAATAATATAAAAGAAGTAGATAATTCATTAATTAAGAATAAACAGAAGTATTTAGATAATTATGTTTTAAATGCAATAGTTAATCATGCTTATTATAAAAATAAAAGAATAACTGAAAATGATGTTATTCAAGAAATGGTTTATAA
>ODAJ012181041.1_pt1 | contig 15177 bp, 9 predicted proteins | sample 1539241 | NCBI WGS metagenome assembly ODAJ01 (sample SAMN02144231, study PRJEB22623) | gut metagenome | biome: sheep rumen | host: Ovis aries | place: New Zealand
TTGATAACACAGCTGTTTTGAAGAGGAACGGATTGCCACGACCAGTTTGCGAACTGGTCTCGCAATGACATTTTGGGCTTTGTCTACACACTGAATGGCGCTGCCGTAAGGCAGCGCCATTCCGTTTGCAGGCAGAAAGCCCCTGCGCCGCGCCCCTTTGCGCGGGAAAAAAGAAGGTCAAACGATGGCACTGACGATTTAGCAAAATAGAGAAATAAAGGCTCCGGAAGGCTTCGTCGAAAGGGGAAAAAGACGGCCAAAAGCCGTCTTTTGAGTGGAAATCGCCAAATTCTTTGTGAAGAATAGACAAAAACTGGCCATCAATTTTGGAGAGATGAAAGAGCGATAATGAGAATTATTCTTGAAAACTGTTCTTTTCTGTGCTAGAATCATAAAGTGTAAGTACACAGGGAGCAGGCTTTAACGGCCCCAATATCCCCTAAAGTGCTTCATTTTGCACCGAACGACGCATATTTGCCGTCTGCGCCCCGATCCGCTTATTACTCACGGCGAGCCTTCGCTGTGATTAATAAAGAATAATGAGGAGGAGAAACCATGAAAAAGATTCTCGCACTGCTCCTGGCTCTGTGCATGATCTTCGCGCTGGTTGCTTGCGGCCAGCCGACGACCGAAGAGCCGAAGACCGAGGAACCCGCTGCCGAGCAGACCGGCACCGAGGAACCCGCCACCGAGGAACCCGCAGTTGAGGTCATCCCCGATGATCCTCGTCTGGCTGCCGAGACCTGGGAGTACGACCCGACGAACTATTATGATGAGTCCGCCGCCGTGTACGACGCCATCCTGGGCGAGTACTACGAGTACTACGAGCAGGCCCTCGCCGCCACCAACGTTGCTGAGCGCTATGCCCTCGAGGCGATTGCCGAGGCCAAGCTGCTCAACTCCGCCATCATGCTGCCCACCACCACCCAGGGAGGCAACTACGCCATCACCCGCGTTGTTCCCAGAACTGCCAACACCACCCTGTGGGGCAACGACAGCGACCGTTTCCACAATGTTCTGGTCGCCACCGATTTCCTGACTCCCGCTGACCGCGACGCCATCAAGGCCAAGTGGGGCGAGCTGGCCGGCACCGGCGAGTTTGCCGCGTGGGTCGAGGGCTACCTGGCCGAGAACGGCTATGAGCTGGTCGATCACTACGAGCTGGGCTACACCAGCGACCCCCAGACCTGGGACGGTCTGGCCACCTACCGTTCCGCCGACTCCGAGGCCATTGTCAACACCGTTGACGGCCTGCTGGAGTACGACATCGAGAACGTGCAGCAGCCCGCTCTGGCTGAGAGCTACACCGTGAACGACGACTTCACCGTCTTCACCTTCAAGATCCGCGAGGGCGCCAAGTGGTCCGACTCTCAGGGCCGCGTTGTCGGTGACGTGACTGCTGACGACTTTGTCGCCGGCATGCAGCACCTGCTGGATACCCAGGGCGGCCTGGAAGGCCTGGCTGCCGACGACGGCGTTAAGATCGTCAACGCCGGCGCTTACATCAACGGCGAAGTCACCGACTTTGCGGAAGTCGGCGTCAAGGCTCTTGACGACTACACCGTGGAGTACACCCTGGAAGAGCCCTGCGTGTGGTTCACCACCCTGCTGGGCTACAACCCCTTCTTCCCCATGAACCGTGCCTACTACGAGTCTCAGGGAGGCAAGTTCGGCGCTGACTTTGACGCTGAGGCTGCCGATTACCTCTACGGCAAGGACCCCGACCACATTGCCTACTCCGGCCCGTACCTGGTCTCCAACGCCACTGAGGCCAACACCATCGTCTTCACCGCCAACCCCAACTACTGGAACAAGGACAACATCAAGCTCCAGACCATCACCTGGCTCTTCAACGACGGCTCTGACGACCTGAAGGCCTACAACGACACCAAGGCCGGCGTTCTGTCCGGCTGCGGCCTGAACACCGCCGCTGTCGAGGCTGCCAAGGCCGACGGCCTGTTCGACCAGTATGCTTACGTTTCCGATACCAACGCCACCTCCTACATGGCCTTCTTCAACGTGATGCGCAACCAGTTCGTGAACGTCAACGACGCTTCCGTGGGCGTGTCTCAGAAGACCGTTTACCAGGCCAACGCCTACAACGCCGCCATGCAGAGCATTCACTTCCGTCACGCTCTGGCCACCTCCGTGGACCGCGGCACCTATAACGCCCAGTCCGTCGGCGAGGATCTGAAGTTCAACAACCTCCGCAACTCCTACGTTCCCGGCAACTTCGTCTCCCTGCCTGAGGAAGTCACCGTCGCCATCAACGGCGAAGACGTGACCTTCCCCGCCGGCACCGCCTACGGCGCCATCATGCAGGCTCAGCTGGATGCGGATGGCTTCGAAGTCACCGTTTGGGACCCCGAGGCTGACAGCGGCCTGGGCTCCGGCGACGGCTTTGACGGCTGGTACAACCCCGAGTACTCCAAGGCGGAGTTCGCCCTTGCTCTCGAGGAGCTGGCCGCTCAGGGCTATGTGATCACTCCGGAGAACCCCATCGTCATTGAGATCCCCTACGCCGGCAACAGCCAGGTCCGCACCAACCGCGCCAACGTTGTCAAGCAGAGCATCGAGGCCACCTTCGGCGGCTACGTCGTCGTCAACCTGATCGACTGCATCGACACCGCCGGCTGGCTCTACGCTGGCTACTACCCCGATTTCGGTTATGAGATGAACGCCGACTTCATGGACGTCTCCGGCTGGGGCCCTGACTACGGCGATCCTCAGACCTACCTCGCCACCATGACTCCCGCCCCCGGCGGCATGGTCAAGTCTTGCGGTATCTACTAATACCGGCAGATCCAATTCCATAGCGCAACTAAAAATGGTGAGAATGGGCGCAAGCCCATTCTCACCATCGTGAACTTTGGCTCAATCGCCCGCCGACCGTCGAAAAGGGCGGCGGGCGCATTGAAAAAAGCCGCTGCTCCGGGAGGGGCTTGGCACAAACCCATGCTCTGCCAACGGCAGGGCGCATTCTAATGTTATTGTGAGTGGTGCCATATGACGAAATATTTACTGCGAAGAATTCTACACGGGATTGTCTCCGTCTGTATTGTGGTCGGGATTGTCATGGTCATGATCTACTCCATGCTGGACAGGAACCAGATCTTCGCCTCCGATCCTCAGTTCAGCAAGGTTTCCAACAATGACAAGACCGTTTACAAGTACCGTACCTGGAAAGAGTACGGGTATATTGATTATATCACCTATGCGGATTATCTTCAGAAGCTGACCAACGACGGCGTCATCGATGAGGAGACCCGCAGCAAGGCGGCCACCATCGGACGCAAGGCCGAGAACGACAAGGACGAGGCCAAGGAGTATGTGGAGCAGTTTGAGGCCTACTGCAAGGCCAACGGCCTCACCGTGATCCGACTGGACGCCATCATGCAGACCCCCAGAAAGGTGGCTCCCGGCGGCCAGGCCAAGCTCTTCGCCTATCGGGATCGGCCGCTCTACCTGCGCCTGGCGAACTACTTTGCCCATCTGGTGACGGTGGACACCATCCACTCGGTGGAGGAGGACGTGGGGGAGCGGGGCCTGACCTACACCCTCTACGACCCGCTCTACGGCGGGAAGAAGTTCTCGCCGGCGATCATCGGCAACGGAACCAGCCACAGGTACCTGCTGTACTGTGACGACAGCTTCCCCTATATCCATCAGAATCTGTTCAGCATCAACCTGGGCAAGTCCTACTCGGTGAACAAGAACATCGAGGTCACCACCACGATGACCAAGAGTCAGGGCGCCTTTGTCAGCAAGACCGTCACCTATCCCACCGGCCTGACGGAGGTCAGCGCGGACGATCTGCACACCGCGGTGTACCAGAGCGGCTCCCTGGAGGGCAACGCCATCAACAAGGACCGCTTCGTGGATAACTACACCAGCGTGCTGACCAACAAGGCCAACCCCTCCCGCATGGGCTACTCCTTCACCATCGGCATCATCGCCGTGGCGCTGGCCTATCTGTTGGGCGTTCCCCTGGGCATTCTGGTGGCCCTGAAGAAGGACAAGCTGGTGGACAAGATCGGCACGGCCTACATCGTGTTCATCATGGCCGTTCCCTCCCTGTCCTATATCCTGATCTTCAAGGCGCTGGGCAACATGGCCGGCCTGCCCACCACCTTCATCATGGAATCCAAGAGCAAGCTGATGTTTGTTCTGCCCATCATCTCCCTGGCCCTGCCCTCCATCGGCGGTCTGATGCGCTGGCTGCGCCGGTACATGATCGACCAGATGAACTCCGACTACGTGAAATTCGCCCGGTCGGGCGGCTTGAGCGAGGGCGAGATCTTCTCCAAGCACATTCTGAAAAATGCCGCGATCCCCATTGTGCACGGCATTCCCGGCTCCATCCTGGGCGCTCTCACCGGCGCGTTCATCACCGAGCGCGTGTATGTGGTCCCGGGCATCGGCGGCCTGCTGATCAACGCGATCAATGCCTACGACAACGGCGTCATTGTGGGCGTTACCCTGTTTTATGCTTCGATCTCGGTGCTGAGCATGATCCTGGGCGATGTGCTGATGTCGCTGGTGGACCCGCGTATCAGCTTCACAGCGAAAGCGAGGTGAGCAGAGTGAATCAGGAACTGAGAAGTTTTGAGAAATACGGCCTCAGCGATGAGGAGCTGTTCTCCCATGTGGACCACAGCGCGCTGGAATCCGAAAAGATCACCGCGCCGCGCTACTCTTACTGGCGAAGCGTTTTTCGCGTGTTCTTCAGGAAGAAGATCAATATCGTGATCCTCTGCATCCTGGCGATCGTGCTGTGCTTTGCGTATATCTATCCCATGCTCATCGACTACGACCCCTTCGCCAATCTGATGGACTCCGAGGCAAAGCATCTGCGCCCCGCGGTCGCCTTTGCCAAGTACGGCGCCTCCATCCACTACATCCTGGGCACCGGCGCCTCCGGCGAGCCCACCTTTGACGCCGTCTGGAACGGCGCGCGGATCTCCCTTTCCCTGGCCTTCGTGTGCGCGGCCATCAACATGACCATCGGCGTGCTGCTGGGCGCGGTGTGGGGCTTCTCCAAGAAGCTGGACCTGATCATGACCGAGGTGGTCAACACCATCGGCAACGTGCCCTATACCCTGCTGATCGCCGTGCTGGTGCTGGTGCTTTCCCCCAGCTTCTGGACCATGGTCTTCGCCTTGACGGTGACAGGCTGGCTGTTCATCGCCTACTTCTTCCGAACCCAGGTCATCATCATCCGCGACCGGGAGTATAACCTGGCCTCCCGATGCCTGGGCACCCCCATCACCCGCATCGCCACGAAGAACATCCTGCCCTTCATGACCTCGCTGATCGTGACCCAGATCGCCATCGAGATCCCCTCCTACATCTCCTATGAGGTGTTCCTGGCCTTCATCGGCATGGGCATCTCCGATATGTCCCTGGGCCGTCTGATCGGCGCGGCGCAGAGCGCCATGCTCACCCCCGGCTGGGGCTTTGAGTTCTGGAGTCCTGTCATCGTCTCCGCCATTGTGACCATCGTCCTGTACGTGGCCGGACAGAACCTGGGCGACGCGTCCGACCCCAGGACCCATATGTGAGGAGGGACGCGAGATGGAAAACAGAAAAGTATTGCTGTCCATCCGGGACCTGAACGTCAAGTTCCGCGTCCGCGGACGTATCCTCACCGCCATTCGCGGCATTTCTCTGGACATCTATGAAAATGAGTCCATCGCCATCGTGGGTGAGTCCGGCTCCGGCAAATCGGTGTTCACCAAGACCTTCGCCGGCATGCTGGACCAGAACGGCTTTATCGACCAGGGCTCGATCTTCTACAACGACGAGGAGCTGGCTGCCACCAAGGTCTCCAAGAAGGGGACCACCGGCGCCGCCATCCAGAGCCTGACCAGGTACCTGGACCAAAACGCCAAGCTGTGCTTTGGCGCCGAGACCTACAAGGAGATTCTTGCCCTGGAGAAGGAGAAGAAGAGCCGGGAGACCCTCAGCGATGCCGAGGACGAGAAGTTCACCGCCGCCATCAAGGAGCTGGTCTTCGACAAGACCGAGAAGGGCAACTACAAGCAGACCCTGGACCCCAAGAAGGAGCGGGACAAGATCCGCCAGGTGAACGCCGAGATCGAACGGCTGGAAAAAGCCATCCAGGAGAAGGAGAAGGAAAAAGAGGCCCTGCTCAAGAGCCGCAAGGCCAGCGTTCAGCAGGACAAGGAGTACCTGGCCTCCTATCAGGAGCGCATGGCCGCCCTCAAGGCCCGGTATCAGCAGGACACCGCAAAGGCCATCACCCCGGAGATGCAGCAGCTCAACCAGGTGCTGGCCCGGGAGTTCTACCTCTCCGTGGGCCGCTACAATCCCTTCAAGCGGGCCCAGGCGCTCTCCAAGCTGAAAAAGGCCGCGGCCGACGCCATGCGTCTGGGCGTGGATCTGAACGATCGGGACACCCGGATCAAGGTCTTTGGGGACCTTGCGCTGTATGCCTTCTTTGACAAGGAGGACGAGAGCACCATCTACGGCACCAGCGTCAACGACCTGTCCAAGGTCAAGAACCCCAAGGACTGGACCGAGATCCGCGGCAAGCGGATCGCCACCGTGTTCCAGGACCCGATGACCTCTCTGAACCCCATCATCACCATTGGCAAGCAGATCACCTCCGTCATCCTGAAGCATCAGAACTGCTCGGAGCTGGAGGCCAGAGCCCGCGCCCTGGAACTGATGTACAAGGTAGGCATCCCCAACGCGGAGAACCGCTTTGACGACTATCCCTTCCAGTATTCCGGCGGTATGCGCCAGCGTATCGTCATCGCCATCGCCTTGAGCTGCCAGCCCAAGATCCTGATCTGCGACGAGCCCACCACCGCGCTGGATGTGACCATCCAGGCCCAGATCCTGAAGCTGCTGAAGGACCTGCAGAAGGACTATGGCTACACCATCGTCTTCATCACCCACGACCTGGGCGTGGTCGCCAATGTGGCCGACCGGGTGGCGGTGCTGTACGCCGGCCAGATCGTGGAGCTGGGCACCGTGGAAGAGGTGTTCTACGATCCCCGGCATCCCTACACCTGGGCGCTGCTGAGCTCTCTTCCCCAGCTGGCGGAGCGGGAGACCGAGCTGTATTCCATCACGGGTACGCCTCCCTCCCTGTACAACAAGATCGTGGGCGACGCCTTCGCGCCCCGCAATCCGTACTGCATGAAGATTGACACCCTGGAGGAGCCACCCATGTTCCAGGTCAGCGAGACCCATTTCGCCAAGACCTGGCTGCTGGACCCCAGAGCCCCGAAGATCGAAAAGCCCGCCATCATCCACGATACCCACAACAAGCTGAAACGGGCTTACAACATTTAAGGAGGGATGCGTCGAATGAGTAAGAATACGAAAGAGCTGACGCAGACCCAGGCGCATCTGCCGGAGCATGGCCCGCTGGACGAAAACGGCCGGGAAATCCTCCTGCAGGTGAAGAACGTGGATATCACCTTCGGCAAGGGCGACAACGCGGTCCGCGCGGTGAAGAATGCCAGCTTCGATATCTACAAGGGCGAGACCTTCTCCCTGGTGGGCGAGTCCGGCTCCGGCAAGACCACCATCGGCAGAGCTGTGATCCGCGTCAACCCCTGCGCCGCCGGCGAGATCGATTACAAGGGCGTGCGCATCTCCGGCAAAATCCCCCGTTCTCTGGACCGTGAAGTGATCCGCAACATTCAGATGGTGTTCCAGGACCCCGCCGCCTCTCTGAACGAGCGCGCCACAGTGGACTACATCATCTCCGAGGGCCTGTACAACTTCCACCTGTATGAAAACGAGGCAGACCGGGTGGCCAAGGTGGAGAAGATGATCGAGGAGGTCGGTCTGCTGCCCGAGCATCTGACCCGTTATCCCCACGAGTTCTCCGGCGGCCAGCGGCAGCGCATCGGCCTGGCCCGCGCCATGGTCATGGAGCCGGAGCTGGTCATCGCCGACGAGCCCATCTCCGCCCTGGACGTGTCCATCCGCGCCCAGGTGCTGAACCTGATGAAGAAGTTCCAGCGGGAGCGGGGACTGACCTATCTGTTCGTGGCCCACGACCTGTCCATCGTGCGCTTCATTTCCGACCGCATCGCCGTCATTTACAAGGGCACCATCGTGGAGGTGGCGGAGACGGAGGAGCTGTTCGACTACCCCCTGCACCCCTACACCCACTCGCTGATCTCGGCCATCCCCATCCCCGACCCCCAGCTGGAGAAGCACAAGGTCCTCTTTACCTACGATCCTTCCATCCACGACTACAGCGAGGATAAGCCCGAGCTGGTGGATATCGGCCACGGCCACTGGATCTACGGCAACAAGAAGGAGATCGAGGAGTACAAGGCCATCCGCGAGAAGAATGTGCCGCTGAAATCCGTCACGATCTCCGAAGATCAGGAGGAGATCGAGAAGAAGATCGAGGAGTCCGGCGCGCTGCACGGCTCCAACTACATCCTCAACCGCCCCCTGCACGACACAGGCAAGCTCTGGCTGGGCATCGTGTCCTTCTTCCTGTCCGTGCTGGGCCTCATTGCCGCGGCGGTGTTCCGCAAGTTCAACTACATCCGCAATTCCAACACCTGCCGCAAGGGCGCGCTGGCCGGCCTGGCCGTCAAATTTGCCATCGTCCTGATATTCCTGATCTTGCTGTTCATAGCAGCGCATTGACGCCTGCAGCACATGAAAAAGGGTACCGCGCTCCGAGAACTCGGCGCGCGGTACATTTTAAACGATATGAGAAGAAGCGCAAATGAAGAGAATAGAAGCGCCCTGCCCCGGGTGGGCACCATTACCCTGCAGGACGGGAACAAGTGGAAGACCCTGCTGCTGGTGGCGCTGCTGCTGGCGGTGGGCCTGTATTTCCTGGGCCGGGGCGTCAACCAGGCGCTGACCCGCCAGGGCGGCTGGACGGAGATCCAGGCGCGCAGCGGCTCGCCGGGCTGCGCCGGGGAGTTTCAGTTCCTGTATCTGCTGGATGACCGGAACGGAAACGCGGAGTACCGCGCTCTGTCCACTCTCTACACCGAGGCCTGCGAGCGGGCGGCCAGGGTCTATGCCGCCGGCGAGCGGGACCCGGAGCTGGGGAACCTGGGCGCGCTGAACGCCGCGCCCAACGAGGCGCTGCGGCTGGAGCCGGAGCTGTACCGGGCGCTGGAGAAGCTGCGGGACAGCGGAGATCGGACGATCTATCTGGCACCGCTCTACGCGCAGTACAGCTGCCTGTTCTTCTGCGAGCGGGAGGAGGAGACCCTGGCCTGCGACCCCCTGCGCAATCCGGAGCTGGCCGCCGAATTCCGGGAGCTGGCGGGCTTTGCAAACGACCCCGCCCAGATCGACCTGGAGCTGCTGGGGGACGATACCGCCCGCCTCAAGGTGTCGGAGGCCTACCTGGCCTATGCCCGTGAGAACGGCATCCAGGTATTTTTGGACTTCGGTTGGATGAAGAACGCCTTTATCCTGGACGATCTGGCGGAGGCCGTGCTGGCCCAGGGCTTTCATCGGGGCTGCCTCCAGTCCGTGGACGGCTTTGGCCGCAATCTCTGCGAGGACGGGGAGAGCTTTTCCCTGAACGTCTTTGACCGGCCCTACACGGGAGACGCGGTGGTGGCCCAGCTGCGCTATGCGCGGCCCATCCGCTTCCTGTCCCTGCACAGCTACACCCCTCATCCCACCCGGAACGACCTGTACTATGAGCTGTCGGACGGGCAGGTGCGCTCCATTTTTGTGGACGCCGCCGACGGGATGCCCAAGACGGCGCTGGACGATCTGCTGGTCTGGTCGGACACGCGCAGCTGCGGAGAGCTGGTCCTGGCGGCCAACCGGGTTTTCACGGCGGATCGCCTGGACCGGGCGCTGTTGGAAGGGGAGAGCTGGTATTACGCCTACTGCCTGGACCGGACCCTTTTCTGCAACGATCCCGCCGTCAGCTTTGCAAGCCTGGCGGAGGAGTACCGCCTGGCACAGACGGAGCGCTGAAAGCGACCATGACAATCGAAGCCTGTTCTCGGAACGCCGCGAAGCTGTACGCGGCGTTCCATTTTTTGCCCCGGGGGAGCCGCGGAAAAAATCCTTGTATGAGCGGGGAAAGAATGGTACAATAACATGAAAGAGTGTGGAAAGACGGAGGATCGGGCGTGATCGTACCGATTTCCCGAAAACAGTGTGCTGTACTCCAGCATGCGAGGGAGAGATCGCGGTGCTCCCGCCCATCACCGGCCTCCGGGAGATGGGGCACGGCCGCCTGCGCGTCTGCGCGGACGGAGAGCTCTCCCTCCGCTACAGCCTGGATGGAGAGGAACGGATCTGTCGGATCGGCAGACGGATCGTCAGAAGGAAACAGCGCCGCAAAACAGGCGGCAAGAGGTGTGCTTATGGTATCAAAAATTCTGTTTTATGTGATGTTCGTGCTGAGCATGGCGCTGACGGCCGCCCTGGGCTGGGCGGTTGCCCAGACGAACCTGATCTCGCTGCAGCTGGTGCTGATCGGGGCGGCTGTGCTGGCGCTGATCCCCATGCTGCTCTTTGTCCTGCAGAAGGAGAAAAAGGGACAGAACAAAAAGGGCGGCTTCCGGGTCGTCGCCATCGTGATCCTGCTCTTCCTGAGCTTGGTGGAGGGCGCCGTGTGCTTCTACATTCAGAAGTATAACAGCAAGATGGACGAGGTCACCGAGGTGCGCACCCAGTACACCCATGTGGAGGTCTACGTCAAGGACGATAATCGGGCCCAGACCATCGAGTACGCGGTGGAGAGTCAGTACCGCTTCGGCACTCTGACGGATACCGATGTCGACGCCATCGCCCAGGCCCGCCAGGAGATCGAGAAGCGCTACGGCCGGACCCTGAAGATCCAGAGCTACGGCTCGCTGCTGGACCTGATTCGGGCGCTGGATGAGGAGCAGATCGACGCGCTGCTGATCTCCTCTGCCTATATCGACCTGGTGGACAGTCTGGAGGGCTATGAGAGCTTCGCAAGCCATCTGCGTTCGCTGCATTCCAGCATGGTGCAGACGGAGATCATGCCCCAGCCCATCCCCCAGAATCAGGACATCACCGAGGAACTGGCCCAGGAGCTGCAGGACCCGGATCTGTGGGAAAACAGCTTCTGCGCCTACATCAGCGGCATTGACACCTACGGACCCGTCACCACCCGCAGCCGCAGCGACGTGAACATCCTGGCCATCGTCAATACCGATACCAAGACCGTGCTGCTGATCTCCACGCCCCGCGACTACTATGTGCCCTTCAACTTCCGGCCCGCCTCCGGCGCCATGGACAAGCTGACCCACGCGGGCATCTACGGCATTGAGGGCTCCATGCAGGCCCTGGGTGACTACTACGGCTTCCCCATCCAGTATTACATGCGGGTGAACTTCACCGGCTTCATCGATGTGATCGATACGCTGGGCGGCGTGGACGTGGAATCCGACGCCACCTTCGGCAGAAACGGCTTCTATTTCGAGAAGGGCATGAACCATCTGAACGGGAAGGCGGCGCTGAACTTCGTGCGCGACCGCTACTCCTTCGGAGAAGGGGACCGGGCCCGCGGCCGCCATCAGATGGCGGTGATCAAGGGCGTCATCGACAGCGCCAAGTCCTCCAAGGCCATCACCAATTACTCTCAGCTGATGGACGAGATGGCCGGCTGCTTCCAGACCAACGCCTCCAAATCCCTGGTGGGCAGGCTGGTGCAGCTGACCCTGGACCGCAGCAGCGGCGACTGGCGTGTGCTGACCTACAGCGTGGACGGCTCCAGTGCCAGTGATTTCGCCTACTCCCTGGGCTGCTACGCCTATGTGATGGTGCCCTATCCGGAGACAGTGGACTATGCCCGGCAGCTTGCCATCGCCGTGGCCTCGGGCGAGACCATGACCCAGGAGGAGCTGCGGGAGAACGCGCCGAAGTTCTGAGCCCCGGCGAGGAGACAAATAACAGGAGGGACCCATGATGGAAGAGAGCAAGAAAAAACTGTACGTGGATCGGGACGGCTTCTGCGCCGAGGCCTCCATGCTGTTTATGATGCTGGCGATGGTCTTTCGCCTCATCGGCAGCATCGGCCGCTGGGGCGAGCCGCTGTATCTGATCAGCCAGGTGGCCCTGCCGATGATCGGGGGACTGCTGTTCCTGCTGTTCGTGCTGATCGCCGGGAAGAAAGCCTTCTGGGCCACGGTGATCCCGGTGCTGCTGGGCGTGGCGTATTTCGTGTTCCAGGCCATGGAGGTGGAAAATGAGCTGCTCCGGGTGGGCTATATCTTCTTCTACCTGGTAATCGTGGTGCTCTATGCGCTGACCTTTTCCCAGCATTGGATGAAGTGGCTCCTGGCCGCCATCCTGGCTGCCGCCTTCCTGTTCCACGTGGCCGTGCTGGACGTCCCGGTCCTGATGGACACGGAAAAGCCCGTCCTGTTTTTGGACGGGATGCAGGAAATGAGCGTTCTGGCAGTGATCCTCTCCATGCTCTTTATCACCCTGGCCATGCGCACGGTGGAAAAGCCTGTGAAGAAGAAGGCCGAGAAGAGCGGCAAAAAGGAAGAGACGCCAGTCCCGGAGGCCAAGCCCGAGACGCCTGCCGCGCCGGAGCCCAAGCCCGAGACGCCTGCCGCGCCGGAGCCCAAGCCCGAGATCCCCACGCCGATGCCCGCCGCGGAGGAGCCGCGGCCGGTGGAGGCGGAGATCGTGGAGCTGCCTGCTGGGGAGAGCAAGGACGGCCCGGAACCGGCGGCTGCCTTCCCTCTGGAGGAGACCCCCGTCGAGGCGGCGGATGAGGCATCTGCGGCTGACGGCGCGGAGCATCTATGAGCGCGGCGAAGAAAACGGCTGCGAACAGGGCGAAGAAAAACGGAAAGCTCCCGAAGGGACGGAAGTATCGCATCGCCGCGGCGGCGGCGATGGTGCTGGTGCTGGTGCTGGCGCTGCTCCTCTCCGGAGGCACCTCGGCCCGGCGCTATGAGCGTTATCGGCGCCAGGCGGCGGAGAGCTACCAGAAGGGCGACTATGACCTTGCGCTGAGCGACCTGCGCAAGGCGGAGGCGCTCCGCCCCAGCGCGGAAGTGCAGATGCTGATGGCGGACTGCTATGAGGCCCAGGGCAACTGGGACCTGGCGCTGGAGACCCTGCGGAAGATGGACCGGGACGATGCGAGCGTTGCCGAGCGGATCGCCGCCCTGGAGCAGCGGCGGCAGCAGCAGCCGGGAGAGGGCTGGCGGATCATCGCCGGGGAGAGCTTCCCGGATACCGCCACGGAGCTGAACCTGAACGGACTGGGCCTGGGCAACGGCGTCCTGCCGGAGATCGCCCAGCTGCACGCCCTGGCCTCCCTTTCTCTGGCGGACAACCAGATCTCGGATCTCCAGCCGCTCTCGTCCCTGGGCGGGCTGCGGAGCCTGGATCTCAGCGGCAACGCCGTCAGCGATCTGACGCCGCTGGAAAAGCTGGAGGACCTGCGCAGTCTGAACCTGGACGGGAACCCGGTCCGGGATTTCAGTCCGCTTTACGGCATGGAGGAGCTGGGCAGCCTGAGCCTGCGGGGCGTGAAGCTGGAGAAGAGCGCGCTGGAGGCGCTGTCTGACGCGCTGCCCCACTGCGCGATCCTGACCGATGGGCGGAGAGACGGCGTCACCAATATTCATCTCAGCGGCGTGAGCTTTGACACTGAGGCCACGGAGCTGAAGCTGGACGGGCTGGGGCTGCGGGACCTGTCCTGTCTGAGCCTGTGCACGGCGCTGACCCGGCTGGAGCTGGGGAACAACGAGATCGTGGATCTGAGCCCCTTGATGAGCCTGCAGCAGCTGAACGATCTCAAGCTCTCCGGCAATCGAATCAGCGACCTGCGGCCGCTGATCGGCCTGCCTGCGCTGCAGCACCTGGAGGTAGCCCGCAACAGCGTGACGGACACCAGCGCGGTGGGAAGCATCACGGGCCTGCTCAGCCTGGACCTGGCGGACAATCCCATCGGGGATTTCTCCGGGCTCAAAAAGCTGGAAAAGCTGCAGACCCTGCACCTGGAAAACACCGGCGCGGGGGATGAGGCGCTTGCCTGCCTCCACGGACTGAGCCGCCTGGCACGGCTGTTCCTGGAGCGCAACGAGGGCATCAGCGCCGAGGCCATGGCGGAGCTGGAATCCCAGCTGCCGGACTGCCGCGTCAGCTGCGGCACCCTGGTGTACACGGTGCGCCTGGGCGGCGAGGATTTCCGCACGGACGTCACCAGTCTGCGCATCGAAGGCACGGAGCTCTCGGATCTTTTCGGCCTGGAGCAGTTTGAAAACCTGGAGACCGTGGAACTGGGCAGAAACTGGATCGAGAACCTGTCCGCCTTCCAGAACGCCTACTGCCGGGAGAAGATCCGCACGCTGGATCTGAGCTTCAACCGGGTCCGGGATCTTTCCCCCCTGGCCTCGCTCACGGGGCTGGAGACGCTGGACCTGCGCAGCAATGAGATCAGCTCCCTGCGCCCGCTAATGCAGATGCGGCAGCTGAAGAAGCTGGACCTGCGCGGCAATCCCCTGACAGAAGACCAGGTGGAGGAGCTCCGCCGGGCCCTGCCGGACTGCGAGATCCTGTTCTGATTCATGTACCCCGGAGAGGCGGCTTCTGGGAAGCGGCGCTCTCCGGGGGCGTTTTTGCGGTTTTCACAAAAAGCTCTTTCCTTCTCCCAGAGATTGTGTTATAATGACTATATGATGGTGAAACGCCCTAAGGCGTTTTGCCGAGCCGCTTTGCGGCTCAGCGCTGCAGCCGTGCTGCAGCGCCAGATATCCATTGCAATGAGCATCGCGCGAATGATTTTTGAATCATTCGCTGCCAAACTTGTCGTTTGGCAGCGAGATCAATCGAATCATCGATTGATTTCGCCATGCGATGATCATTATACTATCCACAAGGAGAGGCCCGGCCTCTCCCTCGACAGCAATCATTGAAAGGAGTTGGCACCATGAAGTTCACTTTCACCGAAAAGCGGATGGCGTCCTCGGAGGATCTGCGGGCCTATGCGACCCGGAAGATCAGCAAGCTGGACAAGTTCTTCAAAACGGAAGCGGAAGCCTTCGTCACCTTCAGCATCGAGCGCGGACGGTTCCTGGCGGAGATCACCATCCACAACAACGGCCTGTTCTACCGGGCAAGCGAACTTACCAATGACATGTACGCTTCCGTCGATTCCGGCGTGGCCGCCATCGAGCGGCAGATCCGCCGGAACAAGAC
>ODAJ012188508.1_pt1 | contig 15170 bp, 6 predicted proteins | sample 1539241 | NCBI WGS metagenome assembly ODAJ01 (sample SAMN02144231, study PRJEB22623) | gut metagenome | biome: sheep rumen | host: Ovis aries | place: New Zealand
CGTGATGCACCGTTGCACCGACTTTGGCATGGAGAACAAGCGCATAGAGGGCGACGGCGTAATCAGCGGCTACGGAAAGATAGACGGCAGGATAGTCTTCGTCTATGCCTTCGACTTTGCCGTGCTGGGCGGTTCGCTCAGTGCTGCCAACGCGCAGAAGATAGCTAAGGTGCAAGACCTTGCCCTGAAGAACGGTGCGCCAATCATAGGTCTGAACGACTCAGGCGGTGCGCGCATTCAGGAGGGTGTGGAGTCACTGACAGGCTTTGCCCACATATTCAAGCGCAACGTGATGGCGAGCGGCGTGATACCACAGATTTCGGCTATCATGGGACCTTGCGCAGGCGGTTCGTGCTACTCCCCTGCCCTCACCGACTTCATACTCATGGTGAAGGAGCAGAGCCAGATGTTTGTCACTGGTCCTAACGTGGTGAAGGCAGTGACCAACGAGGATGTGGACAAGGAGACACTGGGCGGAGCGATGACCCACAACAGCGTGAGCGGTGTGAGCCACTTCATCTGCAACGACGATGAGGAGACACTGATGACCATACGCGAACTGATAGGTTTCATACCGTCAAACAATATGGAGGATGCACCTGTGCACCCTATCACTGACGAGGTGACTCGCGTGTGTCATGAGCTCGACAACGTGGTGCCAACAGACCCTAACCAGCCTTACGACATACGTAACATCATAGAGCCAGTGTGCGACCAGCAGTATTTCTTCGAGATACAGCCTGAATATGCTAAGAACATCGTTATCGGCTTTGGCAGAATGGCAGGCAGAACAGTGGGTTTCGTTGCCAACCAGCCAAACTTCCTCGCTGGTGCTCTGGACATTGACGCCAGCGACAAGGCGGCTCGCTTCATACGTTTCTGCGACTGCTTCAACATCCCTCTCATCGCTGTGGAGGATGTGCCTGGTTTCCTGCCTGGTGTGGATCAGGAGCATCATGGTATCATACGTCATGGAGCCAAGATTGTTTATGCCTTCGCCGAGGCTACCGTACCAAAGATTACGCTCATAACACGTAAGGCTTACGGTGGTGCCTACATCGTGATGAACTCAAAGTGCATAGGTGCCGACGTGAACCTCGCCTACCCAACAGCAGAGATTGCCGTGATGGGTGCTGAGGGTGCCTGCAACATACTCTATCGCAAGGCTACCCCAGAGGAGCGTCAGGAGAAGATTGCCGAATATCAGGAGAAGTTTGCCAACCCACTGCCAGCAGCACGTCTGGGTTACATAGACGAGATTATCTCACCTTGCGACACTCGCATTCGCCTCATACAGGCACTCGAGATGAGTCGCAACAAGAACCAGAGCAATCCTCCTAAGAAGCACGGCAATATGCCGCTATAGTGCATAACGCATAATTAGGTTCTTAAAGATTTCATTGTGGCACAGGATATCAGGGTTGCCCACGATAATCTCTTTCTTCTTGGCTCGCGTGAGGGCGACATTAAGACGACGGTCTATCAACGCCCCACTGACGGGGTCGGTGAACGTGGCTGAAGAGAGGAACTTCAACTGATACTGGTACTGCACCGTGAAACCGTAGATGATGACGTCACGCTGCGAACCCTGATAACGCTCAACGGTGTCGATGGTGATTTGTTGACAGTTGAGAGTTGAGAGTTTAGAGTTTAGAGTTGTTCCGCTCTGCGCCTGAGCACCTACTGGAGCGCAAGAAAGTTCTTCATTTATAGCCTGGCGCACGGCGGCAATCTGATTACGATAAGGCACTATAACGCCAACAGTTTTAAGCGGGTCGAAGTTTTCGCCCGCTTCTTTTATTGCCTTCACCACCTCACGGGCTATGACGCGAGCCTCATTCACATTCACCTTGTCACTCTCTGTCTCAGCAGGTTTGGGCACGGGGATAAACTCTATGCGCCTGCCCTCTATCGTCTCTAACTGGTGAGGCAGTCCCACCACACCCAGTTTACCTTCATAGAAAGCATTATTAGGAAACTCCGCTATCTCAGCGTGCATTCTACCTTGCTTGGAGAGGAAATAAAAAGACTCACCCCTAACCCCTCTCTTGAAGAGAGGAGAACAGTTAGAGAGGGTCGTGTTATAAAGCCTTTCAAATAGCGAGTTACGGCAGTTGGTCAGTCCGATGTCTATAAGGCACTGCTCCGTAACCTTGGAGTCCTCCTCAGACTGCTGCACCACAGCAGGCAACTGCTTGTGGTCGCCGATGAGTACGAAGCGCTGAATAGAAGACCCTCCCCCATCCTCAATAGACTCTTCACCCCCTCCTGGCTCCCCCGTTTGTCGGGGGAGAGCAACCCTAAAGAGAGGGGCGTTTGTGATATTCGCATCTTTTGTTGCAGATAACAGTCCTAACAGTTGGGGTTCGAGTATCTGCGATGCCTCATCTATTATGGCGAGTTCGAAAGATTTGAGACGGAAGAGCGAAACAGAAGCCGAGGTGATAGCCGTTGTGGTGCCCACAAAGATGCGACAGTTGTCTATCAAATCCCTTATCTCACCTATATTCTTACACTCCTTTGTTCTGTTTTCTATGAGGTACTCGCGATAAGGTCTCTCACAAGAGAACGGCGAACCGATCCTGAGGAAATCCAAGCCCTCCTCCACCAGTTTTGAGCATATCTCGTCCACCGCTCGGTTGGTGTAAGCCATCAGCAGTATAGAGCCCCCTTGCAGCAGTTGTTCCTTGAGTATGTTAAGCAGTCCGAAGGATGTCTTGCCCGTGCCAGGAGGTCCCACCACGAGGTAGAGGTCTCGTGCCTGCATGGCGCCACGCACCAAGTCGTTAAACTCACCATAGTCGCCCTTGAGTTCTATGCCCCTATCAACCTCAGGACTGCGCTGTCCCAATATCAGTGACTTGCGGTGTGCTGGAGCAGAGAGAAACTGATGGAGCGAACGAAACAGCGACGTGGTGGATGCCTCATAGAAGTCGTGCTCCACAGCCCACGACCAGTTTTTGCGTTGGACAAACACCACCTCGTCACTCTGTGGGGCGCGCAGCCTTATATTTATAATAAGGTGTGACTCCTCATTATACATCTCGTCGATGGTGCCACGATGCACTATGGTTTTGCGTATGTCGGGTGTGGTATTGTTTTCATAGGCATAGAGGGTCACGATGTCGCCCAGTCTGAAGTTGAGCGAAGCTATGCCAGCCTCGTCAGCCGTCTTTTGTGTCAGTTTCAGAGCCACCACCCCACTCTCGTCCTTCACCAACTCCTGTATCTCCAGTCGGTCTATGATGCTGCCCGAAGCCAGTTTCTCATCCAGACTGCTGTGCCATTTCGCCGCAAAACCAGAGTCCTCCTTATTGTTGTGTCCCATCTTAGAGAGCACATGTTCAGTGGCAACGAAGCGCAGCATACGCAGGAAGTAGGTCTGTTCCAGAGGGGTTGCCGTCTGTATAGGCGTGAGCACCCTTTCTATCTCAGGTCGCACCCACGTAGCCCAGAAGCGGTCGCTCATCTCCTTGCGTCTGAGCTGCTCGGGTTTCATGCGCAGGAGCACCTCTGCCCCACCCTTGGCATACGACATCTCGCAGTATGCTATCTGGTTGCGTAGCATCAGTGCACGGTGCAGCAACTCAGGTGCCACACCTAAGCGCACCAGTCCCTTTTTATATTTTGAATAGAGCAAGAACGACTGTATGTCGCTGTTGCGAATGGGTTGACCGTCGCGCTCGTAGCCGTAATGCAGCATCGCCATATAGAGGAGCATCTGCACATAGTGTTTCTCCTGATACACAGGGGTGTCAGGGTCGCGCTGAGGATAGCCACCCTTGCCCGACTTCTGCTCTATCAGCACTCGGTAGTCACGTTGCAGAAGGTCCATACGTCCCTGCAGTCCCAAAGTCTCACAGAAGAACGACGGTTCGAGCAACACCTGTGAGGCATCAAACCTACCCACCTCTTTCTCCAGCGTCTCGTGAATGGCAATGCGGATATTCTCCAACTGTTCTCGAGCGTCCTTGTGGAAAGAAGCGTCTATGCCCTCAGCCGCCGCCATGTCGATAGCGTTATGATGGAAGAAGCGGGTCACGCTCTCAGCATAGTCCACATCCTTGCCATGCACCACCTCGTCAAGAAACTGCGAGGCGAGGTTGCCCAAGTGTATCGCCCTTGTAGGCGGTGTGGTCTTCAGTCGGTTGAGCAGTGCCACGTAAGGTGTGTCGGCATACGACTCAAAACAAGCCGCTACAGACGAAATGTCAACCAGATAGTCAGGCTGATAGATGAGTATCTTGTCAGCCACCACGTTTATCAGGTCGCCCTCCTTCAGCAGTTTCAGAAAATACTCGTATCCCTCAGGCAGCGGCACCTCCACATCCTCACCGTAGTCAGAGCGGCCGTAGATGGTGCCTTCATCCCACCCACTAACTATCAGTCTCTGCACCTCACTGTTTGCCACATTGGCATCCCTCTTTGAGGGAGTAGAATAAGATAGCACGGGAGCAAGTTCAGTGGGTACCTTCTCACCATAGATGGATGAGAGGAACAACGCCAGACACTTTATGTCCCGTTGCCAACAGGTGGGTTGGTCTTCGTCCTTGCGATGACGGAAATCGTTGAGGGCGAGATAGACGGAACGGTCCACGCCGTGTTCCTTACACAGGAAATCGGTCTTGGCAAATAGTCCGCCAAAATGTATGTTGCTCCCCGTCAGACGGTCGTCCACGGCACGGTGCAACACAATATTAAGCAAGTGATAACAACCCTTCAGGTCGCCATCACTTGCTTTCTTTTTTGCTTGAAGCAGTATGTCAAAGAATTCGTTATGCAAGGATTGCGTCAGCCAGTGCCTCGAGAGCCGAAATATCAGTATCCTTCATGCGTCCGCGGATGGTTACGAGGTCGCCTTTGATGGTTACATTCTTCATCTCTTCTATCATCTGCTTCATCACCCTGCCAGCCGATGGAGCCCATGAGCCGTTCTCTATCAGAGCCACCTCACGGTTCTGCCAAGCCTTAATCTGCAGGTGGTGCAGGAAGTCATACATTGGTGGGAAGAGTCCTGCATCGTAAGATGAGGCAGCCAGCACCACCTTACCATATTTGAAGGCATCCTCGATAGCCTCAGCCTGGTCTTCACGACACAGGTCAGCAATAGCCACCTTCTTGCAGCCCTTGCCCTTCAGTATTGCAGCGAGCAGTTCGGCAGCCTCCTTGGTGCATCCGTGTATTGAAGCATAAGCAATAAACACGCCTTCAGCCTCCACACCGTATGCGCTCCATATAGTATAGAGTCGCAGAGCCTCAGCCATTGCCTCGCCCTTGAGTATAGGTCCGTGCAGAGGACATATCTGCTCTATATCCAGTGCGCTTGCCTTCTTGAGCAGTGTGCTCACAGGACCGCCATACTTACCACAGATGTTGAAGTAGTAGCGGCGAGCCTCACAAGCCCAGTCGTCTGGATCGGCCTCTCTCACGCCAAACTTACCAAATGCATCAGCAGAGAAGAGCACCTTGTCTGTCTGGTCGTATGTCACCATCACCTCAGGCCAGTGCACCATTGGTGCCATGATAAACTGCAGTGTGTGCTTACCCAGTTCCAGGGTGTCACCCTCCTTCACCGTCATCACATTGCTGGTGATGTCGTGGTTAGGGAAATACAGCGGTATCATGGTAGCAGCCTTAGCCGAGCATACTATCTTGATTTCAGGGTATAGGTTGAGCACCTCGCCCACTCCACCTGTGTGGTCTGGTTCCAGATGCTGCACCACGAGGTAGTCAGGCGTTTTGCCGTCGAGAGCCTTCTTCAGATCCTCCAGCCAAGCCTCGAAAGTGCGCTGGTCTGAGGTATCCATGATAGCTATCTTATCGTCGTTGATGAGATAAGAGTTGTAACACATGCCAGCCTCAAGCATGTACTGTGACTCAAAGAGGGTTGTCTCCTTGTCGTCCTGTCCAATGTAGATAATGTCTTTTGTAATGTTCATTTGTTTATTTTGCTAATTTCAATATCTCTGTCGTTACGTCAGGTGTTATAGGATAGAAGGCACCAAACTTCTCGCCCTTGTTCCTGTGCAGGTTCTTCACAAGCTGCGGTATGGCAGCATCTATCTCAGCCTCTGAAAGGTTTGGCAACAGTTCCTTCAAGGTCACTGGCAGTTTCAGGTCGTCGTGCAGGAATTTCTTGAAGAGGTTGATGCCCTCTACTGCATCGCTGACTCCGAACACTCGCTCAGCAAACTGCTTGATGCGTGCCGGGTGGTGCTGTGCCATGAAGAGCATATATGCTGGGGTCACCACCGCCAGTCCTGCGCCGTGGGTCACGTCATACATGGCACTTATCTCGTGCTCTATCTGATGACCAGCCCAGTCCTCTTCTCTGCCTACGCCACAGGTTCCGTTATGAGCTATCGTGCCGCTCCACATGATGTTGGCTCTTGCATCGTAGTCGTCAGGATTCTTCATCACCTTGCGAGCCTCGTTGATGATGGCTGTTATCACGCCCTCACACAGGCGGTCTGAAATCTCCACGCCCTCGGTATTTGAGAAGTAGCGCTCCAGTATGTGCACTATCATGTCGCATATACCTGATGCCGTATGCCATGCAGGCAGTGTCATGGTCAGTTCAGGGTTCATCACTGCGAACTTAGGTCTGAGCAGCATAGGCTCCTTGATGCCCAGTTTCTGCTTGGTGGTCATATTGGTGATTACGGCATTGCCTGAACCTTCAGAACCAGCAGCTGGTATGGTGAGCACCACACCCACTGGCAGAGCCTTCGTCACCTTTGCCTTACCTATATAGAAATCCCAGAAATCGCCGTCATAGTCCACTGCACACGCTACAGACTTCGCTGTGTCTATCACGCTACCTCCGCCTACAGCAAGGAGGAAGTCCACACCGTTCTTGCGCACCAGTTCTATGCCCTCGCGCACCTTGTCGTCTGTAGGGTTTGGCTTGATGCCCCCCATCTCCACATACTTGATGCCAGCAGCATCCAGTGCAGCCTGCACCCTGCCTATCAGACCGCTCTTTACGGCACTGCCTCCGCCGTAGAGTATCATTACCTTCTTGGCACCGTACTGTCGTGCCAGTTCTCCTGTCTTTGCCTCGGTGTTACGTCCGAACACAAACTCCGTAGGTGAATAAAAAGAAAAATCTAACATGTAGTATAATTGATAATTGATAATTGATAATTGACAATTGAACTCCGAGCTTTGCTCGCCTGAGCACCTACGGAGCGCAAGAATTGAGAATTATTTCAGCACCTTCTTACCGTTGCTGATTACTATGCCCTTATAGCCTGAGCCTACCTGCTGACCTACAAGGTTATAGTTTTCGTAGCGAAGCGTTTCGTTTTCGTAGCGAAGCGTTTCGTTTACTCCCTCTATCCCCGTAGGTATATCCATACCCAGCACGTAATACACGGCGTTGCGTATTAGCTTCTGCGCCTGTGCTGTCAGGTTAGCCGTTGATGCCTCGCTCACACCTATCATTATGTAGCGGTTGTCTATCTTGCTGCCGTTGAGGGTGGCACCCGTCAGGTCGGCTATGCTGATGTATCCATTGTTGCTCGTCGGTGCTGCCAGCACAGTGTAGTCCTGCCAGCTTGTCGGCTGGCTGATAGCCGTCACGGCATTGCCGCTTGCCGTGGTAAACAGCTGCAGCTTGCCGTCGCTTATCTCCACGTCCTGAAATATCTTGTGCGTCGCGTCGGTCACGTTTACTGCTACGTCGCTGGTGTTCACTGCCGTACCCCAGTTCCACACACCGTTTTTCATCATCCAAGGCTTGAGCAACACCGTAGGCAGGTTGTAGTTCTTCAGTCCAGCCATGGCAGAAGCACCTGACGATGGCACGGGGCTAATCACCAGCGCGTCACATTCGCTCAGGTTGGGCGTGCTGTTGGCGTCCTTCACCTCCACCATAAAAGCAGATCTTATAGCTGCAACTATCTTGGCGTCGGCATCGCTGGTGCCTGTCGTACCATTCGTTACGTATGCCACCACTGGTGCTGATGCATCACTCACGTTCAGCGTGATGGTAGCCATTACGTCTGTCTCGAAATCCACTGTTGGCACAAAGGTCATGACGTATGTACCTGCCTCTGTGGGTGTGCCGCTGATGGTTGCTGTCATTTCACTTATCGCTACCGTCACTCCTGGCACTGTGGTGTTGTCCGTACGCTCTATGCCCGTTGCCGAACCGCCAGCGGTTATTGTCACCGTCTGTATGGCACGACCAGCCTTCACTGCCTGTGTGGCATTGCCTGTCACCGTGAGTGTTGCAGGCATGTGGGGTGTACCTCCGTCGTTATACTCAAAGCAACCTAAGTCTGGTGCCTGTCCGTAGTAAGGCAGACCAGTGTCTGTTGTACCCTTGTCTATCAGCACTGATGTGGATTTTGGTCGCATACATGTATAGTCTGGCAGACTGCCGTCAGCCTTTCTCGCACCCAATATCTGTCCTTCCACATCCACACTCTCAAACTCCGCATCCGTCACCGTCAGCCCGCTGATGTTCCATGAGTTGTTCTTCTCTTCGTATGAGGCGCAGTTTATCACGTCGCCGTTCTTGCCCTTATAGGTCAGGTTGTTATACAGGTGTGCCGTACCACATGCCGTCTGGTCGAAGCCGTAGTTCTTGGCGTTGTAGCAGCTCGTGTTGTTGTATATCCACATCTCACCGCCGTTGTTGTTCTGGTCTATGCCTTTCGCTCCCAGACTCGCATCCAGGTGGAAAGTCACGCCGTTGTATGCCGACAGGCTGTTTCTCAGTATCACGTCGTGCTTGGTCCTCTCGCCGCCCAGCTTGAATCCGTTGGCGTTACCCAGGTTCACGTACTCTGCCATCGTCACCAAGTACTTTGGGCTACCTTCACGCTTCGATGTCACCTCTCTGCCTACACCCTCAAACTGCTGGAACCAGCTCTTGTCTGTCTCATAGCGTGCATGTCCCTCCATGTTATAATAGCCAGGACCGTTGTTATAGCATATACATTCCTCTATTATCGTAGGGCCGTATCCCCCTGACACGTGCTGGAAGAAGTCCCAGCCGTCGTCGGAGTTGTTCCATGCGCGGCATCCGCGGTATATGTTGCCGCCGCCTGTGTATTGCTTGTCGGCAAAGCCGTCGGCATTGCCGCCGAAGTCTGCCGCGTTCAGTCCGCCCAGCTCATAGTCGAAGTTGTCGTGCGAGTCGCAGTTCAGTATCAGGTTGCTGTGTCCGCCCTTCATCTGCACGCCTGTATCACCGTGACCATACACGTCCAGCATCTCAAACTTACAGTATGAGCCTGAATTCAGCAGACCGTTCTTGCCCGAATAGCGTATCGTCAAACCCTTCATATACACGTAGCTGCCTGAGTTTGAGATACCCCTTGAACCGTATGCCACCTTGCGGAAGTCGAAGATAGGTTTCTCGCCTTCGTAAGCCCAGATGTTTACGAATTTATCGCTGTTGCCACTCACGTTTATTGATATCGTGTTGCTGTAGTCATACTGTCCGCCGAGGCAGTACAGTATGTCGCCAGGCTGCAGCTGGCTCACCAGTGTTGTAAACGCACCAGCCTTGTCGGGTGACGAACCGTCGCCCGTTCCGTTTGGCTTAGCATAATACGTCTTGGCTGTTGCTGCTATCGTCAGCACTATCAGCGCTATCAGGTTTAGTATTCTTTTCATTTCGTTGTCTATGTTGTCGTTATTAATCTTTTGACCACGGATTTCACGGATTAACTCTGATAATGTTGTTCTAAGTTGTCCTTGTTGTCGTTATTATATCCGTTCCCGTTCCCGTCTTTGCTCAGCATCTTTTCCACATCGCTGAGCAGGCGTTTGTATGGTGCGGAGTGGGTGTAGCCGAGGCTTTTTTTCAGCATTTGCGATATGTCACTCTGCGAGTTGTTGTATGCCGAGAGCTCGTTTTGCATCTGCAGGGCGTGGCATGACTTGTGCCTTATGTCCTTCTCTCGCTCGCGTCGCAGCTCGTCGCACACTGTCTGCAACGTAGGCACCACCACATTATTAAACAGGTGGTGTCCCTGCACATACATATAGGTGGTCTCAGGTGTCACACCCAGTTGCAGCAGCAGGTCCTTCGTCTTCAGGTAATCCTCCTTCTTGCCAGGCAGTTCGCGCTGCAGACTCTGCACCCTCACCCTCACCTTATGTCTCAGTTTGTTCAGGGCGTTAGGCACATCGCTCATCCTGCCGTGCCTTATGCTCACTATGGTGTTGAAGTCCGTTATGGTGAATTTGCCGTAGCTGCCCTCCCTGTATAGCATCACGCTCCACACGAAAAGCGGGAACACTATCCTGCTATACTGCGCCAGGAAATCAACAAAGTCAAACACCTCATGGTCATTCAGCGTTGACATCACACACACATTATGCAGTCCAGGGGCATAACACTGGTAGTTCTCTATGGCATACACATAGGTGTGCAACACGTAGGGGTTGCTCAGCATAAACTTACTCAGCGTCGTCTCGCCCTGCAACAGGTAGTCGTAATCGGCATCCACACACGCTATCATGTGTGTGCCCACCTTCTGATGCATCAGCGACATCAGTGCCTGCTTCTTGCCTCTCTTCAGGTTGCCCCGCGATGGCAGCATCACCTCAAAATATCGCGTCTCGTCCTCAAACTCCGACAGCACCATCCTCCAAAACAGCACGTCATCATAACTCTCCACGTAAGCCACTATGCGCTTACGTGCCGACTTACCCCTCAGCGTGTTAGCTGCCTGAACGTAGTCTGATGTTATGTAAGAGTTAAGTTTTGACAAAACTTGAATATTTTTTACCACGGATTTCTCGGATTATCACAGATTTTTTCTCGCAAAGCCGAGATGCTTAGGTCGTGCTTTCAGCACTCACGCCAAGACCATGCGGATTGTGTACTACTTGCGCCAGCCCCTTTGCGTAGCTTCGGAGAAGCGTCTTGGCCCTTTGCGTCACTAAGAACAACTGGCATAGCCAGTGATGGAGCAATTAAGACATACTTGGTGAGCTTGCTCACATAAGGATGGGTTAATGAGCCATCAATACTCCGTAGGAGTTGTTCTTAGTCTTTGCGAGAAATTAAAGTATCCGTGTCCATCAGTGTCTATTGGTGGTCTTTTTATACTGTAATCTCGCTCACTTCCGTTACTTTATCCATCCATCCGTCCATTATCATGGCAGGCGAATGTGTGGATAGAATTATCTGCACGTTAGGGTTCAGCTGGCGTATGATGCCGATGAGTTTCTTCTGCCACTCCACGTGCAGACTCACCTCTGGCTCATCCATAAACAGCACGTAGTGCTCGCCGTTCTCTAAATATACAGCCAGCAGTATCGTCAGCATCTGCTTTTCGCCGCTCGACAGCACCTTCAGGTCTATCGGTTCGCCATAGAAGAGCAAAGTAAACTCCTTCTTCTCCCTGTCCACCGTCTTGTGCGTAGCGCTGAAAAGGTCATCAATTGTATTGTGTAACAACGTAGCACGTTGTTCTACATGAACAGGCTCGTTATTATACTTCTCCAGCAGCCCTTGCAGGTTCTCATCATATTCTGAGCGCACGTCGGGGGTGCATATCCAGTTATAGCGTATATACTCGGCATCGCTGGGCTCTGTCACCAGTCTTATGCCCTGTTTCTCTATCGCATTGATAGTCTTTGCCCCTGTTATGGCACGCCTCAGTATGGTGCTCTTACCGTCGCCGTTCACTCCGCTCAGTATGTTCACCTGTGGGTCCAGAGTCCACTTAATGTGTTTTCTGCCACTCCATAGAGCGTCAATCTCAATCTCTTTTATGTAGTCAGCGTACTTCATATACTCAATATCTTTCGTACGAAACGCTTGCTATACAAGCTACGAAACGCAATCAAAGATTGCTACGAAACACTACGTTACGAAGACCGTTTTCGTAGGAGCCTCAACTCCGCTTCGTTTTCGTTTTCGTTAAGGTCTAACTTTTATGAGGACAAAGTTAGTAATTTTCAAGCAAAGATGCAAATTTATTTGCATTTTTTCCTTGCTTAGCACCCACGCGCGGTTACTTAGTAAGGACACGCGGTTACTTAGCAAGGGCACGCGGTTACTTAGCAACCGCGCGAGCATAAAGCAACAAAAAAGGAACCCCGTTTGGAGTTCCTTTTAGTTCCCGTTAACGTTAAAGTTATCTTTATGGTTCTGGATTTTCAACCTTCTTCTTACCTACGTTGACGCTGGCGTCACCTGTTACCTCGGCTTCATCACCACCGCCATAGACATTGTCACGGATGTCAACACCCAGAACGGTGTATTTCTTGTAGTAGGTAGTGTCAGCAGCCGCTGTACCTGAAGCTGGAGTATAAGTATCATCGCTCTTAGTGTAGCAATCAGCAGGCAAGGTATCACCAGCCTTAACCGGTATCTGCATATAGATGTCCTCACCTACCGTTGTACCGATGTTGACCGTAGTGTTACCCATTACCTTGGCAGCCTTACCTCCACCGAAGACACTGTGGATAGAGCCCATCTTGCCACTCACGTGAGAAGGCAGGATAACATCATGTCCAGCAATAGTCTTTGTCTCGCCAGCGTAGTCTGAATAGTACTTTGTTTGAGCATCCTCTGTATAACTCCTGGTCTGTGCTTCGCTTGTCGGGTCAGCTACCTCATTGATGTTGACAGTAGGACTACCTACCATCAAGGCACCTTCACCGTAGCCGCCGCCGAAGATAGAACCGATACTGCTGAAAGACTTCACGTTGACTACAGGGTCTTTGTAAAGCTTGTCGCCAGACGTCTTTGGTGTGCCGTCGTCATTATATCCATAGACAGAGTATGCAGCAAGGTTTCCGCCGCCATAGAGTTCGCCTATGATGATAGGATAACATCCTGTCTCTTCGATATTGACTTCTATAGCACCGTTGATGTTGCCTCCTATGTTGTTGCCTCCAAACACACGTTCGAAGTTTCCACTCTGGATATTCATCATCACACCTCCATTGACATCTGCATTCTTTGCACCGCCATAGAGAGTGCCTAACTTAGAGATACATACAAGGTCAATGCTTGTACCGCCTTCCATGTAAGCCTCGTTACCGGCACCATACACTTCATCGAGCACCAGAGGGCAACACGGAGCACCACTTTCTCCGTCCTTTGCCTCGTTCAAACTAACGCTGGCAGTCTTCCATATCTTACCTTTAGCATTAGAACCGCCATAAGCATCATGTATAAGTCCGCCTTGGAGGTCAACAAAAGTAGTACCCTTTCCATAGGTAGTTGTACCGTCAGCCTTGTAACCTACATTAGCACCCGGGTTATCTTCACCCGATGGCAGTTTGTCATTACCGTTACCGCCACCGAAGATTGTACCTATCTCGTATGTACCAGCGACAATCACCTCAGAAGCAGGAACAGAAGCAGCATTACCGCCGCCATATACAGTATTGATACTTGTAAGTTCACAGCCGTCGATGATCACTGATGCCTTTGAATTATCATCCTTAGGGATGTAAGCAGCCAGATTACCACCGCCATATACAACTTCTACATCATACTTCTCGGAGTTCTTGGCAGGCTTAGTGCTTATATCGCCACTCTCTGGAGTCTGCGTAGCATAGACATGTACTGTTACAGTGCCCTTAGGCGAACCGTTCATATCGTTGCAACCGAATACCTGGTGTACGACAGCACCCTCTGCATCAGAAGCAACCGTTTCGTTCAGACTAACGGCTACATTGCCACCTGTCGTTCCTGCCTCGCTGATAGGAATCTGCTCTTCTTCAGGAGTGCCCTCAGGATAAGTGATGTCATCGACGCTACCCTTACCGCCACCGAACACACTGCCGAAGTAGTAATACTTAGTAGCATCATCCGCATCAACGACCTTCGTACCTACTGTACCGCCTTTGATATTCACCGTTGCATCCTCAGCCACAGCGCCAATCTCGCCACCGCCATAGATACTGCTCTTCACCGTTCCACCAGTCATGTTCAGTGTGGTTCCCTTACACTTACCTAATTTTGGCCACAACAACAGTAATGTCGTACCATCCTGAGCATAGAGACGTCCCATACCGCCTGAAAACACATTACCACCCTTGGTATATTGCAAATGGTTCTGATAGTCAAATGTTGTATTTGGTATCACAGCCTTCTGCTCAGCAGTAGGATTGTAGATATACTCATTGTCGTTACCGATGGTACCGCCGCTGATGTTTATTGTGATGTAACCACGACCATTATTATAATAGGTAGAAGCAGGGTCAGAACTTGGGTTAGGATAAGAGCCATCATACTTATCGTCTGGACGCAAGATACCATAAGGCTTTATCTTTTGTCCGTCTTCCTCTATCTCTTCATCCACCAGATAGAGACCGTAGCCCACTGATGCCAGACGACCGCCACCATAGACAGAGCCGAGAATCTTACCACTCTTGATGTTCAATTCTACAGAACCACCCACGTTACCTGCCGTCAGTGCATCACCACTGAAACCACGACCGCCGCCGAATACGTTACCATCTACGTAAGAGGTACCAAGTGTTCCAATTGTTGGTCCCTCACCTTCATCCGTGCCGATGTTCACTGTCGTATTCTGTAATACGTGACCATCCTCACCGCCGCCGAAGACAGAGCCATAAACCTTTCCTCCCACGATGCTGACAGTTGCACGGTCCACATTCGTCTCCTTATTGAAGGAGATACGCTGGTCACCCTTGCCTGCACCAAAGACGTAACACGTAACCGGATGAGCAACTATTTGACTGAATGTACGTGGCACACCAACAGTACCGCCAGTCATCGTAACAGTGGCAGAGCCCTTCACATTCGTAGCCTCACAACCACCATATACATTAGTCAGAATATGACCGCCGCTGATAGTTACCGTAGCGGTTCCCTCTACACTTCCTGCCGTACTCAGATATTTACTGATGCCCTCAGTTGTGTCGAAATAAGGAACACAACCTGAGCCGCCACCAAACACATTACCATAGTAAGTATGTCCGTCAGAAGCCTCCAGTCTTCCGCCTTCGGTAGATTTTCCATTGCTGTACTCATCCAATGGAGGAGTAGCATTAGCGTAAAGGTCATGTGGTGCGTATGGTGCTTCGTATGGCCAGCTTGCGCATTCCAAATCATCTGATGGAACATAGCCGTCAACCCATACTCCAGCTCCGTATGGCTCCGTAGCATTTTTTCCACATCCTATCTGTCCGCCAGAGATGTTGACTTCGGTATCACCCAG
>ODAJ011871571.1_pt1 | contig 15164 bp, 15 predicted proteins | sample 1539241 | NCBI WGS metagenome assembly ODAJ01 (sample SAMN02144231, study PRJEB22623) | gut metagenome | biome: sheep rumen | host: Ovis aries | place: New Zealand
ATACCTGCATAAGGAATGGAGATGCGTGATAAAATCGTTCAGCAAACTAACCGCTTCGGCGGATGGGGTAGCGGAGTTATAGACATCTCCTGCAATGAGAACTACATCAGGCTGTTCTTCCTTGACAATATTCTCAATCCGCTCCAGAATGTACCTTTGGTCTTCTATCATGGAAAACTCATTGACGCGTTTCCCGATGTGTAAGTCGCTTGTGTGAAGAATTTTCATATGTTTTATATTATTCGTTTGTGTTGCGGGTTAATTTATTATAAACAACTTTAATGCTGGCTTCGCCGCATTTTTCCAAGTCGTATTTATCGACATCCGGTGTTACGACATATATTTTGTTGTTATCCAGCAATCCATACCCTCCAATAAGAATTGGTAACTTCCTTGTTTTGGAAGGTTTATATACCATAGTGAATTTATCATCCTCCATATGGTAGAATGCATTATAATATCCAATTGTCTTGTGCTTCTCCGAATCCATAGTAGGATTATAATCGTCATATTTAGCAATAAATTCGGCGATTTTTTGTAACATTTCTTTTAGGCTCAGTTCTTCCATGGTGATAAAGTAATCATTTGAATTTGTCTGCAAATATACGAAAAAATTTCGACATATACAAATTTTTAGAAAAAAAATAGATTTTTTCATTCAATCAAGCATACTTTGTCTATATTTCTCCAATAATCCCCCGTATAACCGGCACCGGTGCAGCCATCTTGAATAACCGGTGCGGTTGGGCTCGAGGAGAAGTGACAGGTGCTCATCATATTTTGAACGGTAATGGGCCGAATAGTTCTTTCCCCATTCTATGGCCTTGTCGCAGAATGTATAAGCCTGTGCAATGGCGGATACCGGCAGGAGAGAGGATGGCTCTTTCCATTGCGTATCAGTAATCTCATAATACCGGTATTCCTGCTGACGGCAGTAGCTAAGGAGGTGTTTTATCTCTTCCGGGTGGAGGTTAAATACAATGCGGGCGTCATTGAGCGGCATCATCGGGCTACCGGATGCCTCTATCGGCATCCAGAGATATCGGGACATGGAAAGGTACCGCGACAGGCTATTTCCGCCCATAGGGAAGAAGCAAAAATTACGGATGTTCATATTTTTTTTACTTAGAAGATGAAACAATTGTTTTTGTACGTTGGATAGCCTGCAGCATCTCTTGGCGTATCCACCAGATTGCATAGGTCATAAATCGGTACTCTGCGGCTTCTTCGTAATGTTCCGCAGCTGCGATGAGTCCGCGGATACCGGCAGAGATCAAGTCTTTGAGGGATACTCCTTTGTCTTGATAATCTTTCGCTGCAGTTACTACGTACCGGATGTTTTCTTGGATTAATGGCTCTAATGCCTGCATCTCTCCTTGTTGGAATCGACAAACGATCTCGTTCATCGGATTCGGGTTGTTGTTAACGATAGTTGTGTCCATAAATAGTTATCTAAGATATCAATTATTTGGTTACATTGTCCGGGGCTACGATTTCGTAATTGCCGTCGTATAGCGGTTACTTCGTCTCTGGCATAAAAAAAACGACACACTATCACGTGTGTCTGTTTTCGTCGGCTATTTAAATCGTTTTTGTATATGGCGAAGTGCCGATGTTTTTTTCGCTCATTATTGCTCACAATGCACACAACAAAAACCATGCCAAACTGAACTATTTTTGCTAGAATAGAAATAATTTTACATCATAGCGCCAATTATTTTCTGACATTATCACATTTGGGGCTAGTCACCCTGGTCACCAACAAGCCACGACATGTGGCTCGTTTTTTTAGATATATCGCACAGTATATTTATTCCATATCTAACTGGTAAAAGTTACCATCCATTATAGCTTGTACAATGTTAGTACATCTCGTCAAACTGCCTATCGTGACGATTTTCGATGAGCCGTCATTGTCGTTAATAATGTGTAGTTTGTATTGACCATCTTTATCAAAACTGTCTTCACGAGAGATTGTTTTCCATGAGCGAGCACCATCCAATTGAATAAAGAAATGGTGACTCTTGCGAGAAGCAAATACGATTTCAAGGAACTGCTGCATCGAAATAATTTTAAGCGGTTCTGTCATCGGTTTGTACTCTGTGATAGCACATGCATCATCGATGAGTTCATCAAAACGGATAGACGTAGCATCTCCTTTAATTTCGCGGAACCAATTTGCCAATTCGGGATGATAAAGGGATAATTTATCGAGATTAAATTCAGGGTCATATAACTGTTCGGTTAAAAGATACTTGTATTCCTCATCATTTAAGTCTACCCGTTGAATACGTTGCTCGCCTTCCGGTGTGCTTAGAGAGAATTTATACAAATGCGCCGCCTTATAGAGATTCAGAAATACAGGTTCAATACCATACTCATGCGCACGATCCCAAATGAGCGCATCCAAGTCTTTGTTCTTTCCTTTAAAAGTAGAATAGTCAAAGATCTTCAAGGCATTAAAAGACGTAGCAGGAGTTTCGGAAGATGTGTTCCATAGTTCGAGAACAAGTTTTTTAATTTTCCACAATTCGCCATCCGTATAAGGAATGAACTCAACCTTACCTTCGCACTCCTTTGTGAAATAATAAGATGGCTTGGGGTAGGTGGATAAATATTCCAACGCACTATAGTTACATCTATCCCAACGGTTGCGTTCCTGAGAATTGCTAAAACGCTCTTTACTCGGTTCAAAAGGAATCATAATAACTAATTATTTCTTTTTAGGGTCTTTTAAGACGGGTGATTTAAACACAAGATACTTCAATACATGAACCTTAGACAACGCTTTGACGGTGATATCAGTTATCAGTTGTTCGGGAACGTCAGAAGACAGACGCAGTAGTGCCAGTTCTAAGGTATCTTCGTTCTGCTCGGATGCTTCCTCTTTATCTAACCACTCTTTGAGGAAACAAAAATCCATCAACAATATATGCTTACCATGAGAGCCACCACCAAGATATGGAGGCTGACAGAGGATGTCATATCCTAAAAACTTCACCACCTCGCTTGGCAAATGATGCACAAACTCTTTTACCCATTTCTCTGTAAAATCGTCCACAAACGCGCTCACCCTAATGCCGACATTACTCTCAGTTATCGGAAGATCAGGATGCTCTTTGCGCTTTTGAGCGACAAAAGCATTAATGGCATCTGAATGCTCTAGCACCCACTGCCTATTGATATTAGGAAAGGTATCCATCTGTATGGTGCCTTTTTTTAATTGAAGTGATTTGTCCATAACGTACTATTATTTCGATTGCAAAAGTACGAAAAAAAGTTGATATATACAAATTTTTTTCAAAAAAATCTACATTTTGTCTTTCCCCTGCATCTCGCGATAAATCGTCACATACACATAGTTGTAGAAATGGTAGTATCTCGTGCTGCCTGCGGGAATGTGCGCTCGGTATGCGGCATAGCGTGCTATCCATGTCTCCGCTTCGGCCCGCCATCGCTCGTCATACGCCTCCGGATGACCGCATATATGCTCTATGTCATGCGCCGTACGCTGGGCCGCTTTGATAACCTCCCTGTTCTGCCTCGCGCCTTCAGACCAGGCTCCTTCATGGAGATGATAATAATACAACTCATGCCATTTATTCCCGTCTTCGTCATAATTTCTCCCTTCGCCATACTCATGACGCCGTACTACCAATCGGTAGCCGTTTCTTTTACCTTCTTGCGCGCTGTCTATCGCGCCCCATATACTTTCTATTCCGTTTACAAATGTTGCTTTTGCCATAATCTTTGAATCTTTTTTTTGATAAATTTTGATTAACTGTAGTATTTTTAAAATTTCGTCCATTGTCCCGGCATACCATGCCGGTTTCCTCCGTCCATTGTCCCGGCATATTATGCCGTTTCCCTTCGTCCATTAACCCGGCATTTAATGCCGGCTATAAATGTTTTTTAGGTTTATATCCATCGTTGGTTTTTGTACTTTTTTATTGGACACTACTGATTTTCTATAGTCAATTACGGAGGCATCTCGAGTCAATCTCGGACTAATCCTAGACAATACCAATACCCTCACCGTAACCAAACGCTAACCTCGCCCTTCTTAAACCAGCGTCAGTTAGGTCGGATAGTATCCGACGAAAATTGCATCGTGGCACTCTGACACTCTGGCACTCCTACGTAATCGTCTGTTTACTAGTCGTTTACGCCGTTTCATAGAGTGCCGGAGTGCCACAGTGTCATCCTACTTTCTTATAATGACCATAATCTGTTTTTATCACCATCCCGTTTTCCTGCCAACTATCATTCCATCGGATGGCACTTCTGCGAGATACGCCTTGTGCCTTAGCCTCGGTAATGAGTTCTTGGAGCTTATACTCCGCTTTCAGCTGCTCGTATAGCACTCGCCTCTGGTCAATCGGTCTGATCGCCGGTACCACATCCTGCGCCTCGCCGTCTATCATCCGGTATGCAGCAGCCATGTGCAGCAGCAGTTTGTTTCCAATCACCTCCGCCGTCTCATAATCTTGGTCGCTACAATAGAGTGTATCGACCATCCATGGTCGATTGTTGTCTCCGCCTGTTTCGTCCATTGCGTCCGGATTGTATCCGGACATCCCCGCTTCGTCAGCTCCCCCCCGCATCGCTGTTAGCACCATCGCTATCCGCTCTATCTGTACGGCCATGCGGATTACCGCCGAGTGGAAGTTCTCGCCTAACAGCCCTATCAACGTCTGGTATTCCGTCTCTAGATGTGTGCCAAGCCGCTCTTTCTGTTCGTCGGTCAAACTCCACTCGCGCTCTCCCGCGTTCATGAAATACTCATACACGCCCAGCAGATGACGGCCGACTTGTTTGGGAACGAAACTCTGCGTACCTTTGGAGCATACATATCGTTTGTCAAACGGATGACTGCCACGGATGATGACGGTCAGCAGTCGTGAGAAATAGCCGTTCTCCACGCTTGGCACCAACGCCTTGTATTGCCCGAATGTACCGGTTAGTAGCATACTCAGCCTCGGATTCGCAATCTCCGAAGCACCTTTGACGCGGTTCCGGCTTATAGCTTCGTGTTCGGCTGCCTTACGAAGGGCTGTGTTGTAGTTCGCAGTAGCATTTTTCCAGATGTCCGTGATGACGGAACCTTCGCTCTCATGCATGTACCCGCAACCGCCTTGTTCCTCCAGCGCTTTATACCATGCAGCCAGCGTACTGTCACCCGCAATCAGCATCGGATACTTCTCATCTACCACGCGCACCATCTCCAGCGCTTGATTGGCGATACCCTTACCGCTCGCCGCAGCCGCCAAGATAAAACATTGCAGGTTCGCGTAGTACTTCTTGCCCGTCGGACCATAATGAAAATACAGATTAGGCACGCACGCACTCGCACCCGCAAGCGTTGCCATAAGCATTATGTCCTGCTCTTCCGGCGTACTCGCCAGCGAAAGCATCTGTTGTACACTCTCAGGAAGTTTCTGCATGTCGAGGTTTTCCACGATGCGGAGGTCTTCCTGTCCCTCTTGATTCAATCGATTCATCTTTTCCATAGTTGTAAAATGTTTAGTTAATTAAATGGATTATTAGCATAAATGGTTTTAATAAAAAAATGTTTTTTATGTTTATTTCGGTTTTTGTTCTTCTAAATTTCGTCCATTGCTCGGCATTCCATGCCGTTTTTCATTCGTTTATTAACCCGGCATTAATGCCGGCTATAACTGTTTTTTAGGTTTATGTCCATCGTTGGCTATTTAAGCCCCTCTATATATTAGGTAAAATAACTATAGCTATACTCGAAAACGCAGCTTCTTATTTCTGCCATTTTTATAAACTTGCGACATTTTAATGCCCCTCGCGCCATTGATAATCAGCAACTTACAAAAAGCTATGAAAAACCTGTCGCATTTTTTATGTTTTTCAAATTTCTTATAACAATTACGCGTAAGCACAAAAAAAACGCCACCCCTGAAGGATGGCGTATTGAAAATGTTTGGGATTATGGTGCATTCTCAATATTCCCTTTCAAGCCAGTGCATGAAAAAGACATCATATATTTGATAGATAGAGCCTTTTTTCTGCGGGATAGCCAGTACCAAACCTTTGTCAATCAAGGCTTGTACCGTGCGCCGTGCGGTTGTCGAGCCACTGATATGGTATTTCTGGAGAAAAGCGCTTGACGTGATTTGTTCCACCTCCTGCTCTTTTGCCAACGCAATAAGGAATTGCCATTGCTGCGCGGTTAGGAGTTCTCGATACTGGATATAACTGCTTTCATTTTCATCCAGCAATTCGCTGCAAACTAATTTTACCGATTCTATGTCAATATCCGTATAATGTTTGGCATAAATCTTATTGCATAGGCTCTGCGTATAAAAGGTATGCCTGCGCGTCCATTCGAGAATAAAATGCAATGCATCTTCGTCAATATGCATACCTCCTTCTTCCAATAGGCGTCTAATAAATGGTGCATATTTCTCTGCCGGTATTTTATCTAATGCAAGTTGCTGAGTTTGCGAGAATAAAGGCCTTTTAGGAGACATAAAAATCTGGGCCATAATAGCTTGCCTACTACCGGAAAATATAAAATGGAGATTATGCAGATTCTGAATATAGGATCGAAGCAAAGCTTCCATATTCTGCGGATATTCAGTTACCTGCTGGAACTCGTCTAACGCAATAATCACCTGCTCAGGCCAGGAGTTAAGAAACTCCAAAATGTTTCTTAGATTTTGTTCTTTCTCAGACTCTGCGAGATATGTAAAACTGACTTGCGGGTCACTGGTGAGCGCATCGTATGAGATAATAGGACGCAAGCGTTTGATGAAGTCCAGAATACGCTGACCAAGGGAAGTGTGTTGCGGGAACTTGATTAATTCATCTGCTATAGCTTTTACGAAATCTTCGAGTGATTGCGTATGAAATAGATCTACATAAATACATTTGAAGGGCAGATTTTCCTTCTCTATTCGATGGAACAAATGAAAAATGAGACCGGTCTTCCCGTATTTACGCGGAGAGATAAGCGTGGAGTCCACACCGTTAGTTGCATTACTTAGCAGTTGGTCGGTTTCTTTTTCTCTGTCACAAAACCATTCGTCTTTTACAAAACCTCGCATCAAGAACGGGTTGTTTTCATACTCATTTTGCTTCATAAAATGCTATATTTGTGTATGTTACGAAATAGCCTATTTTAGGTTGCCTATTTTAGGTTACCTATTTTTGCTGCAAAGGTACAACAAATATTTGTAATGCGCAAATATTTCCCGCTAAAAATTTAATTTTCCCATTTTTTTTCGCATTTTTTACGAGTCCGAGATGGATAAATCGTTCCGCCGGATAAGAACAGGGTGAAAGTTATTCTTTCCCTTTTTGTTGGGCAGCGATGAAATAGCGATTCATCTGCATGGTGAACTGGTCAATCTTGACGAACAGGGGCGGCGGAAGGAATCCTGCTTCACTGGCAAACTCATAGGCATTGATGAGTTCTTCGTCATCGTCTCCTACAACACCTCCGTCTCCACACCACATGCTACCATCTGCCACTTCAAGATTAGCAGAGCCAAAAGTCTCATGCGTCAGTTCTTTGGCGCGCAAATATGCTCCTGCAACCTTGACAAACGCGTTGGTTACTTCCTCGGGTTCTCCTTCGCCATGGAAGGCATACATTCCGAGTAATTCAAACTGTGGTCTCACCTCATCAATGAGGGCTTTAATTTGTTCGCTGTAGGTCATATGTATTTTATTTTCTTGTTGTCAGAAATTTTCCTATTTTAAACCAATAAAATCACTCAATGGTCTTATTTTTGCACGATAGGTATTGATGCGTTGTTTGAGCCGTGGAGGTTTTGTGAATTCTACTGGTTTATTATCAAAAGGAATTACAATGTAATATGGAGCATGTTCTGGGTGGAAGCCATGTTTTTCCAGAGTCTCTTTAGTCCATATCGAGAACGAGCCTTCTTTGCCTTTCTTTATATGGAAAAGTTGTGCCTCATCTCCGCCTGTATGCAATAAAACATAGCGCATTTTTTCAAAACCTGGAGTAACCTGTAAAGATCCTTTACTATCGCCTGCACGCATGTAGCAGATACCCTTTTCAATCATTAGTTCACGTTTTTCTTTTTGCGCATGGTTGACGATTACTGTTACTTCGTCAGGGTTTTCGCTCATTTTTCGTAGGAACTTTTCTGCCGTATCCAAATCGTCAATTTCTTCACGACGACGAATTCCTAATTGCAAAAATTCTTCCGACATGTCAATACCGATGAACTTGCGGTTAAGCAGGTTCGCGGCAATACCTGTTGTACATGAGCCAGCAAACGGATCTAAAATAGTGTCGCCTTCATGTGTGCAAGCTAAGATGATTCGATATAAAAGACGCAAAGGTTTTTGTGTGGGATGTTTACCACTTTTCTTCTCCCATGGACCGGGGGCTGGTATTCGCCAAACATCAGGCATATGAACACCGCCGTTCAGTTGCTTCATTAAATCAAAGTTGAAGTAATGCGCAACTTTATTTTCGCGACGAGCCCATATAATATACTCGGCAGAGAAGTTAAAACGCTGATCGGTAATAGTAAATGGAGGGTCTGACTTCTGCCAAACAATAATATTAAGAATTTTGAACTTTTGTTCTTGGAGGCATGTTGCTACATCAAAGATGTTGTGGTACGTTCCACTTACCCATATAGTGCCATTGGGTTTGAGTACTCGACGACATGCTGAGATCCACTTTGTGTTGAACTCATGGACTTCCTCCGCAGAGCGAACTCTGTCCCATTCTCCCTTGTCAAATTTTATGGGACGGCCTTTGATGGTTACCGTTCCTCTTCCCGTAGATAAAAAATACGGAGGATCAGCAAAGATCATGTCAATGGATTCTTGCTCAATTTGCGATAGTACGACAATATTGTCGTTAGCGTATAACTGAAATTCGGGATAAAATTTTCTGATTTGCATTATTTTATAAATTATAACTTAAGACGTATCTCGTTCTAGCAGAGAGCATATATTTTCTGATATCTCGCATTTTTATCTCTATAGCATTCCGCAAATGTGCAGCTTCGAGAATCGTTTTTTCCTCTTGTCACAACAGAAACATTACTAGAAGGAAGAAGCTTGAGATGAGCATAGATCTCTACCTATGACGAGTCCTTGAACCTATTATTAACAACATTATTATTCCTTTCTGAATATTAATATATATTGATGAATCTGATTTGCTACAAAGGACAACGGATAGCCGTAAGGAAACAATTTTACAGACTTATCGGCCCATATCCGCAGACCTTTATACTGTATATTAGGTATCTCGTTAATCTTAGAGATAATCTGTGAATGCAGGAGGTTCGTGTCCTTTTTCTTAGGTTGCAAATCCTTTATGAAAATAACAATATAACCCCGCTTTTTAAGAAATGTTTGGGCTAACTCCACCGATAGTTTTATTGACTCTATACAATCTACTACAGTCATATTGCCCAAATCCTTTGGGTCATTAGTAAAAGGAGTTCCTACATTGCCATAAACACTAACATCTCCTCCTGTTTTTTCCCTGGCCATCATGTCGCCATATGGAGGGTCAATGAGGATAAGACTAACTTCGCGCTTATTAGTCACTTCTTCCATTATTGACCTATCCCGTAGTATTTCCATACAATCTCCCTGAATGGTTGGATAAACTGGCAAACGAAGTACATCTGCGGCCTTTTTATAGGCATCTATAAAGTTCGGGTTTAGTTCAATACCAACTGCTTTCCGTCCACACAATCCAGCGCCAATCAGACTTCCACCAACGCCCATAAAATAATCCAACACAATGTCACCTTCTTTTGTAAAGAATGATATAATTTCCTTCATAAGTTGAGGTGGTTTGGGAGATGGATGAATTTTTCGGATCTCATGGGCGTATGAATCTTCACCGCTTGTACTATAAAAAGTTGAAAAGACCGACGTAGTAAAATTTAACCATTCAGACGCCTGTAAATCATTCAAAGGATTATTAATCTGATACTTCGAGCCATCAGGAAAAATCAGCATTTGAGCAGAATTGCCAAAAACCCGAGCCTCATGAATACGACTCAATACCCACCTCGGAAGATTAAGACCATCTTCAGAAGGAAAAACGTCATAGAATGGCTTTGCTTCTTTATACTGTTCATTTGCAATTGAAGTGCGTTTTTTGTAACCTGAGACTAAAGCTCTTACCTTAGTATTTATAGTTTGAGCTTCCTCTGTAGGATTAGCCACCCCGAGCTTTGCCAATTCAGACTCTACCAAATCAATGTCAATATATACCTTTCTCGAAGCCATGGATACTACACTATTAACTCCAGTAACTCAGAAGATTCTTGATAGCCTTGTTAAATAATTTAGGAGCACGGATACCTAGTACAAGTTTACCATTTTCATTGAGTAAGAACCCAACTTCAATCTCTCCAACATACTCGTTATTGCTTCCATATAACACAACTGTTCTTACAATCTTATATTTAGGATAATACTTCTTGAGATACCTTTCGTCAAAACTGTCATAGTTATTCAATTCTTGAATACCCTTCAGTTTATTGATGTACATTTTCCCTTCAATAGTGATAACTTCAGTTTCATCTATATCGAGTAAAACTAAATCGGGGATAAAGACGATTGCGTCTTTATCGCCAGCTTTATACGCGTCCCTGTCTGAATACTTTTCGAGTGCTATATGTTCACCTGCCGGTGTAACGAAATATCCTTTTTCACATCCAGCATGATTCTCAAAGATAGAATATCCAGTAGTGAAGTTTTCAACGCATATATGTATAAATATAGTTCCAAGCTTTTCTCCTTGCCTCTCATAGTGCCAGTAATCCTTTGGCAAAGTTGCATGAGGAACTGTCAGACCATCAAGACCAATACCAAGCACATTTGCTATTTGGATAAATTTATTAGATGAACCTACATGCTTTTGTTGAAGTCCATGCATCGTAATTACAAGAGAGCCTTTCCAACCCAACTTTCGTAGTACTGCACAAATGATAGACAATGCTCCTATATTTGGGTCGTGAGATAGACCATTGCTCTTGAAAAGGCGACCAGATACCAGTATAAGATTATCATTTGCCTTTGTTATTGATATAGGGACATTACCGGCAGGTGCCTTCCTCATCGAAGCTTTAGCTCTAATCAATTCATCGATAGAAGAGAAAGGTTTGAATACTTTAGGGTCAAGCACTTTCCCCAGAATCTCCACACCCAAGGTAAGGAGCATACGGGTCCCAAAAATGTATGTCTCTGTGGGTTCTGCTTTCTGTCCGACCTGAAGTGCATAAAGCATGATTAGCTTTGTTTTGGGGTAAAAATTCTGAATGAAGACGAACTTCGAACAGCGCTGATAAACCCCTGTATTACGGCTCTCTTTATCGTCGGTTTTAGTCTCTTCAATAGCATAAAGAGGAGTATCTGCAACAGCAGGCTGTTTCTCCTGATAAAAAATTAAAAAATCAGTAAAACTTGAACTACCTGAGACAGTCTTAATAAAGACACGTTCGACTTTTGCACACTTAAATCCAATAACCTCGTACGTAAAAGCAAAAGTCTTGTTTTTGTTCAGAATAGGAATAATCCTGATTGAGTCTCCAAAGAAACCACAACCCTGATCTTTAGCAAAGTACTCAAAAATCATTCGGAGAACATCCACCTTGGGTCGCTCTTCCGTCAAAATCCAAAGGTTCATATTATTTCTTTTCTAAAATATACAATTGTTCAAAAACAGTCTTCTTAGTTTTTGCAAGGCCATTGTTATTACTCTTAAAGCGTGCATACTCAAACTGCTCAAGTTTTACATTTCCATACTTCTGGAGAGTTTCAATAATCATATTCTGGGGCATGATGCCCTCAGAATTATAACTCAATACTAAATAGCGGAAATTTGCGGTTCTGGCAATTTTATCAAGATCTTCCAATGCTGTATTAGCACGACAGAACCTCGATTTCTGACCTGAATAATCACGCATACCGGTGACACCTTTTATCTTAGGGTTGTCATATTTGGCAACAGTCTCTAAAATATGATAATTGGGAGCATACTGCCTTTCGTTGTATGGCGGGTCTAAATACAATAAGTCCACGTCTATTTCTTTGATAAGATCCATACTATCAGCATAATAAACTTTGTTTTCAAGCCCGTTATTAACGACATTTATTGTCTTCAACTCGAGAGGCTTTAAAGCTCTGGGGTCCCACTTCTTTTGAAATGCGGCATATACCCCAGCAATATTAGAATAAAAGCCAATGGTCTCAATCAGACAAGCAAGCAAGATGAAATATTCAGACTCATTTATCACCCCTGCTACTTTCCATTCCTCGATTTTCATGCGAATCGCATCTATGCGTCCACCATTCTCGTCAATAAAGTAAGTTCGTGGTCTTTCAAGTTTTTTAGTACCTCCTGGTGTATAATTCTGATAAATAAAGCCCTTAACCGGAGGCAGTGAGTTCAGATAGGCAATTACTAGGTCTAAAGGACGGGAGAAGAGATTGCTCTCTCCTTGGACTGGCAACGAAGGTAGCAATGACGAAAACTCGGGGTCTTCATTATTCTCGACATAGGCTTTCTGTAAACAATAAGACAGGTATAATATGTCTGAAGAAAACACTTTATATCCCTTTGACTTAAAGAAACGTGAGACGTTAGTTGTTCCTGCAAAGAAATCAAAAAATGAATTTCCTCGGATTTTGTTATCTTCTAATATAGATAAGATCTTATCCAGTATATTTTCCTTATTGCCGATATATCTCATGGCCACAACGTTAATTCTCTGTTCTCAGGGATATAATTGGTAACTAACACCTCAACGGAGGCGCCTTTACCCTTGTCGATAGTGTGATAGTTACAATTAGAATAATCTTTGTTTAAATAATTTACGTAAAAACCATTCTCTTCTATCCACGAAATTAATAACAGATTTGATTTCCCTTTATGGTGTAAGACATTGGACAGGGCAAATTTTATCTCTCTTTTATCCAATGTTTTCAATAATCCTAACAACTTTCTCTCTGACAATTCGTTCCACCCCGTGAACCCGCGTTTTCCGTCATTATATGAACCAGTAGTTATTAAATAAGGCGGATCAGCATATACAAAATCATCTTTCCCTAAAGAAGAAAAATCAAATTCATCAAAGTTGAGTGAAGAAAACTCCATACACTTTCTATTTATTGAGTCCAAAAAAGCGCTCAAATTGTTTTTCATTTGTATGTTATAACAACTTCTATCCTTTCCGAATGGACAATTGAATTCGTGTTTGTTGTTAAACCTTATTTGATGGTTGAATGAAAATGCAATCAGTACAAATAAATCTAATGGATTACGCTGGGAATTATAAGCCTCACGCAATTGTAGATAACCAGTTTGATTAGTTAATGACAACCCAAATTCCGATACTCTACCTTCAATATATGATATTATTTCCCCTTTTGCTTTCTCTTGAAATGTTCTATACAGATCTATTAGATAAACTAAATTATCATTACAAATAACTTTGTTAGCATTAATATTTACACCAACATTTAAACCTCCACAGAACAGATCAACAAATACATCAATCCGTTTGGGGAAAAGTGGCAGAATTTGAGGTAACAATTTATATTTACCGCCAATATAATTTAGAGGAGACTTTACATTCATTTTTCTCTTATGACCTAAGCTTTTACCAATTTCGAATTTCCACCATTTTTTCACAATGTTTACTACAAAGTAATTAATCGCCTGCAAAGATACAACTTTTTTTTCAAATAACCAAACCAGTAGAGAAAAATCACTTGTTTTTTTCTTTTGCGGATTCTTTCGTAGCCAGATATTCCGCCATAATAGCAATGGGATTATCAAAGATACCTACATGCGGCGTATTCTCGCGACCGCCATGCTGCGCCAAGATCTCATCTACCTGCTTGTTGAGTTCCGTTAGGAAGATAGCCGAAGTAACATATAGACTACCACAGTCTTTCCATATCTTCTTACCAATCTCTGGCAACCTCATCCATAAACCGTCAAACGAAAGCGGTTCGGGCGAATAGAGCAACTCCGTCAGAACCTGGATATACTCTTCGTCTGTCAGTTTGACAGCGCATTCTGTCTTGCGAGGCGCATCATCTTCTTTCTCAAATCGAAGTACGGTCGCCTTCTCGCAGCAGACATATTTATCAAACTTAACATCCAATAAATCTATTTGCCTGTACTTATCGCTCTCTTCAGGCAGGTAGTACGACATATCTATATCGAGATTCTGAATCACTTCTCTACGCAGCTCATCCTCTTCTTTCTCATCTTTATAAGGACCATATTCAGCCAAATCATCAGCAATCGCTTTTTGAATGGTATCGATATCATCTTGTGCCCAACGGATGTAAGTTTCCTGCTCCGCTTCGGGGATATAATACTCCGTATAGTAATATTTCGGGCGCTCATGCGCAGCCAGGTACTCGCGAGCCTGCTGCTCGCACCAATCATGACGCTCCTGTTTGAGTCTCTTCACTTCCGCAGCTACCTGCTGCTCGGAATACTCTTTGTCTCCTGAATAAAATGGCATAATATATAAGGATTTTTATTTTATCTCTGTGATACAATAATACGGTTCGTCTTCGTAACGGACAAGGGAGATGTCGACACCTACGCGATCGGCAATAAACTCATAGTCATCGTCATGGCTATTGACCCAATCCAGATAATTATCACGGCAGGCCTCAAAACTGTCAGGCTCATATCCGCTTTCCGGATCATAATCATCATCCGGTTCCGGGTCATAAAGCCCGTCCTCCACGTCCTGATAGAAATACGGTTCGAGTGCTTCGTCGATACATTCGTTATCCGCCTCAAAGAGCCAGAACGCCTCATCCATCTTGTAATATATCTCGCTCAACTCCTCATGCAATGGCTGCAGTTCGGTATGCCCCGCTTCGATAGATTCGGCTACCGCTTCTGCGGTTGCGCCACGTTCACTTCTGTATTCATCCGGTTCGTCGGCATCGATAAGCGCTTGCAGCGTGGCAGCCACTTCGTCGGAGACCTCTTTAGTGATAGTCTCTTCTGTTCCCATCCATCCGGAATGACTCATGCCGGCGGAGTACTCAATATAAACGGTAATAGTTTTCATGCTACATAAAATCGGGTACAAAGATACAAAAAATATTTGGATTATGCAAATAAATTTGCATTTTGTAGGGAGAAG
>ODAJ012147877.1_pt1 | contig 15162 bp, 13 predicted proteins | sample 1539241 | NCBI WGS metagenome assembly ODAJ01 (sample SAMN02144231, study PRJEB22623) | gut metagenome | biome: sheep rumen | host: Ovis aries | place: New Zealand
ATATAATTTTGCGGCACAAATGTGTATGAATAAAGCTGCGCAATGCTTCGTGCTGCGCACTCTCGCAATGCTCCCACACATTCACACTCCGCCCCGCAGCGGCCGCTATGGCGGCCTTCCCATAAATAGTACCACATCATATCGTTAAAATGTATATTTGTGAACATCGGATGAGCCAGTCGATGAGCCAGTCAAGCATCAACAGAGCCAGATAAAAGCTATGCAAAGCAAGTTTACATAAAATTAACATTCAGCCGACATTGATTTTACATACATAAAGATTCTTTTGGGTTATCATTATAGATGTGTACTAAAATAGCGAGGATTTGCGGACACTCATCATGTGCGTCCCGACAGCGAACAGCTGTTGTGTCACGGACACATTCTACCGTATGCGTCACGGCAGCGAACAGCTGTTGTGTCACGGACACATTCCATCATGTACGCAGAGCAAGCCGTTTTTTACACACCTGTCATCGTCACAAAAAACATCTCTATCAATTAAAAGGAAAAATCACTATGGGAATCGGAAGTATTATCTCGCTGTTTGGCGGTCTGGGCGCATTCCTTTTCGGTATGCATTACATGGGCGAAGGTCTGAACCTGGCGGCAGGCTCCAAGATGAAGGATCTGCTGGAAAAACTGACCCGTAAACCGATTATGGGATTCCTAATTGGTACGATCGTCACCGTCGTCATCCAGTCTTCATCCGCCACTACTGTCATGGTCATGGGTTTCATCAATGCGGGAATCATGGATCTGGCCCAGGCGACAGGGGTTATCATGGGTGCCAACATCGGTACCACCATCACATCTGTCCTGATCGCCTTGGACGTCTCCGCCCTGGCTCCGCTCTGTATCGCCATCGGCGCGTTGATGCTGCTCTATGCCAAGCGCAAAAGGACCAAGTACATCGGCCAGGTCATTCTTGGATTCGGACTGCTGTTCCAGGGTCTGAAAACCATGTCCTCCGCCATGTCCCCGCTCAAGGATTCTCCCGTTTTCCAGAAGTTCATCATGAACGCCACCAACCCTATTCTGGGCTTTGTGGTCGGTGTCCTGCTCTGCGCCATCCTCCAGTCGTCCTCCGCTTCCGTCGGTATTCTGCAGGCTCTGGCCATGCAGGGACTGATGCCTCTGCGTTTCGCGGCATTCCTGGTCTGCGGCATCAACGTCGGCTCCTCGACCCCTCCCCTGCTGTCAGCCCTGAACGCAAAGAATAATGCAAAGCGCGCGGCCTTCATCTATCTGATCTTCAACCTGGTCGGCGCAGTCATATTCATGCCCGTTGTCATGCTCACACCGCTGACCGATCTGCTTGAAAACGCGATTGCCGCTCCCGCTTTTCAGGTATCGGCTTTCCATATCCTTTTCAAGGTCGTAACAGCTCTGGTACTACTGCCCCTGACAAATCAGGTGGTTAAACTGACCTATTCCTTCATTCCCAAACAGGCTCACGAGTCCGCTTTCCGCCTGGAATATATCGACAAGAACCTGGTCGGTAACCCCAACGTCACCATTCTCCAGGTCAGCAAAGAGATCGGGCGCATGGTCGACCTGATCCGCGACAGCTTCAAGACCGCCGTCGACGGACTTGCCACAGGCGATCTGAGTGCCGACACAAAGATCCGCGACAACGAAGAAGTCCTCGATTTCCTGACCGAGGAAATTTCCAACTATCTGATGCAGGCTAACAACCGCCGCCTTCCTTACAATGTTGCCCACTTCATGGGTTCCTGTTTCCAGGCCATCAACGACCTGGAGCAGATCGGAGATCACTGTGTAAAAATCTGGGTGCAGAACGAAAAAAATGTCGACGCAAAAATCAGCTATTCTGATCAGGCTCTTCAGGAACTCAACAAAATTGCAGGAGAATGCAGCCAGCTGTTGGAACAGGTCATGCCTCATTTCCTGAACCGCACTATGACAGAAGATTTATACAGAGATATCAGAAGTAAAGAGACCGACATTATCCGCGACGCGAATATCGCTGAGGCAGGCCATCTGAAACGTGTTCACGACGGTGAATGTACATTTGAGCAGGGCCTTACCTTCATCGAAGCCCTCAACTCCATTAACCGTATCGCAAACCACCTGTCCAGTATTGCCGGAGTCGGCCACGATGAGGACAGCAGACTGCTGGCAGAATCCACCATGTCCGGTTATCTGGTCTGACAGGCCTATTCTGCAGGATTTGAGCTGCCGCTTTCATCACAAGCCTGTTCTGCCGGTTGCGAACTTCTGCTTTTTTCACAAGCCTGTTCTGCCGGTTACGAACTTCGTTTTCTGTCATAAGCCGAAAGCTTACATTAGCAGTCGGAGTTGAAAGCTGAAACATAAAAAGCCTCAGAAGATACTGATTGCGATCAGTCTGATTGATCAGTTCTTCTGAGGCTTTTCTTCGCTCTCCTGCCGTATATCTTTTCTATATTAAAATTGACATAAGTTTTGTTCATTGTTTAACAAGGTGAGACCGGTGACAGCATCGATGCTGCGCTGTCTGTACCGGGTTGGTGTTCGTGCACTGCCTGTCTCGGGTTGGTGTTCGTTGACAGAGAAAGGGCTGTGTTTTATAAATAAAAGAGTAAAATAAAAGAGTAAATGGCACTCCGGATGTTTGTGCCGCCGGACGGCCTGAAAGTCACGGGCGTTGCGCGATAAAAAATAAACCACATTTGAAACAGTAAACGGGGATATCAGCATGGTTACATGGAATGGCTGGAAAGTAATTCGACTGATTGGAAGGGGAGCTTCCGCCAGGGTTTATGAACTGGAAAAGGATGGCGGCTTCCGCTCTGCGCTGAAAGTGATCACTATTCCTCAGGATCAGTCAGAAGTCGAGGAATTGAGCAGCCAGGGGATGGATTCGAAGAGCATCAGCGAATACTATTCTGCTGAAATAGATTCTGTAGTTGAAGAGTTCAAGCTTATGTACGCTCTTCGGGGGCAGACCAACTTCGTTTCTTATGAAGATCATGAGATCAGGAGAAATGAGGACGGTGTCGGAGGGATCATCTATATCCGCATGGAACTCCTGCGCTCCCTTCAAGAAGTAATGAGTCAGAGAATTCTGACGGAAGAAGAGGTTATAAAAGTCGGCATTGATCTCTGCCGGGCTTTGGATGTATGTGAGAGGCGGCATATTCTGCACAGGGACATTAAGCCTCAGAACATTTTCGTCAATGAGAGCGGTGATTATAAACTGGGCGACTTCGGAATCGCCAGGACGCTGGAGAGGACGACTCTTAACATTTCGAGAAAAGGAACATATTCATATATGGCCCCGGAAATATACAAAGGGGAGCCGTATGGGCATCGGTCGGACATCTATTCGCTTGGTATCGTTTTGTACCAGCTGCTCAACAATAACAGACTGCCCTTCCTGCCCGAAGGCATGATTACGCCCAGTGACAGGGAGGCTGCGTTTGCGGACCGGATCTCGGGAGTGAATATGCCCGCACCCGCACACGGAAGCCCGAAGCTGGTTTCTGTGATCCTTAAGGCAGCTGCATATGCCCCGGAAGACCGGTATAGAAGCGCCGGAGAGATGCTGAATCAACTCCGGCAGTGTCTGCAGGCGTTGCTCTGGGAGGAAGAAGAAAAAACAGTCAGTATCCTGAATAAAACAGGTAAGACGACTCTTGCGGCAAACACGGAGCCCGGTCTGCCAAGGTACGAAGGAAGAAGCAACGGGGAGAACCGGGAAAGTGAAATAAAAAGGGGAACTCCTTACCCGGAGAGATCCTCCTACACAGAGAGGCCTCCCTACGAAGAGAGACCTCCCTACATAGGCAGAACCCCCGACCCGCCTGAAACAACTGATCATAGAAAAAAAATCGCTGCGGCGGTTCTGGCCGGAGCGATTGTCGCAATCATTCTGTTTATCATGGGAGCCCGTTCAGGCAGAAAGCCCGTCAAAGACCCGGATGATTATCGTGCGGAGGCAACAACTGAAAAGATCACGGAGCCTGAGACCGTCTCCACCACTCAAAGGACCACAAAAACCACGACTGCCTCCACTACTCAAAAGACCACAAAGGCCGCAACTGTCTCCACTACCCGGAAAGAAGCTCCCTCTGACCCTGTGGTCTGGACTGATTCCAGTCTTGAGGCAGCTGTAAAGAAATATTTGAACCATAAAGGCGATCTGACTATAGGGGAGGCGGCAAAAGTCAAAAAACTTGAGTGCAACAAGTCCGGTATTACCGACATCTCTTCCCTTAAGTACTTTACCGGATTAGAAGAACTTTATGTCACCGATAATCAAATCGCAAAGATACCAAAAGAGATCCTTAATCTGCGCAAGCTCTACAAGCTCCATCTGGAGAGCAACAGTATCTCTGACATCACCCCCCTCGCGAACATGACCTGGCTGAAGAGACTGGATCTGTGCGATAACATGGTCACAGATTTATCTCCGATCAGCAATCTGACAGGGCTGACCATGCTGGATATTCGTAAGAATAAAGTCAGTGATATTTCTCCTCTGAAAAATATGAAAGATATGGGTGAGCTTTATATCAGCACCAACCGGCTCACTGACATCACTCCGATTGCCGGAATGGTAAAACTCACCTATCTGTCGATCAGCTACAACACCATCAGAGATATCAGTTGTCTCAAAAACATGAAGAACCTGGGAGTGTTGACAATGACGGAAAATGATATACATGATATCAGTGTGCTGCGTAATCTCACCAAAATCTATCACCTGAAAATCCGGAATAATCCCATTGAGGATTACTCCCCTCTCGAGGTTTTTTCAGATAAGGTCTACATAGATTACCTGGATGATAAATAATCCTGTGTGGGCAGGTGCTTCTTTCAGATGTCTCTGAGTACTTATCTCAGAGATTTCCGGAAGAAGTACCTGCCTTTTTTATGAGCGGTCAGTTTTACAAAAGCGTCCTAATCTGTCATAAGAATGAACAGCGGTCTTTTTTAATTCCAGCTTATTTCGCCGATCATCTTCTCGAACAGCGCGATGCTCTCCTCTTTCAGTTCTGTACGGTAATAGCAGTGGATATAGTAAAATGTACTCTTGTTTTTAATGCACAGCGACTCGCCGGACATTCCAATCTCCTGCACCGTATACGAGTACCGATAACCGTCAGCGGTTTTTCCTCCCGCCTGGAGGGAAAGAAATTCTTCGAACTGATATCCGTATTGCTGCATGGGTGCTTTTATTCCCGCTTCCATCTGCCTGGCTATATCTTTTGTGTTCAGAAGCTTTGCCACGATTCCGTTGGTCTTCTTCCATGCCGCTGAAATCATGATATGTCTGTCAGGGTCGGAAATACTCCAGCCGGGTGCTTCCCCGAAATACTGGTGTTTTCCGAGTTCCTCCTGATCCATCACATGGAAACCGTCCGGATACGTTATTGTCAGTTCATTGTTCAGCTTCATCTTTTCCATTGTTGTAATTCCTCTGATTCTTTTTCTTTCTTTTTTCTCTTCTCTTCTTTTTTCCGTTTTTTTATTCCTGCCCGGGACTGCAAAGGCCTTCGCCCCGGGACTGCAAAGGGGCGGCTCAGAGAGCCGCCCGCAAGCTCCGTTCCTGTGGAACAGGTCTATTCGTATACTGACACAGACTCCGGTATGCTGCCGCAGACTCAGATAATGAAGTATTTCAAAATAAAGACTACTGTCAGGACATACATGAGAGGGGTCACGTCTTTGGCCTTCCCCGAGAAAACATGGAGGAAGGTATAAGAGATGATTCCAAAGGAAATACCCTCGGAGATCGAGTACATAAATCCCATAGACGACATGCAGATGAATGCCGGAATGGAATCAAGCAGGTTGTCCCATTTGATTTTACCCACCGACTGCATCATGAGATATCCAACCATTACCAGGGCCGGAGCAGTGGCAAAGGAAGGAATCGTGAGAAACAGCGGAGAGAAGAAAAGGGAGACCAGGAAGAGCAGACCCGCGGCAATGGCTGTCAGTCCTGTACGTCCGCCTTCCGCAATACCGGATGCGGACTCAACAAATGTCGTGACGGTGGAAGTACCCATCAGGGCGCCGATCATAGTGCCGACTGCATCGGAGAGAAGCGCTCCGCGGATTCCGGGAAGGTGCCCTTCCTCGTCAAGAAGGTCAGCCTTGGCCGCGCATCCGATCAGTGTTCCCAGAGTGTCGAACATATCGACAAACAGAAAGGCAAACATGATGACCAGGAAGTTTACTGAAAAGATGGATGATAAATCAATCTTGAAAAGGGTAGGCGTCAGCGGAGCAGGAGCCGAAACGATGGCTGTCGGGATCACACTGTCAAATCCGATCTCCGGGTTCGGAACATAAATGCCGGCGAGTTCAAAGATGATTCCCATCACCCAGGTGCCGATGATTCCCAGAAGAATGCTTCCCTTTACCTTGCGCAGCATCAAAAAAGCAGTGAACATGATACCGATCAGCGCCAGAATCACCGTGATACCTTCGCTGTGGAATGTGCCGTTGGCAAGAGATCCCTTAATGGAAAAGAGCGACACCAGAGTGGAGCTTCCGACAACAATGTGAGCATTCTGAAGTCCGATAAAGGTGATGAAAAGGCCGATTCCGACTGATACCGCAATCTTCAGCGATTCCGGAATAGCATTGAAAATTGCCTCACGGACATTGGTAAGGGATAAAACAATGAAGATGAAGCCTTCCATGAAAACAGCGGTCAGAGCCATCTGCCAGGGATACCCCATATTCAGACAAACTGTGTAAGCGAAATACGCATTGAGGCCCATTCCGGCAGAAAGTACAAAGGGAAGATTAGCCAGAAAGCCCATTAAAAAAGAGGCAATAGCGGAAGCGAGCGCCGTTGCTGTAAAAACCGCACCTGCGTCCATGCCCGACGAACTCAGAATACCGGGATTGACAGCAAGGATATAGGCCATGGTCATAAAGGTCGTCAACCCTGCGGCAAATTCCTGCGGCACACTTGTACCGTGCTCCTTGAGCTTAAAAAATTTTTCCATTTTTCAGTTCCCCCATTATCAGAGTAATGCTATGATTTGAATAGTTTATGTGTACTTGCGGACATATTCCGCATTCACAAACAAGTGTGATTAAAGCAGCCGCTTTCCTCGCTGCTTTAATCATACTTATTTTAGCAGATGTTCAAAGCATGTAAAAGTCATACTGGTAAAGTAATGATATAGCGTGTAATGATAAACATTTCGGAGGAACAGATTATGAAAAAATATGTTATAGCGACAGCTGTTTTTTTGATGGTCTCTCTGATTTTCACTGCCTGCGGCAGCACCGGTGCCAGTGGAAGCGATCAGACCGGGGCAGGCAAAGATGACCAGGACATTTTCACTGAACTCAAATCCAAGGCCGAAGAGCTCGGAGTGGACACAGACATTGTCCAGAATCAGGAAGCTGATCAGGCACTTCTTGAACAGTTCACCGGAGAAATGGATCTGTCCGGGTCCTGGGATGATGAGATCAGCCAGCGCGCATCCATGGACGTCAGCAAAAACAAAGACGGGAGTTATAACCTCTATATTCACTGGGGGGCAAGTGCCTCTGAAACCGCCATATGGGAAATCCACGGAACCTATGACGCATCAGCCGGCATGCTCTCCTATGAAGACGGCGCCTTTTCCATCCATTCATGGGATGATCAGGACAATGAAAGCGTATCCGGTGAAGAGACTACCCGCGGATTGCTGATGAAAGAAGGCGAAAAACTCCGTTGGAAGGATTCCAGAAACAGTGATGACTGCCTTTTTGTAAAAGTTTCTGAGTAATCATCGTTACAGGCCAGCTGGAAACTCGAGGTGCCCTGTCAGGTGCTGCGCTAAAAAACTAAACACTTGACAAAGGTCACTTCATAACAGGTGTTTTTCGCCAGTTACAGTACACGCCCTCGATACGGCTTGTACTGTAACAAATCATTTTTCGCTGCCGTTTCCCTCAACAGCCCGCCTGCATGAGGCCGGCAGATCGTTCATTCTTCATCGCGCAAGACTCGCAGGCGGGTCTTGAAGATCAAGGAGCTTCTATGAGATTATTATTCATTCGTCACGCGGAACCGGATTACGCCACAGACAGCCTGACAGAAAAAGGCCGCCGTGAGGCAGCTTTGCTCGCGAAAGCGATTCCTTCCCTCCGCATAGATCATTGCTTTGTATCCCCTTTGGGACGCGCCCGGGAGACAGCCTCTCTCTGCCTGAATCCGATCGGAAAAGAGGCGCAGACAATGGACTGGCTGGAAGAATTTGACGCACCGGTGGATCTCAATCTGAATCCGGAACTGCTCGCCGCCTATCCAAACGTCAAACCGGAACCGCAGACAGATTCCTCCCCGGTCTCCGGTCAGAGAGATTTCGGATCGGGAGAAAGAACAGACGAAGCCCTGCCCGGCCGGTACCGTCTCCGGAGGCCATGGGACATCGGCCAGAAGTACTATGCCTCTCATCCGGAACTCATGGATCCTTTCCGCTGGCGGGAATCTGAAATCTACCTCAAATCCGGGATGCCAAAGCGGTATGACGAAGTCGTCGGCGCATTTGACGCAGTGCTCGCCTCCCATGGATACGTACATGAAAACGGCTTCTACCGGGTCGAGCGGGAGAACACGGAGACCCTGGCTTTTTTCTGCCACCTGGGCATCACCTGTGTTCTGCTCTCCAATATCTGGAACATAAGTCCTTTCTTTCTGTGGGAGTCTTTCGCGCCTCTCACCTCTTCGGTCACCGAACTGGTCACAGAGGAGAGGGAGCAGGGAACCGCGCTGTTCCGCGCGCTGCGGATGGGAGATGTGTCTCATCTCTATGCCGGAAATGAACCGCCCTCCTTCGCCTGCCGCTACTGCGAAGTGTACAGCGACTTTTCTGAAGAGACAGGCCGGCATTAAACGGTTTGCCGGATATTGTAAAAGAGAATGCTCCCGACCACTATTGCGGCTCCGATCAGGGAGAGACCTCCCAGCATCTCTCCGTAAAACACAGCGACCAGGATCGGGTTCAGGATCGGCTCCATGGCATTGATGATCGACGCCGTGACCGGGTCTGTCAGCCTCGTTCCTATGGAAAACAGGATATACGCGAGGCCGACCTGGACAGTTCCCAGGATAAAGACCGCCGCCAGGGCGGACGGCGAAAATACCGTCTCTCTCAGGGCCATGGGAGACAGGACAAGGCCGCATAGGAACTGTCCGATCACTATGGAGGACAGGGGGTCTCCCTTCTCAAACTGGTTGAGCATGAACATGCCGGCATAAAAGAGGCCGGATAAAAAAGCTATGAGGTCCCCGACGATTTTTCCTGTCGAAAGGCTGTCAAAAAAGAAGCACAGAATTCCGGCCAGCACCAGTATGATCGTGACAGCCTCAAGCCGTGATGGCTTTTTGCCGAAAAAGACAAACATGAGCAGGATGATCCAGATCGGAGCAGAGTATTGCAGAACGATCGCGTTTCCCGCAGTTGTCAGCTTGTTGGCGATCGTAAACATGGTCGTGACCCCCGCCATGCACACCGCGCCCGCCAGAACCGTGAAATTAACCTTGATCCGATGATGCGTAAAGCAGATATACAGTCCGATCACGCAGGAGGCGATCAGGTTTCTGACTCCGTTGATCGCCAGCGGGTTCCAGGGAACCATTTTGATCAGGAGACCTCCCAGGGAAAAGCAGACGGATGCGGACAGCATTGTCAGCGTCCCCCGGATCTTTTGTGCTTTATTTTCTGTATTCATTTCTGCAGTTCTGACCTCCGCTCACAAAAAACTGATATACTCAGTCATTCCTCATTTGCTCTGTTCCTTATTCGTCCTGCTCAAGGATCGGATTTCCGGATATACCGGTCACCGTATCGAGGCTGATTCTCTCATCTCCGACAAGAATCGCCCGTCTGTACTCATCGACCCTGCGCACGATCCCCGAAACTGTCTCGTACTGTCCCCGCCCGGTTCCGCAGGCTTCCGATTCCGGATCCGTGCAGGGCACAAAGCGGGTGACCTTCACTTCCACCTTGTTCTGCCGCGCAAGACGGCCGGAGGCTGTCAGGCGCCGGATGACCGCAAGGCGGCGGTCCAGTTCCTTTTTCTCCTCCTCTGTCAGCTCTCTCCTGTCCTCGTACAGCACCTCTTTGGAGGCAATGCGGTCACCGAAGCCTTTGAGCGCGTCAAATGCCGAGAAGAGCTTGGCGCGGCGGACCGTGTCCATAGGGGGATGCTTTATATAAAACAAGTCATAAGTGGACAGCTTGCCCGGTTTTCCGTGCCTGGGCCTTCCCTGGCGGAAGACCTCGGCATAGCGGAAGTTGACCGGCATGGGCATTTCCCCTATATTCTCATACACGTCTTTATGCTCATACACTTCTTCATTTTCATACACTTTTTCGGAAGACACATGATCATCTCCTCTCTGATAGAGCGCTGCACCTTATGTCCCGCAGTCCGCAAAAGCTGTGCCTTGTATTCCCCGATCCGCAAAAGCTGTGCCCTGTGTTCCCCGATCCGCAAAAGCTATGCCTTATGCCCTCCGATCTGCGTATTGCGCTCCCTTGTCATTGCCCCGTCGAGCAGGTTCAGCCCCTTGAGCACTGCATTGGGACCGTACCGCCGGCGGATCTCGAGCATGGCTCCCTGGATCCTGCGCTCTCTCTCCAGCGCGTCATAGTCCGTGAAAAGATCCATCTGGAATGTTCCTGTATCCTCCTTCACCTGAATGGCGCTGACACCCAGTCTTCTGTACAGCAGCCTGCGGTCAGTCCTGCGGTCAAACTGGTCCAGCAGTCCCTTGCGGATCGTGGAGACGGAGTTGGACGGAACGGGCAGGCGCAAGGTTCCTCCCGAATGCCTGGGATGCAGCCTCCCGTAGAAGTCGACTGACAGGTCCCCGTCATATTCCGGGCAGTGTTCCAGGCTTTTCCAGTCATAACTGACCCACCACGTCACTCCCCTGCAGACCACCTTCTTCCTGTACATCTGCTCACAGAGGAGCTCGATCATCTCCGCGAAGGCGATCCGCGCCTCATCATACTCATAGGTTCTGGGCAGGACCTGGCCGTTGGAGATGCTGTGGTCATCTGTCCTGTAATTCTTGATATCACGCATTGTCACGGGTTCTATTCCCCAGGCGTGGTCAATCAGGATCTCTCCGTCGATTCCGAAGGTCTTATAAAACATGGCCTCGTCCCACAGTGACCTCGCCGCGATCTCTCCCATAGTGTACAGATGGCAGGAGTGCAGGCGCCGCATTTTCCCGGGTCCGATCTGCCAGAAATCAGTAAGAGGCTGATGGTCCCAGAGGAGGTAGCAGTAGGATTTTTCGTTCAGTTCCGCAATCCTCACTCCGTCCTTGTCCGGAGGGGCTTTTTTCGCCACGATGTCCATGGCCACCTTTGCCAGGTACAGGTTTGTTCCGATCCCGACAGTGGCTGTAATGCCCGTCGTCCTGAGGACGTCCCGTATGATCGTCATGGCCATTACATGGGCCGGATGAACAGGCTTTCCGCTCTCATCCGACTTTCCGTCCGCCCGGGCACTGTAGAAATGCAGGTAGGGTGTGCAGTCAATGAACACTTCGTCGATGGAATAGACGTGGACATCCTCCGGGGCGACATATTTCAGATACACGGAATAGATTTTCGCGGACACGCGCTCATATTCCGCCATCCTGGGAACAGCGGTCACGTAGCAGATTCTGGTCCGGTGTCTGCGCTCATACCTGCGTATCGCCTGCTTTGCCTCGAACAGCCGGGGGCGGCTCGGGACACCGATCGCTTTCAGCGCCGGGCTGACCGCGAGACAGATCGTCTGGTCCGAGCGGGAGGGATCCGCAACGAGCAGGTTTGCCTTCAGCGGATCCAGTCCGCGGTGAACACACTCGACAGACGCGTAGAACGACTTCATGTCAATAGCAATATAAATATTTGTATTCGCGCTGTTTTTACGCATAGTCGTCATCGTGGTTTTCCGGAATCGGAATTTCCTTCAGAAAATCGCTGCGCGACACGACCGGCGGTTCGACCAGTTTATAGCCTTTCCACTTCATCATGCGGAACTTGAAATCCAGGAGTTCCATGGGAACTCCCAGCACTGCGGCCGCCGAAAAAAACGTCCCGTCATGATTGATCATGGTCAGCACATCCTCGTCGTTCATCAGCAGTTCCGCCGCAAAGAGGTTGGCCTCCTTTTCTGTCGCCGAACTGTCGTCATACAGCGTCACGTCATGGAAGGTACTGCATCCGCTGTTCCCGTGAAGGACGGCGTGACCCAGCTCATGGGCCAGTATAAAGCGCCGGACGGTCTCCGGCAGATCGCTGTTTATGGTGATGACCTTCACCCTCGAACTGCGGATGAAAAACCCTTTGACAGCCGTCCTCCCGCTCCCCATCGGCACGGGGTTGATGAGGATCTTCATGGCGTCACACAGCTTCCGCACATCCTCTGTGCCGTATTTTCTCTTCAGCTTCTGCACAGCTTTGCTGATATATTCGTATTTCATAAATATAATCTCTCGCTTGTTAAAGGCGGAAACCAACGGCTTTCAGGCCGCGGGTAGTTGGCCCGTTGTCCCTCCTGTCAGGTAACGGCAGCAGAAATAAAGCAGCCGCATACTGCCCGAGAATCTGTATATTCTGAAGAACAGATTAACTGTCCTGTTTTCGCCCGTATATTCTTTTTGCTTCCTCTTTGCTCTTGACATAGGCCGTCATGAGAGCTTCAAAAAACCGGTCTTTCTCCTCCTGGGGGATGTCTCCTCCCGCGAAAAGGGCTACGCTTTCGTTCAGCAGCGCGTCAATCTCCCTGCCTCCCCTTGCGCCGTAGCTTCTCCGCGCCTCCATAATATAGCTGTCTTTCCCTATGTCTTCGACAGGGTTGTCGCAGGTTTCATCAGTCAGGAACCTCGAGGACACCTTCAGAGCTGCGGCCAGCTTCAGGAGGGTGCTCTGGCGCGGCACCTTTTTCCCTTTTTCATAATCGAGGATCGTCCTCAGTGAGACTCCCGCAGCTTCGCCCAGCTCCGCCTGCGTCAGTCCTAATTCGGATCTGGCATGTTTTACTTTCTCTGAAAATGTAGCCATGTGCGTACTCTCCTCTCCCGGCGATATTTCTGTCTGTTCTAGATATTTCTGTCTGTTCTATTGGAAAAAATGCTGTCTTTAATAGTTCTATTCGAAAAAGTTCCGTCTGAAAAGTTCCGTCTGAAAAAGTTCTGTTGTAAAAACTCTGTTGAGAGAAACTCTGTTGACAAAGCTCCTCTGTCAATGCTATTCTTTTAGTGAACTTAAGAGAACTATTTATTGGAACTTTATGTAATTAATCTTAAATGTATAACCTGCATCTGTCAACAGAAAGTTCCAAAAAGTTCCATGTATTTTCCGGCATGTTTCCGGGACACAGCTTTTTATGGAGGCAGGAAATGAATATCTACGATTTTACAATCACAACCCGTAAAGGCGAGGCTCTGAATCTGGCAGATTACAAAGGAAAAGTCATCATGGTCGTGAACACGGCTACGGGCTGCGGATTCACCCCGCAGTATGCGCCGATCGAGCAGCTGTACAGGGATTACCACGACAAGGGGCTGGAAATCCTCGACATCCCCTGCAACCAGTTCGGGGGACAGGCTCCCGGAACGGATGACGAGATCCACGAGTTCTGCACATTGCATTTCAACACGACCTTCCCGCAGATGAAAAAGTCTGATGTAAACGGTGAGAATGAGCTCCCTCTCTACACCTGGCTGAAGTCGCAGAAAGGCTTTGAAGGATTCGACGAGCATGAGTTCAAGGCCCTGCTGGAGGAAATGTTCTCAAAGGCAGATCCCGACTGGGATAAAAAGTCCGATATCAAGTGGAACTTCACAAAGTTCATCGTCGACAAAAACGGAAATGTCGCCGCCAGATTTGAGCCGACCGCGGACATGGCGAAGGTAGAGGAGTGCATCAAGTCTCTGCTGTAAACCGGGCGGAACCGGCTCTTCAGGCGCGGACGGCTGCGCCTCCCGGCATCAGCAATCCGGAGGCAGCCTCTGTCCTCTGCAATGCGGGCGGTTTCCCTTTCTGACGGCAGGACCTGCGATGCAAAAGCCGCGCAATAAAGAACAGTAAAGAACAGTAAACAGGGTAGAGGCGGCACCGCCGCCCTCTGCCCCCGACCGGCCCGTGTCCGCCGACAGGCGGAATAATCCCTTACACGGGCCGTGTCATAAGAACAAAAGCTTCAGGATCCCCGGACCGGTTCCTGAAGCTTTTGTTTATCGTTTCTCATGCTTTTTTTCATGAAACAGGAGAAGCCTGTCTGTATCGTTTCTCATGCTTTTTTCATGAAACAGGGGAGCCGACAGGGCGTTTTTTAGTCCGGATTCCGTCATTTCCGCCAAATAGTTAGCCTATTTTAACTGAATTTTTGTTCATTATCCCTGCATTTTTCAAAAAAAGTACCTTTTTAAAAACCATATTTTCGACAATTTTTCAACTATACACTTTCCTTTTATTATATAATTTTATTAATAAAGTCTTGCAGCCGGGAGATGCCCCGGCGCAGGGAATCTGTTCCGTCGGAAAAGGCTTGTGAGGCGGCCGGGCGGCACATATTTCCTGCAGTAGTTTCACAGTTGTTTTGGAAAGGAGATGGTAATCGATGGCTAATGCAGCTTTTCGGGGAACGCCAAAACAGGAAAGAGAGCTTCGGAAATTTATCAGGAAGCACAAGGACCAGCCCGGAGCAATGATGCCGGTCCTCCAGGAGGCGCAGGGAATCTACGGATATCTGCCCAGAGAGGTACAGGAGATCATCGCTGAGGAAATGGGGGTCCCGCTCTCACAGGTGTTCGGCGTCGCAACATTTTACTCGCAGTTTACCCTGTCGCCCAAGGGCGAGCACACCGTCAGCGTATGTCTTGGTACGGCCTGCTATGTCAAGGGGGCCGACAAAATTCTTGCCGCGCTTGAGGAGAGACTCGGAATCAAGGCCGGCGAGTGTACGGAAGACGGTTTCTTCTCCATCGAGAGCTGCAGATGTCTCGGCGCCTGCGGCCTTGCACCGGTCATGACCGTAGATGGAGAAGTGTACGGCAAGTGCACGCCGGAGTCAGCGGTAAAGATCATTGATTCCTACTACGAGGAGGTGTAAGCCATGACAATGACATTGAACAGGCTCACGGAAATCAAACAAAAAAATCAGGAGCTGGTCATGGTCCGTAAGCTGGTG
>ODAJ012071440.1_pt1 | contig 15156 bp, 12 predicted proteins | sample 1539241 | NCBI WGS metagenome assembly ODAJ01 (sample SAMN02144231, study PRJEB22623) | gut metagenome | biome: sheep rumen | host: Ovis aries | place: New Zealand
TTTCCCAATGCGTCCACTCGGCTGGCTTTCACCTAAACAGGCTCTTTCTTCTTTTCCTGACTCTGTCACACATCATTGACAAACCTACATAAATCAGAAAAAGCACAGAGCATGGACGCAGCCGGAGCATTCAGTCCGGCTTTTCCGATTTGTAATGCTTGTTACTGATTTTAGACAAAGATTTAACATAGATTTTACAGCTTATTCACGGCCCATTCAGCATTCTTTGACGCGCGCATGCTATTATAATAGCGAACAAAAGAGAACTACATACAAAAGACCGGTGGTCCTGCTCGCCGATGCCGCGGCCTTGCCGCGGATGAGCCTACGGTGTTGAGGACCCATGAAAGCCGGTAGTCTCTTTTCCTTGGGCGTGGTTCAAACGGCGAACCACGCCCAAGACCAAACTATTTATATTTGAAAAAACTTAATTGCACAATTAAGACAACAGCACTTGAAAAGCCGGTGGAATCATGCTACAATAATTGCGCAAACTAAATTCCTTGGGAATTGCAGAATCCGCATCGAAACGCCTGGGGCAGAGGAGCTCTTAAACGCTTGTCGAGGCGTACTTCTTCGGATTTGCGTTCAGCAGAAATGGATGTGAGGTGCGTATGGGCAAAACAATCAGTATCATTATTCTCTGCGTCGGCGTTGTCCTGCTGATGCTTGGCGGTGTGCTGCTGGTTCTGAATCTGACGGCTAACAGCATGCCGGCGATGAATCAGTCCGCAGAAACACAGCCGCCTGTCGATGTTTCCGACCCCCAGCAGATCATTGTTGTCCCCAGCGAAGAGGTTCCGGACAGCGAATTCGAGCCAGATGATGAAGACGAGGAAGATCCGTCTCTCGAGCCTGCCGCCGATTTTACGCTGAAGGATCGTTTCGGGGTGGAGCATAAGCTCTCTGATTTCTACGGAAAACCGATCATCATCAACTTCTGGGCAACCTGGTGCCCGCCCTGCCAAGCTGAGCTGCCTTACTTCAACGAAGCCTACACCCGCTATCAGGATCATATCCAGTTTCTGATGGTGGACCTGGGAGACGGTTCTTCTTCCTCGGACAGCAATACCATCCAGTTTGTGGACGAGAACGGCTACAGCTTCCCCCTGTTCTTTGACTCTTACGGCGAGGGTGCCCAGGGCTACGACATTACCGCGATTCCCTTTACCGTTGCGATCAACGCCCATGGACAGATCGTTACGACCCATCTCGGCTCCATGTCTGAGCAGGAGCTGGCCGAAATCATGAAGCAATTGCTGATGAATTGAACAATCGAAAGGAGTTAAACGATGGCTGAGATTACTTTAACGACATCCAATTTTGAGGAAGAGGTGCTGAAATCCGAAATCCCCGTGCTGGTGGACTTCTGGGCAACCTGGTGCGGCCCCTGCCGGATGCTGGCCCCTGTGATCGCCCAAATCGCGGAGGAGCAGGCCGGTAAGATCAAGGTCGGCAAAATCGACGTGGACGAGCAGCCGGAGCTGGCGGTTCGCTATGGGATCGCAAGCATTCCCACGCTGAAGGTTTTCAAGGACGGCCAGGTGGTCAAGTCCTCTGTGGGCGTGATTCCCAAGCCCATGATCGAGGATCTGCTGCGCTGATAATACAGCCGATGCAAAAAGCCACGGATGGTTCCGTGGCTTTTTTGCATCCTATCGGTTGATCCCGGCCTCTGGAAGACAGTGCATGTGGGTTTGTCCCAGAACGCGAAAGCCCTCGGCGGAAGGGGAGAGGCAGCGCAGTCCAAAATCCCTGGCACGAAGAGTCAAATAGAGCTTTATGGCTTTGGCCTCCGGGCAGCCAAGCGGGAATTGGGAGAGGTGGCAGGAGAATACGGATTCCAGCTGCCTGGATAAGAAGCCGCCGGTGCTCACATAGCGATTCGGACGGGCGGTCATATAAAAGGCCAGAGCCTGGACGGGAGCGGATTTGGTGCCATAGCAGGCCATGATTTCCGGATACGGCGCGAAGCAGGCGACGGTCTTGGCAGCTTCCCCCACATTGCGATGGTCCGGGTGACACTCGCTGGTGACGTCCGGGTCCGGGGCAAAAATCAGATTGGGGCGAAAGTCGCCCACCACGCGGGCAATTTCCCGCGTGAGCTCCTTCGGATCATACTGCGCCCCGTCGGACAGGCCAAGGAAGCGCAGATCCTTTACCCCCAGCAGCGACGCAGATTTCCGCGCTTCCTCCTGCCGAATCCGCGTCAGTTCCTCCGGCCCCGCCCCATGGTGCCCAGAGGGAAGGTCCACAGATTCCTGCGGGTGATGCGATCCTCGTTCATAGAATCATCTCCTTCCGTTTCATATTAACACCGGTCAAACGTTCAGGCAAGCGGAAAGCAAAAAAACTTGAAAATACACCGAGCGCTCTCCAGCTCCCTGATTTTTGTAGGAAACTGCAGGAGGCATGGGGAAGAGGACCGCGGATTTTGGATAATGTGCAGGCTTGACGGAGAAGGTGCCCGGGTATAAACTTTTTCATGACAAAGTGTTCTTTGCAGATTTCGATGAAATGAGGCCGGTCCTATGAATCCAGTTCCCGAGTCTTTTGGTTCCATGGTTTTTAACGACTCTGTGATGCGGCAGCGCCTGCCGAAAGATGTGTTTCAGCAGGTGCAGCTTTCCATGTCCGAGGGCAAGCGTTTGGACAGCGCCGCTGCTACTGTGGTGGCCAATGCGCTGAAGGATTGGGCCATTGAAAAGGGCGCGACCCACTATTCCCACTGGTTTCAGCCCATGACCGGCATTACCGCTGAGAAGCATGAGAGCTTTCTCTCGCCTGTGGGCGGTGGCCGTGTCATTATGGAGTTTTCGGGCAAGGAGCTGATCCAGGGCGAACCGGATGCCTCCAGCTTCCCCTCCGGCGGTCTGCGGGCCACCTTTGAGGCGCGGGGCTATACCGCCTGGGACCCCACTTCCTATGCCTTTATCAAGGACGGCATCCTCTGCATCCCAACGGCATTCTGTTCTTACGGCGGCGAAGCGCTGGACAAGAAAACGCCGCTGCTGCGCTCCATGGAGGCCATCAACCGCCAAGGGCTGAGAATCCTGCGCCTCTTCGGCAATACCGGCGTCAGTTCCATCAAAACCACCACCGGACCGGAGCAGGAATATTTTCTGATCGACCGCGGGGTATATGAGAAGCGGAAGGATCTGATCTATACCGGCCGGACGCTGTTTGGCGCTCGCCCGCCCAAGGGTCAGGAGCTGGACGATCATTATTTCGGCGCCATCAAGCCCCGTGTCGCCGCCTTTATGAAAGAGCTGAACGAAGAGCTCTGGAAGCTGGGCGTGATGGCCAAGACCGAGCACAACGAGGTCGCCCCGGGGCAGCATGAGCTGGCGCCCATCTTTACCACCACCAACATCGCAGCCGACCACAACCAGCTCACCATGGAGCTGATGCAGAAGATCGCCCGGAAGCACAACATGGTTTGTCTGCTGCACGAAAAGCCCTTTGCCGGTCTCAACGGCAGCGGGAAGCACAACAACTGGTCCATCTGCACCAACACCGGAACGAACCTTCTGGAGCCGGGGGAGACGCCTTACGAGAATGCCCAGTTCCTGCTCTTCCTGTGCGCGGTGATCCAGGCGGTGGACGATTACCAGGATATGCTGCGCATTTCGGTGGCCTCTGCCGCCAACGATCACCGGCTCGGCTCCAACGAGGCGCCGCCCGCCGTGGTCTCCATGTTTGTCGGCTCGGAGCTGGAGAGTATCCTCAGCGCCATTGAGAAGGATGAGCCCTACGGCAGTCAGCGCAAGGAGCTGATCAAGGTCGGCGTTCACGTGCTTCCCAAATTTCCCCGGGACAGCACGGATCGGAACCGCACCTCTCCCTTTGCCTTTACCGGCAACAAGTTTGAGTTCCGGATGCCCGGCTCCTCCGCCTCCATTTCCGGGGTGAACGTGGTGCTGAATACTGCCGTGGCGGAATCTCTGCGCCAGTATGCCGATCTTTTGGAGCAGGCGGAGGACTTTGAAGCCAGCCTGCACAATTTGATCCGGGACGTGATCCGCCGCCACAAGCGCATCGTATTCAACGGCAACGGCTATGACGAGGCCTGGATTCGGGAGGCGGAAAGCAGGGGACTGCTGAATCTGCGCAGCACCCCCGACTGCGTTCCCTATTATCTGGCGCAAAAGAATATCGAACTGTTTGCCCGGCACCGGGTCTATTCCGAAACGGAGATCCGCGCCCGTTATGCCATCAAGCTGGACAGCTATTGCAAGGTCCTGCATATGGAAGCCACAACGCTGTTGGAGATGACCCAGAAGCAGATCCTGCCTGCATCTTCCCGCTATGCCTCAGACCTGGCCGACCGGGCTCTGCGGCAAAGCGCCCTTCTTCCCGGGCATGACTGCCGCTTTGAGCGGGAGCTTGCAGAGAAGCTTGGCGGTCTGGTCAACCGGGCCTACGAGATTTCCCGGCAGCTGGAAAAGGCCCTGGAGGAGCTGCCGCGGGAAGAGAGTCTGCTTCTTGCGATCTACTACCGGGACAGCGTCCTTGGCAGGATGGAGGAACTGCGTCCCGTCCTGGACGAGCTGGAGCGGCTGACAGCGACCGAGTACTGGCCTCTTCCCACCTACGGCGACATTCTTTTCAGTGTAAATGCTTGATATCATATCATAAAACGAAGAAGGCGGAAGCTCAAAAGAGCTTCCACCTTCTTCGTTTATGTTCGTCCTGCCCCGGAGGGGGATCGGGAATTTCCAGAATGCGATAGCCTCCGGCGTTGAGGATCGTCGTGTCGCCGTAGTGCAGATCCTCCAGCGGCTTGACCTGATAGCGCTGGTGGATATGCCCATGGATCAAATAGCGGGGGTGAAGCGTATCCATCAGCTCGAGAAAGGCTTCAAAACCCCGATGGACAGGGTCCTCCTGGTCGCCCAGTCCCCGCGCCGGGGCATGAGTCAATACAATGTCGACCCCTTTGTACTTCCGGATCTTACAGCGAAGGGCGCGAATACGCCGGCGCATCTGCCGTTCCGTGTACTGATGGGGGCCGTAATTGTAGAGCGGGCATCCGCCCAGACCCATGATCCGCAGTCCGTTGACGCAGACGAGATCTCCGTCCACACACTGGCAGCCCTCCGGCGGCTTCTGCTCATAGCGTCCGTCATGATTGCCGTGAACGTACAGCAGCGGCGCATGGCCCAGCGTAACCAGGAAGGTCAGATACTCCGCCTTCAAATCTCCGGCCGAAAGGATCAGATCAATATCCTTGAGCTTCCAGGGCTGATAATGGTCCCAGAAATAGGGGCTTTCCTCATCGGCAATCAGCAGCAGCTTCAAGGCTGCCACCTCCTCAACATCAAAGGTTTCGGGGAATGGCCAAAATGCTGGCGGTCTCCGCCGCCTGAGGGAGAAGCTCTTCCAGCGCGGGAATGCGCCCGTCCACATTCTCGCACAGCCAGTTCATCCGCATCAGCTCCTCCGGCGAAAAGCTGTGGGAGCCGTCGCTTCGCAGCACACCGTTCTGATCGGTAATGCGGCAGCCGAAGGGATCAAACCAGGAGCCGCGCAAATCGTGCATCAGATGCTCCGCCAGACGGCGCAGTCCATCCGGAAGCTCCGGAGAGAGGCGGATGTCGATCATGCCGCTGCTCATGCCCCACCAATAGTTGACCGGTTGAGGCGTTGGTCCCTTGGACAGAGAATCCCAGCTTCCGTTAAAGATGCTCTGCACCACCTGAACGTAGAAGCGCCCCCAATTCCAGCAGGGGAGAGCCAGAGACTGCATGGTCCCGTCCTCCTGGAGGCGATAGACGCCCCAGTCCAGGGAGCCGCGTCCTTCCGCTTCGCCTCGGGCGTCCCGGTTGGAAATCACCCGAAGGCCCCGCTCCAGCAGCACGGCGAGGGGGTCCTGGGTCTGCGAGGACCAGAGCAGCTCAATGCGCGCTCGGGGATTGGTCATCTGCGCGCCCAGGGCAAAGGCGTTGATATCCGCCGGAACACCCACGATGGGATAGTCCGCGATATAACCGATCCGGTCCCGCTCCGCCATGGCGCCGGCAATGGCGCCGGCGATGAACTTGGCCTCATAGCTGCGGCTGTAGTAGCTGCGGATTCCCGCGTAAGGCTGGGAGAGCGCGCAGCTGAGCACGCGAAGCTTGGGGTGCTTGGCGGCGATCTTTCTGCAGGCGCCGATCATTTGCGGGGTGGTGGCGATGATCAGATCCGCCCCTTCCTCCACGGCCTGGTTCATGGCCTGGTCGTAGTTCCGGTCCAGCGTCAGATAGGACTTGACCTGGACCTTCTCGCCCAGTGCGCTGCTCAACGCCTGCTCGCCCTGCTTGTGGGCGCGGGTCCAGGCGCTTTTCTCCGGATCGTGGGCATAGAGAAACGCGATTCTGAGTCGGTCCATCCGCGCCGCCACCATCAGCTTGGAGACGAGGCCCGGCTCCTTTCCGCCGGGAGCGGTACTGAGCGCAATGGGCTTCTCCTCCGCCTCGGTTTTCAGATCCGGCCAGAGGCCCTCCAGACTTTTGTTCAGCTCATCACTGCTCTGCGCTTTCAGCTCCGGGAAGGAGAAGACCTCCAGAGAACTCAGCAGCGCATCGCAGACATTGCCAGGCAGGGCATCCCCGCCGCGCTTCTGGTAAATCAGCTCAAAGCGGGTGAGCAGGGAGAGAAAGGAACGCTGCTCATCCTGGGTCCAGACATGGTCCGGCTCGAATCCCATCAGACGCTGGAGCTTTTCATAGCTTCCGGGACGGGTGAAACGGATCTCATAGGTGCTGCAGCGGGAATAAAACTGAACAAACTCATAGTAAAGCTGCACGGCGGGGTCATCGGAATAGAGGGGAAGAATCCGTGTGACATAGCCGGGAATATGGGGCGCGTCAAAGCTTTTGAGCACGCTTACGCGCTTATTGCCCTCCTGCACATAGAAGCGGCCCATGTACTCATAGCAGCGGATCGGATCGCGAATCCCCTCGTCTCCCAGATTTGCCTCGCAAAGCGTGATCCACTTTGTGGCAAATTCGCTGTCCAGCTCCAGAAGAGGCATGAAATTGCCGGCAAAGGCAGCCCTGCGCCCCATGCTCTTTGTGCCGACGATCAGATCGGCCGGAATGCGGACCAGACCCAGCTCGATCCTCCCGGCGGAAAAGCGTTCATCCAGAATCTCATCCAGCACCTGAGGATAGGGATAGGTCCCCTTGGCCAGTGCGTTTTTATAGTATTTTTGTCCGCGCTTCAAGGCGGCGGTATATTCTGCCAGTGCTTCCTGTCTGCTCATGCTTCAATTCTCCCTTGGGATTGGTTTTGGTACAGTATAGCGAAAACTTGCCGATTGGCAATGGCAAATGTGCACAAAATCAAGAGATTTTTTGAAGCATCAGCACATTGCTGACCAGAGACGCGCTGTACTTGCGCACATACTCGTCATATTCGGCCCGGCTGATGTAGTATTCCTGGCCCCAGGACGAGATCCGCAGCCAGGATTCGTCCAGGCCGGTGGCCGTGATATAATGAGCATGGGCGGAGCTTGCGGGCGCGAAGCTTCCGTCCGGACGCTTCCGATAGAAGGTCAGCCTCTCCTTCCGCCAGAGAGCCGGGAAGTTCGGCCCCACCGACAGAATGACAGGGATGTCCTGCTCCAGGAGTTCTTGAATCCGGGACCAGAATTTCTTCCCTGAGACCGCCCAGAAGGCCCGGTAGGGGAGCCGGTGCTTGGCAAGCAGCCGGTTAAAGCCGAGGGCCAGCAGGATGCCGTTGATGCCAAAGGGCTTGATCAGCGGGAAATAGCGGCGGGTGACGTCGTTCAGCTCCCGCAGATACGCTTCCTCGCCGAGAGGCTCCTGGTTCCGGCCGGACAAATACAAGAACGTATCAAAGGCCGCCACGGGACCGCAGCCGCACAGCCGGATGCTTTCCCGCGGAGACCACATCTGGCTGCCGCCATAGGATTTGCCCTGCTGGCGCTGGACGCGGATATAAGGTTTTTGCAGGCCCTGCATGACGCCACCTCCTGTTTTTTATCAGTATACTTCATTTTTCCGCTTCTTGCAATCCCGGTATGGAAAAGAGAATCGAATCGTGCTATAATCAAGTCGTGGAAAAGGAGGGATTGCCTCATGCTTGATTTTTTGCGCGCGGAAGGGATCGATGAGAGTATCCTTTCCAAGATCCGGGAATTCCGGCGGGATTATCCTGTGAGCCCCGAACTGGAGCGCCGTGTTCCGAGACCGCGCTTTCGCTATTACGGAAAGGAGATCTGGGTGCAGGCGCTGACCGCGCTGCTGGCAGGGGAGAATCTGCTGCTGGTCGGTCCCAAGGCCACAGGCAAAAACGTGCTGGCCGAGAATCTGTCCGCGGTATTCTGCCGCCCGGCCTGGGACGTGTCCTTTTATCTCAACACCGACGCCGCCTCTCTCATCGGCACCGACACCTTTCGGGACGGGGCGGTCAGCTTTCGCCGCGGACCCATCACCCAATGCGCCGAGGAAGGCGGCTTCGGCGTGCTGGACGAGATCAACATGGCAAAGAACGAATCGCTTGCGGTTCTTCACGCCACGCTGGACTTTCGCCGGATCATCGATGTGCCGGGCTATGACCGTATCACGCTGCAGCCCTGCACCCGTTTTATCGCCACCATGAACTACGGCTATGCCGGCACACGAGAGCTGAACGAAGCGCTGGCTTCCCGCTTCATGGTCATCAACATGCCCATCATCGGCAAGGATAATCTGTGCAAGCTGCTGCTCTCCCAGCATCCCACTCTGCGGGAGGAGATCGCCGATCAGCTTTCCGAGCTGTTTCAGGACATCCGCAAGAAGTGCGACAGCGCGGAGATCTCCACCAAGGCGCTGGATCTCCGGGGACTGCTGGCCGCCATCACGCTGGTGGAAAACGGGCTGCGTTTGGGGCAGGCGCTGGAGCTTGGCATGGTGAACAAAACCTTTGATCCCTTTGAGCGCCAGCTGATCGCAGATTTGATCCAGGCGCGTGTGCAGGGCGATCTGGACGCCGGCGCGCTGTTTGAACAGAGATGAACGAAATCTCCGAACTGCAGCGCAGACGTGCGGTCAACCAAATCTGGAACGCCGCAAAGCGCTATGACTTTGCCCCGGACTTCAAGGCCTTTGACGCCCGGGGAAACGCGGAAATCTATTGGAATTGCATCATCGGCGCGGTCCGCCGTCACTATGACTACGGAAAGCTTGCCGCTCTGTTTTCCTCTTTCGCCGCGGACGAGGACGCAGATCTGTATGAAGGGCTGTTATGGCTGGGGCTGGAGAACGCGGTATTCCAAAGAGAATTGCCGGAGAGGCCTGTGCTCGCAAGGCTCCGTCGGGAGTATGCGGAGCGTTATCTGCAGGAATACGGCGAGAATCTGGACGATTATAACCTCTATGACTGCCTGGCGACGGGGCATTTTATGCGTGTGCTGGGCCGAGAGCCCAGGTTCAGCCGCTATGACAAGAAGCTGCTGGATGCGTTGGAGTTTTCCCCGGAGCTGGAAACAGACGCGCTGATCCAACAGGCAAAAGAACTGCTGGAGCGCTGGTTTCGCATTCGCGCCGACGAGCGGAAGCGGGAGCGAAAAGCCTTGCTTTTTGGCCTTCGCGTCAAAGGCGGGAAGAAGGGGAAGGGACGCTACCGCAAATTCGGTATCGGCTTTGCCGACCACCCCCGCCATGCCTATTCCGGGGACGACGATCTGCTCCGGCAGGAGGATGCGCCGCAGACCCACTTATCCGCCGCGGAGCTGCGCGCCTTCATGACCGGAAAGTATGGTGAGCCGCTGTTCAATGAACAGCGAAGTCTGGAGCTGGAGCGGAAGCTCTGCACCGGCAACCATGCTTTTTGCCACCTGCATTTCACCAAGGGCGTCCCGGCACGGCACAAGATTCAAAACGGCTTTGAAGCCCTGCGCCGGGAGCAGGAGCAAAAGCAGCACGAAAAGAACCGCCGCTACTACCAGGAGCACCTGGCGGAAAACCGAACCGCTGTTTCCCGCCTGGCAGCCAAGATCCAGAATTCCGTCCTGCTGTATCTGCAGCCCGGGACCGTCTCCGCGGACGCCGGTCAGCTTGATGCTGCCCGAGTCTGGCGCGCCGCCGTTCTGCGGGACGAGAAGATCTTTCTCCGGACAGAACAGGAGAATATGGGCGATCTTTGTGTGGATCTCTTGCTGGACGCCTCCACGTCTCAGCAGACCAGGCAGGAGAGAGTTGCCTGCCAGGGCTATCTGATCGCCGAAGCGCTGACCCGCTGTGGAATTCCCTGCCGGGTTTCCTCCTTCTGCTCCATGACGGGGTATACGATCCTGCGGGTGTTCCGGGACTACGGGGAGCAGCGGTCCAACGCAAAAATCTTCGAATATGTCTCCAACGGCTGCAATCGGGACGGGCTTGCCGTCCGCGCCGCCCATGAGCTGATGCTCTCCAGCCCCTATGAGCACAAGATCCTGGTCCTGCTCTCGGATGTGAAGCCCCACGATGCCGTGCGTATGCCGAGCGCGGACGAGGGTGAGTTTATCCCCTATGAGAAGGAGGGCGGGATTCGGGATACAGCCGCAGAGGTCCGCCGTGCGCGGGCGGACGGAATCGCGGTAGTATGTGTGTTTACCGGCGACGATGAGGATCTGCCCAGCGCGCGTCTGGTCTACGGAAAGGATTTTGCCCGCATTTCCTCGGTGGATAAGCTGGCAGACGCGGTGGGGAACCTGCTTCAGAGTCAGATCCGCAATCTGTAAAAAAACAAATCCCGGCGGACGCGGGTTCCGCCGGGATTGTTGTATATTCGATCGTTATTTTGCCAGGACTTTTTTCAGCCGGGCATAGCGGGGGAGAGAGTGATCCAGCGGGAGCTTGGGTTCACCCTGGATCAGGGGCAGCACGTAGTCGATAAACTCATGCTTCAGGCCGTTTTGCTCCTCGTTGATCCAGGACAGGGGGATCTTCTTCTCATAGTTGGCAACCTGAGAGAGAGGCAGGAGCTTGAGCTTGCAGTGATATGCTCCGCCGACCTCTTCCCGCTCAAAAGCGACCATCTTGCCGCTCACGCCGTTGACGGCCTGCTTGACGGCCTCTTCGCCGCTTCTGCGAGCCTCTTCAATATCAGTGGCGGAGGCCAGGTGCGCGCCGCAGCGCTGCAGCAGGCTCAGCTCAATGCCGCGGACCTTGGCGCCGGTGCGCTCCTTGACGATGCTGGCCAGGAGAGCGGCCAGACCGCCCAGCTGGGCATGGCCAAAGCCGTCGGTTGCGGAGGTCTTCGCCTCGGAAACAAAGCTTCCGTCGGCGTAATGGATGCCCTCGGATACGGCCACCAGGACCTTGCCGTTGGCGTCATAAACCCGCTGAATATCGCTGAGGAACTTCTCCATGTCAAAATCGACCTCAGGCAAATAGATCAGATCGGGGCCGGAACCGAATTCCGTGGCCAGAGCGGCGCTGGCGGCAAGCCAGCCGGCGTGACGGCCCATGATCTCCACGATGGTGATCATCCCGTTGTCATACACGCGGGCGTCTTTGTTGATCTCCATGCAGGAGGTGGCGATATACTTGGCGGCGCTGCCGAAGCCGGGGCAGTGATCCGTGCCGAAGAGGTCGTTGTCGATGGTCTTGGGAACGCCCATCACGCGGCATTCATAGCCGACAGATTCCATATAACGGCTGATCTTGTTGCAGGTGTCCATGGAGTCGTTGCCGCCGTTGTAGAAGAAGTAGCGCACATTGTACTTCTTGAAGATCTCCAGGATGCGCTTGTAGTCGGTGTCGTCCTTCTCGGGATCGGCGATCTTGTAGCGACAGGAGCCCAGGGCAGAGGAGGGCGTGTGCAGCAGGAGCTTCAGCTCTTCGGGGTCCTCTTCGTCCATCACATAGAGCTTGTCCTCCAGCACTCCCTTGATGCCGTTGGCGGCGCCGTAGACCTTGGTGATCTCGTCCGCATCCAGCGCGGCGCGGATCACACCGTAGGCGCTGGCGTTGATGACTGCGGTGGGGCCGCCGGACTGCCCGAAAATGCAGGAGCCGATCAGTTTTTCACTCATTCCAGAATTCCTCCAAATATCTTTAAAAATTTTTTCTTTTTGTGAAAGGTGCTTCTTGATTCTGGGGTGGATTGAGAATATAATAGAAAGGCAAATTTGTAAATATGCTATTTGTACAAAATTATGCAAGGAGAAAAGAAAAATGGCTCTTGTAACCACAAAAGAAATGTTTGCCAAGGCCTATGATGGCGGCTATGCCATCGGCGCCTTCAACGTCAACAACATGGAAATCGTCCAGGGTATCACCGAGGCGGCCGGGGAACTGAAGAGCCCCGTCATCCTGCAGGTGTCCAAGGGCGCCCGCGCCTATGCCAATCACACCTATCTGGTGAAGCTGGTCGAGGCTGCGATCATCGAGAACCCCGAGATCCCCATCGCCCTGCACCTGGACCACGGCGATACCTTTGAGCTCTGCAAGAGCTGCATCGACGGCGGCTTCACCTCCGTTATGATCGACGCCAGCTCCAAGTCCTTTGAGGACAACATCGCCCTGACCCGTCAGGTCGTGGAGTATGCCCACGATCACGGCGTTGTGGTCGAGGCTGAGCTGGGCACGCTGGCCGGCGTGGAGGACGAGGTCAATGTGGAGCACGGCAAGGAGAGCTATACCCGCCCCGAAGAGGTGGAGGAGTTCGTCTCCCGCACCGGCTGCGACTCTCTGGCCATTGCCATCGGTACCTCTCACGGCGCCTACAAGTTCAAGGCTTCCCAGTGCACCCGCAATGCCGAGGGCATTCTGGTCCCGCCCCCGCTGCGCTTCGACGTGCTGCATGAGTGCATCAAGCGCCTGCCCGGCTTCCCCATCGTGCTGCACGGCTCTTCCTCCGTTCCCCAGGAGTTTGTGAAGATGGTCAACCAGTACGGCGGCAACATGCCGGACGCTATCGGCATCCCCGAGGACCAGCTCCGCGAGGCTGCCAAGCTGGCCGTCTGCAAGATCAATATCGACTCCGACATCCGTCTTGCCATGACCGCCAATATCCGCAAGTACTTTGTCGAGCATCCCGATCACTTCGATCCTCGTCAGTATCTGAAGCCTGCCCGCCAGGCGGTGAAGGACATGGTCGCCCACAAGATCGTCCACGTCCTGGGTTCTGACGGAAAAGCCTGAAACCTTCCGTAGAATAGAGAGATAACTTTGGAGGTGGCATCTATGAGCCAAAGATCCGAGCGAGCAAGATTTTCGCCGAAAGCTCCCCAGCTGCCTGCCCTGCCGCCGAACCTGGTGCTGATCGGACGTCTTGTCCTGGCGGCGATCCTGCTGATCCTGGGCGCCTTCGTTTTCGAGAACAGGGTTGTCAGAATCATTCTGCTGGTGCTTTCCGCTGTCGCGTCCGGGTATGATCTGTGCCTGAAGGCTTTTGACAGCATTCTGGACAAGAAATTCTTTGCCACGCCGATTTTGCTGCTGTTTGTGGCCTTCGTGTCCTTCTGGATCGGCTTCCCGGCCGAGGGCGCGGCCCTGCTGCTGCTCTATCAGCTTACTCTGCTGGCTTTCGATTATGTGGAAAAGCGCAGCAAGAGCTCCGCGCTGGACTTGTTGAACAGGCTGGACGAGGAGCAGGCGGAACACGCCAAGGCCCTCTTCGACCCGGATGAGGCCAGGAAGCTGAAGATGGAATCCTCCGCCCTCCGCGCCGCCGATCTGATTTTGAAGATCGCCATGGCGCTTGCGCTGGTCTATATCTTCATCCTGCACAAGATGGGGGACTATGCCTATACGGTCTGCATCCACCGGGCCCTGATGATCATCACTGCGGCGATCCCCGCCTCTGTGGTGACCGCGATGCCGCTCACCGCGCTGACCGGACTTTGTTTCAGCGCCCGCAACGGCGTCCTTTTCCGGGACGCTGCGTCTATGGAGCGCACGGCTGAGGTCAATGTTGCAGTGCTGGATAAGGCCGGCATCTTTTCTGCCGGCGCCCCGGAGCTGAAGTCTTTCCAGTCCAAGCTCCTGGATGAGCGCACGTTCATGAGCTTTGTCGCCCATGCGGTGTACTATTCCGAGCAGCCCTTCGCCAAGGCCATCCCCCCTCTGGCCGAGCAGGACTATAAGCTGGAGGTCATCAGCGACTTCGTGGATGTCCCCGGCTGCGGCGTGGAGCTGAAAATCGGCGGCACGCCTGTGATCCTGGCGACGGCGGACTATCTGGCTGCAAGAGACGTGCAGATCCCCGAGGAGCAGACCCTGAATAACAATTTCCACCTTGTCGTCTCCGGACGCTACGTGGGCGGCCTGCTCATCACGGCGCCGGCGAACAAGAACGGCGCTGATCTGCTGGAGAGCATCCGGCAGACCGGTATGCGCGACCTGATCCTGCTCACCGAGGATGGGGCAGGGGAGAGCCAGAGACTTGGCGAGGAGCTCGGTTTTGACCAGGTCTTCGGCGAGTGCGACAATGAGCGGAAGCTCAAGCATGTGTCGGATCTGAACCAGGGCGATCGGAACCATGTGCTGTTCCTGTACGCCAACGGTTTGGAAACCCACAGCGATGCGGACGTGGACGTGCGGCTTTCCGAGAAGGCCAAGTACGCCGATGTTACGGTGCGTCCCGACAATGCCGGCGCTCTTGCATCCGGCATTCAGATTTCCCGCCGGATGTGCCAGGTTGCAAGGGAGAACGCCTATTTCGTCTTTGGCGTCAAGGCGCTGACCATTTTCCTGAGCATGATCGGCGTGAGCAGTATTTGGTTTGTCCTGTTTATGGACGCCGCAGCAGTCCTGGCCTCGATGCTGAACGCCATTCGCGTGACAAAGGCCCCTCTGATCGATCTGGAGCGCTTTGCCGCCTCGCACGACGATCGGTACTGATTTCCAAAGCAAAAGCCTGCAGCGCCTCTTCGGCCAAATCCGAGGAGGCGCTGTTTCTATACGCTCAGATTGCGCAGATCGAAGCGGCAGGGCAGGGGAGGGCCAGCATTCTATTTTGCTTTGATTGACCCAAAGCTCCCTTCCCGCAATGATCCCGAAAGATCAAAACCCGAGCAGCAGAATACGGTTTTGATACAGAGACAGCCCCGTTTCGCCGAAGCGAAACGGGGCTGCTTGCTGTTTTTGGTTGAGATTCTGTTGCCGGGGCGGATCAGCCCTCCACAGACTCGACAGGCTCTTCGAAATCCACGACTTCGTCAAAGCTGGCCGGCTCATC
>ODAJ012058239.1_pt1 | contig 15149 bp, 9 predicted proteins | sample 1539241 | NCBI WGS metagenome assembly ODAJ01 (sample SAMN02144231, study PRJEB22623) | gut metagenome | biome: sheep rumen | host: Ovis aries | place: New Zealand
GGATAAGAAGATTTCATTCTCAGAAAAGGCAGAGAAAGAACTTCGCGTTCTGGAGGATGCCGTAAGCGAGATCTCCTGGATCACAGTCAAGGCATTCATTAAGCAAGACAAAGAGCTTGCCATGAAGATCGATCCTCTTGAAGAGGTAATAGATGACCTTTGCGATGAGATCAAGGCGAATCACATTGACAGAGTCAGCCACCAGGAGTGCACACTCAGTACAGGATTTGTGTTCAACGATATGCTGACAGATTACGAGAGGATATCAGATCACTGCAGCAACATCGCAGTAGATATCCTCGAATCCGGTCCTGACGGAATCGAGGCACATGAGTACCATAAGAACCACGATTACAGAAACGACACATCCTTCAAAAAAAGCTTCGAAGAATATAAAGAGAAATACAGGATATAGGATTCCTGTTTAGTTGCCTGATTCTGATATGTTTTGTCAGAAAACGCAATGCATATGCATTGCGCCTGGTTTCCGCGTGCGGTATTATCGGATTATGAAGCATTCAGAAGCCAGAATTTCAAAGTGCATAGTTGTATCGGCTCTCCTGCTTTTTATAGCGGGAGTGCTTTTGTTTGCAGCAAAACACATCAGCGGCTTTGCGGAATGGTACAGTGTCAATATCTATTCGATCATCACCAGAAACATAGGGTACATTGCCGGTATTGTTCCGTTCTCTGTTGCCGAAGCCGGCGCCTGCATTCTGCCTGTTATTGTAATCGCAGACATCATTCGCTGCCGCAGACGGCTCAGAAAAGCTTTTCTGCACATCCTGCTGATCGTATCGGTCCTTTTCTTTCTGTACTCGGCAAACTGCGGAATCAACTATCAGAGAAACTCTTTTGTTGACCAGGAAGCACTGGCCGAAGCACAGTTTACAGTGGATGAGCTTGAGGAATTCTGCAAATATATCGTTGGTCAGATTGAGAAGAGCTCATCCGGATCTGATTATCCGCAAGGCAGGGAGCTGTCAGAAGCCGCGTTGCTGTCCATGAGCGCCCTTTCCGAGGACTACCCGTCACTCAGTGGATACTATCCTCCCCCAAAGCAGCTTACTTTGCTGTCGCGGGTGTTCTCAAGCATGGGTGTCAGCGGCATCTATTCTCCGTTCACCGTAGAGGCTAATATCAATGGCGAGATGCCGGATATGGAAAAGCCGTTTACCGCATGCCATGAGCTGTCCCACCTCAGGGGATATATGAATGAGGGCGAGGCTAACTTTATTGGCTGGCTGGCCTGCATCAGTTCCGCTGATCCGTCGTTCAACCGCAGCGGATGGCTCATAGCGTGGATGCATGCGGGTGCTACTCTCAGGAGAGTTGACCCGGACCGCTATGACTCGCTGTACAAAAAGCTGCCTGCGTATGCGATTTCCGAGATCGAGGAAAACCGGGCGTTCTGGACCTCCCACGAAACAAAAGCGTCCGAGGTTCAGGACCGCGTAAACGATGCCTACCTGAAGGCAAACGACCAGAAAGACGGAGTTCAGTCATACGGCATGCTGACAACTCTGATGCTGATATATTATTACGATTCTTATTAAGATATTAGATTAGTTATAACATCCTGATCCAATTTTTACTCCCTAACCTGAGCTTTCCCCCAGATTCTTTTCATTGATAACGCTCGGGTTTCTTTTTTTATCTCCGGCCGATTAATAATAGTTCGTTTCACAAATGTTTTCTGTAAATGACGAAAAGCGTCATTTTAAAATTTTAATTTACGTCAATTTATTATTAAAAATGACGGCTTAAATGACGCTTTTATTGTTATTATGTAGCCACAGAAAGCACAAAACACAAAATTAAAGAACTAGAGATTCACGGAGGTTGGAAACATGAAGATGAATATCAGAAGAAAGATGATCGCAATGACACTGGCAGCGATTATGATGGCTGCCCCGGTAAGCGGAACAGTATTTGCTGCAGATGAGGTCTCCCTCGATCAGCCGGATAAGCCGGTAGCAGAAAGCTACGAAGACAACGATAAGATTGAAGATTACAACAAGAAAGTAGACGAGTATAACCAGTCTGCAGAAGAATACAACGAGACTGTTGATAAGGAATACGAAGCTGCAGTTGAAGAGACAAACAGAATCAACGAAGAAATCGATCAGCACAATGAAGCTGAGCTCCAGCGTGTAAAAGAAGCTGAAGAGAACAACGCAAAGGCTATTAAAGAAGCTGAGGAAGCAAACGCCAGAATAGACGAAGAAAATGCTGCCGAGGAAGCTCGTGTAAATGAGCACAATGCAGCTGAAGACGAAAAGGTTAAGGCTTCTGAAGAAGCAATTGCAGCAGCAGAGAAAGAAAACGAAGAAGTAAAAGCTCATAATGAAGCTGCAGAAGAAGCTGCTGCACAGTATGAAGCTGACAAAGCTAAATATGAAGCCGATCTTGAACAGTATAAAAAAGATTGTGCCATGGAAGAGAAAATCAAAGCCGTCGGATACGCTTCAGTAGAACAGTACAACGACACCATCAACAAGCACTACAATGAGCCAGCCAATACATCTGTAGAGAAGAACGCTTCCGCAAAAGCTGTAGGCATTGGCGATACATATACAATAAAAGAAGCCGAAGAAAAGTCCGGCGTCAAAATCAAGGTGCACATTGCACACAATTTCGAAGGAAGTGACGCCAGCTTCGAAGAGAACCTGGAAATCGACAGGAATGACATAATCAACCTCAACTCGATAGCAGCTGTCGGAAATCCAACAGCACCAGGATATGCATCATTCTACTACTCAACAGATGAGGATCATAAAATGGGCTACTGGGTTCTGGGATATGAAGTTCTGATGGACAATGCCAAATACAAGAACTCAAACTGGAACTGCGGTACTTCATACGAGATCTCATATAAAGATGGCGCAAATCATGTAAATGACATAGAAGATATCGACATCGCCTATAACTACATGTGGATCCCTCTTAAGGTCTACAAGACATACAACATCCCAACAGCTCCGACCGCACCTACTGCACCGGCTGGACCGAGAGCATATGTGGAAGTTCCGGATCGCTACACACCAACCTATATGGAATTTACAAAGAAAGAGTATGTTAAGGCAAACGTGGAGGAAATCGAAGAAGCAAACATTATTGAGAAAATCTCTGCTCCTGTAAAGAAGGCTTATATGTCACTGCTTGACCACATCGCACTGTTCGACAAGCCAGTAGAAACACCTGAGGAAACACCTGTTGCAGCAACAGTACCTGAAACAACTCCTGCTCAGGATACACCGGCAGAAACACCTGAGGAAGCACCTGTTGCAGCAACAACACCTGAAGCATCTCCTGCTCAGGATACACCGGCAGAAACACCTGCAGCTACCACAGCAACAGCACCGGCACCAAAAGCTCCGGTACAGGAAGCACCTGAAACAGTTCCTGCAACTACAGCACCAACTGCTCCTGCAGCTCAGCCTGCAACTGCAACACCATCTGCCCCTGCAGCTCAGACAACACCTGCAGTAACTGCAACAGTACAGGAATCGCAGGAAAGGGCTCAGACAGCACTCATCACTGACCAGAACATACCGATGGCAGAACTTACAGAAACATCCCCTGTAACAATCAACGATTCCCAGGCACCGCTTGCAGACGGATCATACTGGGCACTCCTTAACCTCATAATGACAATAGTTACAGGCATCATCTCAGCAATCCTTCTGATTGGATACTTCGGCAAAAAGAACGATGAGGATGAGAACGAAGGAGACGAAGAAAGTGAAACAAAGCGCAAGGGTCTTGCAAGACTCGCAAGCATCATCCCTGCAGTCGGAGCACTGATCGCCTTCATCCTCACAGAGGACATGAGCAACCCAATGATCCTTACAGACAGATGGACAATCCTCATGGCAGTGATCCTGCTGATCCAGGCAGTCGTAGCAATCAGAGCAAGAAAGACAGAAGAAGAAAACGACGAAGTTGAAGCACCAGAAACAATGAACGCATAATCATTTTCCAACTCCAATAAAAAGGGTTAAACCCACACAAAGCCCCGGCTCAGGAAAGCCGGGGCTCAGTGTTTTATGATCAGTGTCATTTGACCTGGATCCGGTTTTTCTGCATTCAGTGTTTACCTGAGCGGGAGTGACGCGGTCACTGTAAAGTCGTGTCCTGTAGATGTATGGGCTGTGATCTTTCCGCCGTGTACATTCACTATTGCGTTTGCCATCGAAAGCCCTATGCCGTGGCCGCCCGTAGCTGAGTTACGCGAGCTGTCTGTACGGTAGAAGCGCTCAAATACATGCGAGAGCATTTCATTGGTAAGCTCACTTTCGGTATCATTTCTGACCTCGATCACCGCATTCTTTCCTTCTTTTCTGAGGTTAAAATGTATTACCGGAACTACAGGCTCATCGCTTTCATCAGAGTCCGCCTTTTGATCAGAGTCTTCTGCTGCCTGCGATACAGCTGAGTACTTTACTGCGTTTTCGAGAAGTATGGACATGAGCTTCTCGAGCTCCTTGCTGCTGCCGCTTACTGTGAGCATTGGCGCTATCTGCTTTTCGATCAGCTTTCCCTTTTCGGCCGCAAGCGCTTCGAAGGATGATACGGTTTCTTCCGCTATGTCTGAGAGCGGAAGCTCTGTCATCACAAGCGTGTTATCTGCTTCTTCCATGCGCGAAAGGTAGACAAGATCGTTGGTCAGATCTGTAAGGCGTCTTACCTGGTCGTTAATGTCTCCAAGATTTTCCTTAAGGTTGTCTGCTGCCTCGCTGGATATGCTTAACCCATCAGTACGCCCCTCGACTCCGCTGTCGATCTCCATGTCCATAAGATCGATATTAGCCTTAATGATGGCAAGCGGGGTTTTTATCTCGTGGCCGGCATCGGTTATGAAACGCTTCTGCTTCTCATAGCTTTCAGCAACCGGCCTTACTATACGGCCCGCAAAATACAGCATTATGAAGAACACCACGGCCAGACCGATCAGAGACATAAGCACACTGGCCTTCAGGAAAGAGTGGAACGACTCCAGCGTTCTGCCGCAGTCCAGGAACGTTATAACCGTGCTTCCGCTTTCTTCACTTGACAGGTATCTGAAATCTTCAATAAAGCCTTTTTCGCTGCCGGAGTCAAAGGCTTTCTTTGCGTATTCAGCAGCGCTGCTCTCGTCTATTGAGGATATCCTGTCAATGTTTGTCTGGAGCACGCTGCCATCGCTGTCAAGCTCTACCACAAAGAATCTGGACTCCTCGGCTTCGTCGCGCGTCATGGACGGATGCCCTGCGCTTCCTCTGCCATAGATCCGGTCTCCTCCTCCGGAGAACATGTCGTCAAAATCCAGAAAGTAATCGTAGTCATCATCATAGTTTCCGGATATGCCAAGCGGGCCATGCTTCCACCCATAGCCCGGAGAATACAGCAGCTTTACAGCGTTCTCTCCGAGGACCTCAAGTCGGGTGTCTGCATCGCTTACGACTTTCTGGTAGTTGGCGATATTCATTCCTGCTACTATGAGCGAGAGCAATACCGTCAGCGATACCATCGCAAGAACTATGAATCTTCTCTTGAGTTTCTTAATCATATGAATGGTGTTTTCTGATCCGGAGACCCTGTTTTACTCTTCCGTTACTATGGAATAGCCGGCATTTCTCGTTGCTTTTATCTTTACATCGGCATTGAGGGCCGTGAGTTTTTTTCTGAGGTAAGATACATATACCCACACCACGTTGCTCTCGGTGTCTGTATCGTAGCCCCAGATGTGATCCATGAATGTATCAACGGAGATGATATTCCCCGGCTTTGCCATGAGGAGCTCCATCATCTGGAATTCCTTATTTGCCAGCTTTACCGAGCCTGAAGGCGTTGACATCTCGAAGCTTGCTCTGTCTAATGACAGATTGCCGAACGACAGCTTTGTGTCTACCTCATTCCCGGAGCGGGTGATCGCCCTTACTGCCGCAAGCAGTTCCTTGGCATCGAAAGGCTTTGTAAGGTAATAGTTTGCTCCGCTGTCCAGGCCGAGCACCTTATCGTCTATCTCTGACTTTGCTGTCAGCATGAGAACCGGAAGATCGCTCCCTGCCGCGCGGAGTTTTTTGAGTACAGTTATACCATCGACTTTCGGCATCATGATATCCAGAACGGCAGCATCATAATTGCCCGCCTCAAGATAATCGAGAGCAGCCTGGCCATCGTGCACCGCGTCTATAGAGTACTTATTGCTTTCAAATATTTTCACCAGAGCCTTAGCCAGTGCGATCTCATCTTCAGCAAGTAATATCCTCATTTTGTCACCTTTACCGCTTGTTCTGTTATAGCTTATGTCATTGCCGCCTGTCCGTCACGGCAATTATTGATGCTTCTGAAATCCGGCCGCAAGGCATTTGCTGCCAGAACGACCGGAACCACTTTTTACTATTCTATACTATTTAAGAAACTTTAAATACAGTTTAAACCAGATCGGATTTACAGCATTCTTTTCAGATACTGGCCGGTTTTTGATTCCGGCACTGCAGCTACTTCTTCCGGCGTGCCTTCGCATACTATGCGTCCGCCTTCATCGCCTCCCTCAGGACCGAGGTCTATTATGTGATCGGCCTGCTTCACCACATCAAGATTGTGCTCGATCACAACTACAGTGTTGCCCTCGTCTACGAGACGGTTGAGAACATACAGCAGCTTTTCTACATCTGCGAAATGAAGACCGGTGGTTGGCTCGTCAAGGATATACAGCGTGCGCCCGGTGCTCCTCTTTGAAAGCTCGGTCGCCAGCTTGATCCTCTGCGCCTCTCCTCCGGACAGCTGCGTTGACGGCTGACCGAGGCTTATATAGCCGAGACCTACGTCGTCGAGGGTTTTCAGGTAACGCAGTATGCTTTGCTGGTTTTCAAAGAACGGTATCGCCTCTGCGACTGTCATGCTGAGAACTTCTGAAATGTTCTTTCCTTTGTACTTTACTTCAAGAGTCTCATGGTTATATCTGGCACCGCCGCACACCTCGCATGGTACATAGACGTCTGGCAGGAAGTTCATCTCTACCTTGATGATACCGTCACCGCTGCAGTGCTCGCAGCGGCCTCCCTTTACGTTGAAGCTGAAGCGGCCAGGCTGATAGCCTCTTACCTTGGCCTCAGGCATTTCGGCAAAGAGGTTGCGGATGTGCGTAAACATGCCGGTGTATGTTGCCGGGTTTGACCTCGGTGTTTTTCCGATAGGGGACTGGTCGATGTTTATGACCTTGTCGAAGTTTTCGATGCCACGGATCTCCCTGAACTTGCCCGGTCTCTCTTGGGTGCGGTTTGTAACGCGGGATACGCCTTTATAAAGGATCTCGTTTACAAGGCTCGACTTTCCGGAGCCCGAGACTCCTGTCACCAGCACGAGCTTGCCTGCCGGGATCGTAACATCTATGTTTTTGAGATTGTTTTCGGCCGCGCCGATGATCTCGAGATACTTGCCGTTTCCATCCCGGCGCACCATTGGCACCTGTATCTTCCTTTTTCCGGAGAGATACTGGCCTGTGATGGACTCAGGAGTGTTCTTTATATCTTCAACTGTGCCCTGCGCCACGAGCTCTCCTCCGTTGACACCGGCTCCCGGGCCTATATCTATGATGTGATCCGCTGCGTACATGGTGTCTTCGTCGTGCTCAACTATTATGAGCGTGTTGCCCATGTCTGTAAGGTCGCGGAGCGAAGCGAGCAGTTTGTCGTTGTCGCTCTGGTGAAGTCCGATCGAAGGCTCATCAAGTATGTAGAGCACGCCCACCAGACCGGATCCGATCTGCGTAGCGAGGCGGATGCGCTGCGACTCACCGCCCGACAGAGTGCCTGCCGAACGGCTTAAAGTAAGGTATCCGAGGCCGACATCCTTGAGGAATCTCAGTCTGGCCTTGATCTCTTTGGTGACCATTTCGCTGATCTTTTTTTCTCTGTCGGTAAGCCTGGAATCAAGGTCTTCGAAGAAAGCCATAGCCTGAACTACGGAAAGATCGGTAAGTTCCATGATGTTCTTGCCGCCTACCGTGACAGCAAGCACTGTTTCTTTCAGCTTGCGTCCTTTGCAGACCGGGCATTCATCTTCTGTCATCATGTCGTTTATCTTATTTTTGATGTATTCGGAGTTGGTCTCGCCCCATCTGCGTTCGAGGCTCGGTATAACGCCCTCAAAAGTATGGTTCATGTGAGAGACCCTGCCCGAACGGCTTTCATATGTATATTTGAGCTTGCGCGTGCCTGTGCCGTGCAGGAGCTCATCTTTGAATTTTGGAGGGAGTGCCTTGTATGGGACTCTGAGATCTGTGCCGTGATCGATAGCGAGGCGGTTGAGCATCTGACGGTAGAAGCCCATCGCGTCGAGAGACGCGAAGACATTGCCCATAGCACCGTTGAGAATACTCTTGTTTTCGTCTGTAACCACAGCCTCATCCGTGATGCGCAGTGTAAAACCGAGTCCGCTGCAGTTTTCACATGCTCCGTATGGAGCGTTGAAAGAGAACATGCGAGGCTCCATCTCTTCAATTCCCGTGCCGTGATCCGGGCATGAGAACTTTGTGGAGTACATAAGCTCGTGCTCCGCGTTTTCTTCCTTCAATATGTTCCCGTCCGGACCGTCTCCACTCTGGGCGGATGCTCCGTTCAGGTCAGGGCTTGCTGACTTCGGAGGCGTGAAGAGAACGCTGCAGATTCCCTCGCCTTCTCTGATGGCAAGCTCGAGCGCCTCCGCTATACGGCTCCTGTTGTCGCTTCTGAGCACAATGCGGTCAATGACGATATCGATATTGTGCTTGTTGTTTTTGGCGAGCACTATGTCGCCTTCATCGAGGCGCGACATAGCGCCGTCGACGCGCACTCTTGTGTAGCCGTCGCGGCGGAGTCGGTCAAGGACCGACTTGTGCTCGCCCTTACGCCCTCTGATGACCGGAGCAAACACCGTCAGCCTTGTGCCCTCTTCGTGGCTCTGTATATTCTCTATTATGCTGTCTATGTTCTGGCTTGTGATCTCGCGCCCGCACACAGGGCAGTGAGGAATACCGATCCTCGCATAGAGCAGTCTCAGATAGTCGTAGATCTCAGTAACTGTACCTACAGTTGACCTCGGGTTTTTGTTGGTAGTCTTCTGGTCTATGCTGATCGCAGGCGAAAGGCCCTCTATGAGCTGCACATCCGGCTTCTTCATAAGGCCAAGGAACTGCCTCGCGTACGAAGACAGCGACTCCACATATTTCTTTTGACCCTCTGCATAGATCGTATCGAAAGCAAGTGAAGACTTGCCCGATCCGGACAGACCGGTCAGCACTACCATTTTGTCACGCGGTATGGTGACATCTATTCCCTTTAAGTTGTGCTCACGAGCACCTTTAATTACTATGTTCTTTTCCATTCCTGTTTTTTATCGCCGCAGCTACCCCGGAGATATCCCTTCCGGAGTTAATAATTCTTTTCTATGCCCGCTTGCTGGCCCGCAGTTCGAACAGTATGTCTCTGAGTTCAGCTGCACGCTCGAAGTCGAGCTGCTTTGCCGCCTCTTTCATGTTCTTCTCTACATCGCGTATTGTGTCGCGGAGCTCCGCGGCTGTCATAGCTTTCGGATTCTTTATATCTCTGTCTCCGGTGTAACCGGCTGTTGCCCTTGCGATTTCGCGCACCGGCTTGACTATGGTTTTAGGCACTATTCCATGCGCCTGGTTGTATTCATCCTGAACCTTGCGGCGCCTTGATGTCTCATCTATGCATACACGCATAGCCTTGCTTATATAATCAGCATACATTATGACACGCCCGCGCTCATTTCTGGCTGCACGTCCGACAGTCTGAATGAGGGAGGTCTCTGTCCTCAGGAAGCCCTCTTTATCCGCATCTAGTATAGCGATGAGCGAAACCTCCGGAAGGTCGAGTCCCTCTCTGAGCAGATTGATGCCCACGAGCACATCGAACTTGCCCATTCGCAGATCGCGGATTATCTCCAGCCTCTCGAAGTTGTCTATCTCAGAATGCAGATATCTTACCCTGATTCCCTGCTCCTGCAGGTACTTTGTGAGGTCTTCTGCCATGCGCTTGGTGAGAGTCGTAACCAGAACGCGTTCGTTTTTCGCTGCTGTCTCGTTTATCTCTCCAATGAGGTCGTCGATCTGTCCCTTTGTTGGCCTGACTTCGATTTCAGGATCGAGCAGTCCTGTAGGTCTGATCAGCTGCTCTGCAGTTACTCCACCCGATCTGCTGAGCTCGTATGCCGCCGGTGTTGCTGAGACATATACAGTCTGACCGGTCAGAGCATTGAATTCGTCAAACTTGAGCGGCCTGTTGTCGAATGCCGACGGCAATCTGAATCCATACTCCACCAGTGACTCCTTGCGGGCACGGTCGCCGTTGTACATAGCGCGCAGCTGAGGCAGCATTGCGTGTGACTCATCTATTATTGTAAGGAAATCACCGTCCGGGAAATAATCGATCAGAGTGTACGGCCTCTCTCCAGGTTTCAGGAAGTTGATGTGCCTCGAATAGTTCTCTATGCCCTTGCAGGTGCCGACCTCCATCATCATCTCAATATCGTAGTTGGTGCGCTGCTCAAGCCTCTCTGCCTCGAGGAGTTTTCCGTTAGACCTGAACCAGTCAAGTCTCTCGCGGAGCTCTTCCCTTATTGATGCGACTGCAAGCTGCATGTCTTCGCGGCTCGTAATGTAATGACTTGCCGGGAAAATTGAGATGTGTGAGCGGGTGCTGGTTATCTCTCCTGTCAATGGATCGATCTCGCGTATGCTCTCTATCTCATCTCCGAAGAGCTCTACTCTTACAGCGCTCTCGCCCCCTGCCGGGTAGATGTCTACAATATCTCCCCTTGCGCGGAAGCTGCCGCGCTCGAAGTCCATATCATTGCGGGTGTATTGGATGTCCGTAAGCTTCCGCAAAAGCTGCATGCGGTCCATCTCCATGCCCGGCCTTAAGCTGATGAGCTGATTGCGGTATGATGACGGACTTCCAAGTCCGTAGATGCACGATACCGAAGCTACTATTATTACATCGCGCCGCTCGAGAAGCGCTGCGGTTGCAGAGTGCCTCAGCTTATCGATCTCGTCGTTTATATCTGCATCCTTCTCTATATACATATCTGTCGATGGCACATAGGCCTCCGGCTGATAATAATCGTAGTACGATACAAAGTACTCCACGGCATTATCCGGGAAGAACTCCTTGAACTCTCCGTGAAGCTGAGCCGCCAGCGTCTTATTGTGAGATATGACCAGAGTCGGCTTCTGCACCGCCTCTATTATTTTGGCCATAGTAAAAGTTTTGCCGGAGCCGGTAACACCCATAAGGGTCTGTGCCTCGCGCCCTGCGAGAATTCCGTCGGCTATCTCTCTTATTGCCTGTGGCTGGTCGCCCATTGGGGCGAATTCACTTTTTACTTTAAACTGTCCCATAATGCCTCATTATCATTTGAATAAAAAAAATAATCAACCCCTTTTCAGAGGTTGATTAAGTATATCACAACGGAGTTTTGTGAACAAGCGTTCTTGTCAGCCTATCTGCAACACATCTATTCCTTCGACCATATCCGGGATCTCATCTCTGTAAAGCCTGCCCGAGAAGGCCTCGTGCGGAAGTGATATAAACTTTGCGCTGTCCGGAACGATTGGCTTATACATCGGGTCAGCAATAACATACGCTGCTCCCTCGAGTTCCGGTATTATATCGTCCTCATCCGGAGTCATGCGGTCACAGCTTCTCAGGATGCCTTCAGGGCACTCGGTAGCACAAAGCACTTTTGCAGGTATTCCGAATTCCAGCTCTATTGCGCTTGCAAGAGACAGAGACATGATGCCTTCACCTATCACTGCAGCGAAGCCCTTCTCATATTTGCCGCTGTCATTCAGGAACACGCCCGAATCCACACTTATCTCCTCGAGGCCTTCCACAGGACGCCCTTCGTCCCTTGCCGCTTTATATTCTTTAACTTTCAGTATCATCTGGTCTGCCAGCAGTCCCGGCAGTTCGCTGCCTACCGGAAAGCCGATGGCATACGGCATGCCGAATCTCTCATAAAGCACCCTTGCAGCGCCGTAGCCTGCCGCCGAGACCACCAGGTTCACATCCGCTTCAGCCGATCGCCTTATATCATCAAGACTGCTTCCCATTGCCCATCTGGACACTACCTCGAAGCCCTCTCTCCTGAGCCATTGTACGATCGACTCGTCTGTTCCGTTTGTTGAGAAGTCGAGCGGTGTGAGCCCAAGAATGTTTACCTTGATCCCGTTCGGACGCGCGCAGCAGCTGTCTGTAACTGACATTATTTTGCGCGCGGACATTTGCAGGGTGCCGTCATTGCTGCGTGTGGCGCCGGGTTCGTCAACAAAACGTTCAGCAAGTCCCGCAAACGCCATTGACACGCCATGGATATAGGTATTCATGCCTGTAGTCGGAAATCCGAAGGTCGGTATGCCTGTCTCGTGCTCTATGACCGAAGCGACTGCTTCGAAGTCAAAGCCTGTCATGGTCGGAATAGGCGTTCCTGCGATAGCTATGAATGCCGGTTTGAGCACTTCCGCGGTATCGACTATATCGCTGATCAGCTTGTTATCATCGCCCATTATCGCTTCCATCTCGCTCAGACCGGATATATAGACCATGCTGTCCATGTCGTACCAGCGCGGTTCATCGTGCGTTGTGTATGTGGAATTGCATCCCGACGGATCGTGCATCACGGTCATTCCGCCCAGCTCAAAGAGCGCTGAGCTTACGCCCATAACATCCGCCGAATATGTAGAAATAATCCTTGCCGTCTGTTTCATATACGCTCCTCTACCTCAGGCAGACCTCGCAGCCAAGCCCCTTAACTTCCACGAGCTCACGCACCTTCTTCTCTACGGTGAACGCCTCGCGCATAAGTCTGCACGTCCTGATGATGGCTTCGTAGCCGATCATTCCGCCGCCCTCAACAACGTTGACGAAGTGCGGTGTTTCCTCAAAGGCCGCTGCCTTCTGCCCAACAGCCAGGATCTTACCGCTGCGCGCTTCCATGTTTGCTGTACGCGCAAACCTCATGCCCGCGTGCACCGTCGGATAAAGCATAAGGTCCGGGTGACTTTTCTGAAGCTGACCGAACGCAGCTTTGTCGCCGGCAGGTATGCCGTCAACATAAACACGGGTCACGTTTATGCCGTGGTCCAGCAGCAGTTTCGCGAGTCCGAGAGGTCTCGGACTGAATGTATAATCTATGCTGACCGGAGTATTTCCGATGAGGTCTTTTGTCTCCTGAAGATCCCTTTCGCACTCAGCTCTGAGCGCGGCGATCTCATCCCTGCTGCGAGGCTCAATGCCGAGTATCTCAGCAAGTCCGGCAAATGTCTCGTCGATCTCATCATAGTCGAAGCTGAACCTCAGGGCATAATGAGTGCCGCCGAGTCTTTCCGCGAGCATGTCTCCGCCCGGCGCAGCATCAGGATAGTATGAGATATAGACGCTGCTCTCCGCCATTTCCTGGTACTCTTCATAAGTTTTACATGAAGTGATCTCGTGCACCTTAAGGCCTGCTCCCTTCAGCATCTTCATCAGATCGCTGTCCCTGTCAGTCGGAAGGTCACTTCCGATGATCGCGACCGCTTTCGGATCTATAGCGCGTTCATGCAGCAGCATGTAAAGGCGCGACCTCATGAGCTGGTCAGGGGTCAGTCCGCTCTTTCGCATGATTGGATTCATGTAGCAGTCCGTGAAGTCGATATCCGGGAAGCGGCTCCTCAGTTCAGCGTAGATCATGTCGAGATCGACGCCCGTGAAGTGATGGATGCAGCTCGTGTATACAAGCACTGCAGGAGGCCTGTTCGGGAGCTTGTTGAGTATGTCTGTAACCCCCTCAATAACCAGGTCCTCGAGGTCTCCGTCAAGCAGATTGTTCTCTCTTATGGCGACTGTTGAGAATCTGTCCATGGTGCCCATCTCAGCGGCAGTCAGAACGACTCCGCGCAGGCAGCCAGCGGCGCATACATAGATCTCGTGCGCTCCAGGAATGAGCATTCCTGTGTGAACTATATTCCACGTGCCGCGTGCCGGAGATGAGTACTCCAGGCCCGACCTGAATGGCGCCGGAAAGTCCGCATCCGCGATCCGCACATGCGGAATCTGATCCGCGCTCAGCTTTAAATTCTGTTTTTCGTTTACTTTCTTAAGCATTGCAGATCTCCAGGAGCTTTTTTGCAAGTGCGCGGTACTCGTCTGCCATTGGGCTGTCAGGGAAGGCTTCGATTACTGTCTTTCCCAGATCCTCTGCATCTGTAACAGTCTCGCTTCTGCTCAGTTCGCCTATAACCCTGGAATCGATGTCCGATGCGAGCTCTGCGACTTTGGCGTCTTCGTCGCGCACGTTCCTGCGGTTAAGTATGATTCCTCCAAGTGTCGCATAGCCTCTATTTTTGAATCCGTCGAGGGCAACCGCTATGTTCGCGGCGGCATGTATGGCCATGTTCTCACCCGAGGTTATTACGAACACTTTATCTGCGTAGCCGCCGCGCATTGGCATGGAAAAGCCGCCGCATACGACATCGCCGAGCACGTCATAAATGACTACATCCGGCTTGAATGCCTCATACGCACCTTTCTCTTTGAGCTTATCCAGCGCAGCAATTATGCCCCGGCCTGCGCAGCCGAGTCCCGGGGTAGGGCCGCCGGCTTCCACGCAGATGACTCCGCCGTAGCCTTCTTTGACCATATCTGACAGTTCAAAGGCATTCTTATGCTCTCTTACCAGATCGAGCACAGTTGTCATTTCGCCCTGCCCATGGAGGCTCGCTGTAGAGTCGGCTTTAGGATCGCAGCCTATCTGCATCACCCTGTAGCCCATATCCGCGAGAGCTGCGGAGACATTCGACACCGTAGTCGACTTTCCGATCCCGCCTTTTCCGTAAACCGCTATCTTAACCATTTTGTTTCCTTCCGCCCCATAAAGGGCCCTTTTGCTGAGCCCCGTCCGGGGCACCGATGATTTCTGGCGTCTGTTATTTGCTATTGTTTGCGATGACCTTTTGTCAAATCAAAAACAGCCCCGCTCCATGTGAAGCAAGGCTGCATAAAACCAAATACCGGTACGCAAAAACGCGTTCTTTCAAATGATCACCTCAGCATCTTGCTTCTGCCTCAAAGCCCGTTCAGGGTATTTCGGCTTCAGGAGGATGTTCAGACTTTGGCGTA
>ODAJ012192238.1_pt1 | contig 15142 bp, 14 predicted proteins | sample 1539241 | NCBI WGS metagenome assembly ODAJ01 (sample SAMN02144231, study PRJEB22623) | gut metagenome | biome: sheep rumen | host: Ovis aries | place: New Zealand
TTCGAGTCCGTGACCTTCCGGACGGCCGGCTTCGCTTCTTTTTCCCAGGCGGCTTTGACAGATGTTTCCTGTATGCTGGCGTATGCGCTGATGTTTATCGGGGGTTCACCGATCGGCACTGCGGGCGGCGTCAAGACCACAACTTTCTGTCTGGCAGTGCTCAGCATTTTTTCGTATATACGCGAAGAAGATGAAGCGCATGTCTTTCGCCGCTCAGTGAAAGCGTGGCAATTGAAGAAAGCGTCGGTCATTCTTGAAGTGAGTTCGATAACGATTCTGTTACTGACGGGGCTTCTGCTCGCGACCAATCCGGTCGGAATAGCGGACGGCTTGTTTGAAATCATGAGTGCCTGTGCCACCGTGGGCCTGACCCGGGATGTGACCCCTGTGCTGAACACTGCCGGGAAACTGATCGTCACGACAGGCATGTACCTGGGACGGATAGGCCCGATCTCCATGGCTTTCTTCATGGCCGGGGGGCATAAGGACAAATCCAGGGTGCAGTACGTGGAAGGCAATTTTTATATAGGTTAAATATAGGTTAAGGAGATATCATGGCAAAGTCTATAGCGGTCCTGGGACTGGGAAAGTTTGGAATGAGCCTTGTGCGCGGCTTGAATGAAATGGGAGCGGATGTGCTGGCGGTTGATAAAGTCGAGGCCAACGTCAAAGAGATTGCGGCCAGCTGCGCTTCTGCTGTCTGTGCCGATCTTTCGAACGAGGAAAACCTGCTGAAGCTGGGTCTGGAGGATATGGACAGCGTGGTTATTGCCATGGGAGAGAGCCTCGAGCCCAGTATCCTCTCTGTGGCGGTGTCAAAGGAGCTGGGGGTTCCGATGATCGTGGCAAAAAGTTCTTCGAAGCGCATGTCCTCCATTCTTCTCAAAGTAGGCGCAAACAGAGTGATCATGCCTGAGGAATACGCCGGAATGCGGTCCGCCGCGCTTCTGGTCTCCGATAATATTACGAACTACTTCCAGGTGAGTGATCAGCTGAGTATGATTGAAATGATGCCGCTGGAAAAATGGGTCGGTAAATCGCTGATCAATTTGAGTATTCGTCAAAAGTATAAGGTCATTATCGTGGGCAAAAAGGATAAAACCGGCTGGGTGCCGATCGATCCCGAGGAGCCTCTGCAGGCGGACGTCATGCTGCTGGCAGTCATGGACCGGAAGAACATGGGAAGATTTTTAAATACCTGATTTGCAGCCATAAATCCCTGCTGTTTGGAGCAGGCCGGGGTTCAGGCTGTCCGGAGCTGGCCGGGATTCAGGCTGTCCGGAACTGGCCGGGGTTCAGGCTGTCCGGAGCCGGCAGGGAAGGTGTCGGAGGAGGAGTCATTATGGTAACCAGACAGGCTACAAGGTTATACAGAGATGATCAGGGTGTTTACCGCTGGGTGTATTATCTGGATATGTACAAAAACTTTTCCATACTCCGGACGCTTCTGAAAGCGCTGGGAATCGGCGTGGGGCTGGTCGGAGCCATTATCTGGGCTTATATGATCAGAAGCGGTTTCCGCACGTTCAGCCTGACCTCTTCGATTCTGTTTACTGTGATCATGGCGGCGGTTATATTGGCAATAGCCGTAGGAAGCTACTTCCTGGTCGCATTCATATATGGCGGGACCTATGTCGCCATGTTTGCGATGGATGACCGCAAGATCAGTATGTACCAGCCGGCGGATCAGGCGGACAAGAACAAGATGATCGGTCTGGCTTCTGCTGCGGCGGGTGCTGCCACAGGAAACTGGGGGCTGACAGCCGCCGGGGTCAATACCGGGGGAAGTCTGGTCGCGGAGACGGAATATGACGACATACGTTCTCTGAAAATCATTCCCGCCCTGGGGGAGATCCGTGTCCATTCGTTTTTGACATGGTATACGGTCTATGTAAATCCGGAGGATATGGCCCTTGTCGCCGAATACCTGAGGAGCAGATGCGGAAAAGCCAGAATTACTGAGAGATAATAGCTTCTCATTCCGGACCCGCCTGCGGATTTAGAGCTTTTGGTACATTTTGTCCTTCATTTCGCTGTATCCTTTACCTTAATACGGATATGCGCAGGATCCGCCCACATCGAGGTGCCGGACGTCTTAAAGGCATCCTGGATCGACAACCTGCAGAGAGCGATCAGAAAAAAAGTCCTGGAAGATACCGGAGTGGAGATGTTCGGGATCACAATCTACGCGGAAAACTCAAGAGATCCCGTGGCGAAGGAAATGCTGTCCACGATCCGGAGAATAGCCGGGGGACATGAGTCTGTAGAGGGCGCTTACGGTTTTTATCTGGATAAAGTGGACAAGACGATCAGTTTCGAGGTCATGGTGGACTACGACATACATGATATAGAGGCGCTGCGTGAGGAGATCAGGGAAGAGGTCCGGAAAAGTTATCCGGAATACAGAATTGACATAGCTATGACGAGATCCTTCTAGGAACAAAACGACCGCCTGTGCGATAAATCCGTGGAAATATCCGCACAGGGGTCGTTTTTTTATGCTTTCTTCATCGCGCAGGACTCGAGGGCGGGTCTTGGATCAGCGGGTGCGATCCGGGCGCGATCGATGTTTTTGTTTTTTTTCAGCGGGCGCTGCCGGAAGCTGCACATCTTTTCGCCGCCTCGATGACGTGACCGATCAGGACGCAGGAGGTGACGCTGCCGACGCCGCCCGGAACGGGCGTGATGGCCCGGACGCAGGGCTCCACATCTTCAAAGGCGACGTCTCCGGAGATCCCGCCTTTTTCGGCGTCCCAGTTGATGCCCACATCGATGACGACCTGGTCCGGATTGGTATATTCCCTGGTGACGCTGTGGAGCTGGCCGGAGGCCGCGATGAGAATGTCAGCCTGCCGGGTGATAGAGGGGACATCCACTGTCCGCGTGTGGCAGTTGACAACGGTCGCGTTCTCGTGCATCAGCATCATGCCCACGGGACGGCCGATGACCAGGGAGCGGCCGATGACGGCGGCTTTTCTGCCCTTGACCGGGATATTGAAGTGATGCAGGATCTCCATGGCAGCCTGGGCGGTGCAGGGAGGAAAACCGGTCTTTGTGTTGGTGAAGACGCCGGCCAGGGACAGATCCGTACATCCGTCAATATCTTTGGCCGGATTGAGCATCTGACGAGCCTTTTCGTTGTCCAGGTGTCCGGGAAGGGGACGGAGGAGGAGAATGCCGTGGATGCTGTCGTCCCCGTTGACGTCCGTGAGTGTCTGATCAAAGACTTCCTGTGTGACGTCCGGGGGCAGAACCACCTTTCTGACTGCGATACCGACGGTCTCCGCCCGTTTCACTGCTCCGCGCTCGTAGGCCAGGTCGTCCGGCCTCTCGCCCACCCGGAAGATACAGAGCGTGGGTGTGATGCCGGCTTCCTTAAGCGCCTGTGTGTCTTTCTGCATCTGAGCTGTCAGAGCGTCGGCGACTTCTTTGCCTTTCAGTATTTTTGCCATATGTTTTCCTTTCTTCCGGCGGGCCGGCTTTTTGTATCAGACAGGGGTCTTATCCGCGGATACTGCCGGACAGGGATCTTATCTGCGGATACTGCCGGACAGGGATCTTATCTGCGGATACTGCCGGACGGTGATCTTATCCGCGGATACCGTTCAGCACGGATGTGTAGATTTCATCCGCCTTGAGGGTGTACCTGGCAAGGAGTCCGTCGGCTTCCGCCTCCAGGTCCCGGGCGCAGGCGCGGTCTTTCATGGACTTTGTGTTGATGTAAATATTGAGCGAGGCGGCCTGCATGGCGGCCTTGCAGAGAATGGCTCCGCAGCCCGCGTCGGAGACGGCCAGCCGGGAACCCTTGGCCGCGAATTCCTCGATGATGTCCAGGGCCTCCGCGCAGGCGCGCAGGATGTCCATGGGAACGCTGCAGGCAGTCCGCAGAGCGCTTTCCATGACGGCATCGCGGCCCGGATCATCCCTGGGAATCCCGTAGGCTTTTGCCAGGGGAGCGAAGGCTTCGGCGTCTCCGTCGACAAATTCCAGGAGTCTGACCCGCAGGGCCTGGGCGCGTTCCATCAGGGCGCGGATGTCATCCTCGACGTCGGCGTATTTTTTCTTGCCTGTCGTGAGTTCACCGACCATATCCCCCAGGGAGATGCCGATGGCGCCGGCCAGGGCGCTGGCACCGCCGCCCCCCGGTACGGGAGCGGGGGAGGCAAGTTCTTGTGTAAAAGCAGTGACGGTTTTGTCGATCATTTTCATCTTATTCACCTTGGGGCGCAGCGCAGGGGCGCGCCTTCTTTTTTTATTCAACGAGAGCGTCAGCTTTATTATGCTATATTTTTCCATTCATAACAATGTGTTATTATGGAGAGAGCGGTAAGAAATCAGGAAAAGACGCCGCATTCCGCCGGTCTTTTCCCGGAGAATCTTTCCGCGGCATGGCGGGAAAAAAGAAAAAGCGTTTCCCGAAAACTTTGGAGAGGGTAAAAAATGTCAAATGTAATAGGCGTCCGTTACTGCGGCGGGTGTAATACGACCTACGACCGGGAGGCTGCGGTAAAGCAGCTGCAGGAGCTTCTGCCGGACTGCTCTTTTGTCATCGCGGAAGCCGGAAAGCGATACGGGGCGGCACTCATTGTGGACGGCTGCTTCTGTGCCTGTACGTCGACGCTGACCCTGGCTGTTCCAAAGGACAGGCAGGTCAGGATCGGCGGATTTGAGGACGTGAATTTTGCCCGGGACCGCCTGAGGGAGCTTTTTTCACCTCACAGGAAAGAGTGATTTCTTATGAGGTGAGTGATTTCTTATGAGGTAAAAAACTCCGGCACCGAAGAACTGCCGGATGCAGAACCCGCGCGCAGGGAATTTTGACTCTGAGCGACGGCGTCCGGGGCGGGAGTCTGGCGGGCGGGATTTTTGTTATGATTGTGAGAAACCGGGAAAAAACCGGGGAGGAACCGGGAGAAACCGGGGAGGACTGTCATGAGTTTATACGCGATCGGTGACCTGCACCTGCATTTTCAGTCTGTTCTGAAGGCCCCCGGACAGCTGCACGGGAGAGTGTGGAAAAAGCATGAGGAGAAGTTCCGGAAAAACTGCAGTAAGCTGATCGGGCCGGAGGACACGCTGGTCCTGGTCGGAGACCACAGCTGGGGAAAAAATCTGGACGAGTGCGGCGCGGACCTGGACTATATCATGGACCTTCCGGGGCGTAAGATTCTGACGCGGGGCAACCACGATATGTTCTGGGATGTGAAGAAAACGAAGCAGCTGAATGAGCGCTTTCAGCCTTCCCTGACTTTTTTGCAGGACAGCTATGAATCCTATCGCGATTACGCGATTGTCGGAACCAAGGGCTTCACTTTCGAGGGCCCTTTTTATCTGGACCGCCGCGGGCGGATCACAGGCTGGGATGAGCGGGAGGAGGAGCGGGCGAAAAAGCTGGTCGCCAGGGAACAGGCGCGTCTTCGGACGTCTTTTGAGCTGGCAAAAAAGGACGGCTATAGGAAATTTATCATGTTTCTGCACTATCCGCCGACCAACATCCTGGAGGAGCGGAGCTGTTTCACCGACATGGCAGAGGAGTACGGGGCGGAACAGGTGATCTACGCCCACTGCCACGGGGAGACCCGGTTTCACGACAGCATCATGGGGGAGTACCGGGGTGTCCGCTACAGCCTGGTTTCAGGGGATTACCTGCGCTGGCATCCCATGACAGTCCTGGACTGAGAGGGATTGCACAACCCGGGTTTTCCGCGGAAAAACTCGAAAAACACATCGGGTTTCAGGCGGGTCTGTACAGATAACCAATTGTCCACAGAATCCGCTTTGTGCGAGGATTTGGACTGTGCACAGAAACCGCTCTGTGCTATTATTAGATATTAAGAAAAAAATTTAAAGGAGAAAAAGAGCTGAACAAAACATTGCGGAAGCGCGCGAGGCAAAGGGCGATGCTCAGCTTTTTACCGTGTCTTTTGCAGACGCAGGTAAACCGACAAGGATGAATGATCATAAAAAACAGCCCGTGCATCTGGTGCTCCTTCACTCCAATGATATACACGGGGACTTCGCGGGGACGTCAAAAGAAGGCCTCCTGACCGGGGGGCTGTCTTTGCTCTCGGGCCTTCTCCGCAGGATCCGGCAGGAGGAGCGGAACGTAATCTACGCCATAGCCGGAGACATGTTTATGGGGTCGATCATCGACCAGGAATACAAGGGGCTTTCCACGATCCGTATGACCAACGCCCTTGAGCCGGATGTCTTCTGCCTGGGAAACCACGAGGTGGACTATGGGCTGGCTCATCTGCTTTTCCTCGAGAAATGCTCTGATTTTCCGGTCGTGTGTGAAAATATTTATATCAGGGAGCTGAACCGCAGGGTCTTTCTGCCCTTCGTGGATGTCGTCCGGCAGGGGGTGAAAGTGAGGATCATCGGTCTTCTGACGGACAGCATCGGAGAAAAGCTGCTCCAGGAGGAACAGGTGGACAGCACCGTGAGCATCCGGGATCCTCTGAAGGAGATCGCCCGGTTTCTGCAAAAAGAGATGCAGGGGCATGCCGACATCACGATCCTGCTGACCCACATAGGAATCGTGGAGGACCGGAAGCTGGCGGAAATCCTGGCCCCGGAGTGGGGCGTCGACCTGATCCTGGGAGGACATTCCCACACATTCATGGAGCAGCCGGAGACCATTAACGGGATTCCGGTCGTCCAGGCCGGTTTCGGGAGCGGGCAGCTCGGGAGATTCGACCTGTATTTTGACAGGGAAAACAGAAAAATTACTGACTGGAAATGGGAGCTTCTGCAGGTCAATGAGAAGACCGGCGAGCCGGACCCGCTGATCGATTTTTATATGGACCGGTTCAGGACTGAAGTGGACCGGAAATACGACCAGGTGCTGGTCACTTTCCCGTGTGAGTACACCCATCCCGGTTTCCACAAGGAGACACAGCTCCTGGATCTGTTCGCGGATTTCTATCAGAAGACTTTTGAGACAGACCTGTTTCTGCTGTCGTCCAACGTGATCCGGGCAAAGAGGCTCGGGCCGGTGGTGACGCGCAAGGATTTTATTATCGCCTTTCCCTATGAGAACGCGGTCTATCAGCTGACAGTGAGCGGCAGGCGCCTGGAACAGATCATCCGGCACACCCTGCGGAAAAATGCCTGGGAGGGAACCTCGATTTATTTCCTCTTTTCCGAGAATATGCGTGTCGAGATCACGCGGGAGGAAAAGATCATTCAGAAGATGGAGATCTACGGGGGACCGGTCGAGGCGGACAGAAAGTATAAGCTGGGGATCACGGAATATGCCTACAAGAATCCGGAACTCTTTCTGGGAATCGCGCCCGAAGAGCTGGGCACGGAGATCCCTGTGAAAAAGCTGAGCGAGAACGACAGGGGGTCGCTCTGGAGCTTCTTCGCTCTGCACGATGAGATCAGCCTGAGGAATGAGGGCAGGCTGGTTCTTCTGGACTGAAGGGCCCGAAAGACCTGAAAGGCCGGAAGGGCCTGAAAGAACTGAAAGGTCTGAAGAATCGGAAGGCCGTGAAGGGTCTAAAGGGCCATAGGGACCCGAAGAATCAGAAGGATACGAAGGATCAAGACGGCGCGGGCCCGTGCCGGATGGAGAAAAATGAATATTATTTTTGTTGTCAACAGTGCCGCACTGGGGGTGGGCCTGGCGATGGACGCTTTCTCGGTCTCAATGGCAAACGGACTGCGTGAGCCGGGGATGAGCCGCGGGAGAATGGGCGCGATCGCCGGGGTGTATGCCTTCTTCCAGTACCTGATGCCGATCACCGGCTGGCTCTGTGTGCGGTTTATCGTGGAGATTTTCTCCTATCTGGAGAAGATGGTCCCGTGGATTGCCCTCCTGCTGCTTCTTTTCATCGGAGGAAAAATGCTGATGGAAGGGCTGAAGGAGAGAAACGAACGGGAACAGGATACCGACAGACAAGGCCTCTCCGGGGCGGAGCTCCTGATTCAGGGAATCGCCACCTCCATAGATGCCTTATCCGTTGGATTCACGATTGAGCGGTACGGGTTCGCCCTGGCTAACGCAGCCGCCCTGATCATAGGCGCTGTGACCTTCGTCATCTGTCTGGGAGGGCTGGAGATCGGAAAGCGGGCGGGCACCCGGCTGGCCTGGAAGGCCTCCGTCCTGGGAGGATGTATTCTGATCCTGATCGGGCTGGAGATTTTCATCAAGGGTATGCTGTAGGAGTCCGGGAGTTCTCCTCAGGGTTCTCAGCACAAAGCACTTCGACATATAGATGAAAGACAGAAAGATCGGGCTGACGCCCCGGTTTTTCACGCCGGTGCACGGTAGTGTGCCGGTATGTTGCGGAAGAATGACTTTTTCCGGCGGCGGACTGCCGGGAAACAAGCAAAGACAGGCGGGGTTTGAGATGTTAGGTGTTGGCATTTACACGATCGTAACGGAATTGCTGGTGATCGCCGGAATTTGGAAAATTCTCATGAAATGCGGGGAGAAAGGCTGGTATGCTATCATTCCCGGCCTGCGCTATTACAAGCTCGGCGCCTGCAATGGCAAAGAGCGGGATGGTCTCCGCTGTCTTTTCCTGGAGATTATCGTCCGGATCATGTCTTTTTTTGATACCGAAGGGGATATCAGGACCCCCACGGAGCTGGTCATATCGCAGCTGGTTCTGGTGGGCGCGATTCTGCTGTTTATCTTCGAGATCCGCGTGATCTTCGGCGTGCTCCGCACTTTCAATATGAAAAAGAAGTGGGCCTTCCTGTGGGAGCTGGTTCCCTGGATCGTTACGCCGATCATTGGTTTCAGCAGCAGGTTCCAGCCGGTCAATCTGGGACAATTCAAGGAGGAAGGTCTCAAGGGAGGCCTGACTCCCGCAAATCTGAGCGCGCCTGCTGCCCACGGCCCAAGCGCGGAAGGACTTACCGTCAACATCAAGGAGAGGAAGGTGAGGGACTTCACCAGGAAGAGGTATCTTCTCAAGGATATCCATCTCTTCATCCCCAATGGATCGCTGGTACTGCTTCTGGGCGGATCCGGTGCCGGTAAGACGACCCTGGTCAGCGCGATCAACGGATACGAGAAAGCAAACGCCGAGATTCTGCTCAACGGAGTCAATGTTTATGAAAACTACGGGCAGATGAAATACAGGATCGGCTTTGTGCCGCAGCAGGATCTTCTCCGCATGAACGACACAGTGCGCAAAACCCTGAGCGACTCCGCGCTCCTGAGGCTTTCCGTGCAGACGAAAGAGCAGGAGAGAAACGAAAAGATCCACAGTGTCATGGAAATCCTGGGACTCACAGAAGGCGCGGACGGCCTGATCTCCAAGAAATCCGGAGGTCAGAAAAAGCGTATTTCGATCGGTACGGAGCTGATCAGCGACCCGGACCTCTTCATTCTGGACGAGCCGGATTCCGGTCTTGACGGTGTCATAGCCAGGGAGCTGTTCGAAAAGCTGAGAATGGTCGCGGATGAGGGAAAGATTGTCATCGCCATCACTCATACGCCGGACCGGGTCATCGAGCTCTTCGACAAGGTGATCGTGCTGGCAAAGGATTCCGGAAAGGTCGGAAGGCTTGCCTTCTACGGATCGCCTAAGCAGGCCAGGACGTTTTTTGGCAAGAAGACCATGGAGGAAATCGTCATGGCTGTCAACAGCGAGGAGGAAGGCGGCGAGGGCAGAGCGGATGAATTCATAGAGAAGTACGCGAAGATGACGACGACAAAGGGGGCGGCTGATCATGAATAAGAAAGTTCGATATCGCGGAAGGATCTCCCAGATTGGAATCTATCTGGGAAAATTCCTGAGAATGTTCGTATATCAGAGTGACTGGACAGTGCTTCCCATGGCGGCGCTTATTTCCGGCCTGGTGGCATATGTCGTCGGCGCGAATATTAACAAGACCCAGGAGGGGACGCTCACCGGCTGCTTTGCCATGGTCTGCGTATGCGTCTGGAACGGTTTTTTCAATTCGATCCAGTCTGTGTGCAGGGAGAGATCGATCGTCAAGAGGGAACACCGCTCGGGCATGCACATCAGCTCTTATATAGCTGCCCATATGATCTACCAGACCCTCCTGTGCCTGGCGCAGACGGTGATTCTTCTGTTTGTCTGCCAGCAGACGGGAGTCTTTTTCCCCACCGCGGGCCTGGTCACAAAATACTATCTGATCGACATGGGGATTTCCATGTTCCTGGTTACTTTTGCGGCCGACATGCTGTCCCTGGTGATTTCCTCCATTGTGCACAACACTACAACGGCGATGACCATGATGCCCTTCATGCTGATCTTCCAGCTGGTCTTCTCGGGAGGAATGTTCTCACTGGACGGATTTGCCAGGAAGTTTTCTAATGTGACGATCACAAAGTGGGGGCTCAACTCCTTCTGCGCGCTGGGCAACTACAACAATCTGCCCATGGTCACGCTCTGGAACAACATCTGGAAATTCCGTTCCATGGAGATCGACGGGCAGAAGCCGATCAAGATGATGACCAATTATATTATCAAAAATAACCAGCTCGACGAACTGCTTCTGGAGTCGGGCAGGTATAATATGAATCCGGCATACACGGCAACGGCGGAGAATGTCCTCCATTGCTGGGGCGTATTGGCCATCATGATTTTTGTGTTCGCCCTCCTCGCGATGATTATTCTGGAGTTTATCGACAACGATAAGAGATGAGGGAGAGCGGATTTCAGAGGGAACCCTGCTTTTACAGGATTCTGACAGCGGGTCTTTAAAAGGCTCTGCAGACTTTTTATAGTTTTTTATAGTTATAGAATTTTATAGTTTTTTATAGTTATAGAAAAGGAAGAAAAAATGAGAATTTTACCGGAAGAGACCCAGTGCATGATCATTGACATGCAGGAGAGGCTGATGCCGGCCATGAGCGGCAGGAAAGACTGTGAAGACCGCGCTCTCATGCTGATCCGGGGGCTTAAGATACTGGAGATCCCCATGCTGATCACCCAGCAGTACACCAAAGGACTCGGGGACAGCATACCGGAGGTCTATGAGGCGGCAGGGACCAAAGAGTATTTTGACAAGAGGACATTCAGCTGCACAAAGGACGGAGCTATTCTGGCAGCCCTTCAGGAAAACGAGAGAGGGAATGTCCTGGTCTGCGGGACGGAAGCCCATGTCTGTGTGCTCCAGACCTGTATTGATCTTAAAGAGTTGGGATACAATCCTGTGCTGGTGACCGACGCGATCGCGTCGCGCAAAAAGTCGGACAAAAAGATCGCCCTGCAGCGGGCTGTTCAGGAGGGCATTCTGCTGACGACGGCCGAGGCGATTCTGTTCGAGCTCACCCTTGATTCCCGCAACCCCGTATTCCGTCAGATTTCCCAACTGGTGAAATAAGAGAAAGCCGGGGACGCGGACTGCAGTCGTCAAAGAAAAAAACAACCCCTGCAGCTTTGAACGCTATCCTCTTTGCCGGGTATCCGGCTAAGAGAATACAGCTCAAAGCTGCAGGGGTTTCTTTTTGCGGTCAATCGATTGTTCAGGACGCCTCAGGGATCAATCCTGCGCAGGCGATTCTGAGAAATCCTGTGGAATCCTGAGAAATCCTGTGGGATCCGGCGATCAGATATCGAACAGATCCGCATAGGCCTTGAGGGCACCGTCGGTCTCATGAGCGAGGACGCGCTTGGCCAGGAGCTTGCCGAGCTGGACGCCTTCCTGATCGAAGCTGTTCACGTTCCAGATGAAGCCCTGGAACATGACCTTGTTCTCGAAGTGAGCGAGCAGAGCGCCGAGGGATTCGGGATACAGGGAGTCGCCGATGATAATGCTGGAGGGGCGTCCGCCTGCGAATGCCTTGTTGGGGTTCTCATCGTCTTTGCCGCAGGCAAAGGCCATGATCTGGGCCACGACGTTTGCGCACAGCTTTTTCTGGCTGGTGCTGCCCTGGATGTCGACATCCATGCCGATCTGGCTGTCTTTGTAGCCGACGAACTGCATCGGGACGATGTTTGTGCCCTGGTGCAGAAGCTGATAGAAGGAGTGCTGGCCGTTGGTGCCGGGCTCACCGAAGATGACGGGGCCGGTCACGTAGTCGACGGGCTCGCCGAAACGGTTGACGGATTTGCCGTTGGACTCCATGTCGAGCTGCTGCAGGTGTGCGGGGAAGCGGCACAGAGCCTGGGAATAAGGCAGGACCGCGGTGCACAGATAGCCTTCGACATTGCGCTCATAAGCGCCGATCAGAGCATCGAGCAGGGCCGCGTTCTGACGGATATCGGGATTGAGGGCGGCCTTGTCGCTCTCGGAAGCGCCGTTCATGATGCGGGCAAAAATCTCGGGACCGAAGGCCAGGGAAAGAATAACAGCGCCGACACAGGAGGAGGAGGAATAACGTCCGCCGATGTAGTCATCCATAAAGAAGGCTTCCAGATAATCCGAGCTGGATGCAAGAGGGGAAGTCTCGCTGGTGACTGCCAGCATGTGTCTGGACGGATCCACACCTGCGTTGCGCAGAGCGTCGCGCACGAAGGACTCGTTGGTCAGGGTCTCCAGAGTCGTGCCGGACTTGGAAACAACGATGAACAGGGTGTGGGGAATATCAACGGATTTCAGGACGGCTGCCGCGTCGTCGGGATCGACGTTGCTGATGAAGCGGGCTTCCATCTTGAGGGAATCGTTGGTCTTTGCCCAGTTCTCCAGAGCCAGGTAGATGGCGCGGGGGCCCAGGTCACTTCCGCCGATACCGATCTGTACAGCAGTTGTGAACTTTTCACCGGCTGCGTTTGTAATTTCGCCGGCATGAACCTTGTTGGCGAAGTCAGCGGCTTTCTTCTGCTGGGAGACATAAAAATCGCGCTTGTTGACGCCGTCCGCAATGACATCGCCCTTGAGCTGTCCGCGGCAGAGCTGGTGGAGGACAAGGCGCTTTTCGCCGGTATTGATCACGGCGCCGCCGAGAAGCTCTTCGTATTTGGCGATCAGCTGGTGTTCGTCCGCGAGTTCCTGAAGAACATCGAGAGAGGTGTCATCGACGGCCTTGGCGGCAAAATTGTATTTCATCCCGCATGCCATGGGTACGCTGTATTCGGCGACACGCTTTGCACCGTTTTCGCCGGCCATAGCTTCGACGATATTGACGCGGCCTTTCAGTGCGAGAAATTTCTTATAGACATTAAGTGTGTCGAGATTTTTCCAGGAAATCATTTGAATCATCCTCCTTAATATAAAAAATGATTATTTCTCCATACAGCACAGAAAACTAGAAAAGGCATCGTTTTGTCCTGACCTGTAAAGCCCGGACATCCCGCTGCCGGAATGTGTTGCAGCAGATCCAGGCAGGGACAGACGAGAAAACCTGCCGGAATCGGCGGAACATAAATATTATAATGTATTTATGTGCATTGTGTCCAGTTTTTAGAGGATGATGCGGAGGGAATAGTAATTTTTGTTACTTTTCAGACCGGTACGAACCCCGGGTTTTACGGCGAAAATCGCGCGCTCAGGCGCACTGCCTCCGATCGGGGCGGGAGCAGTGCCTCCGGCCGGAAACACGCTCAGTACCGCAGGTATATGCGCGCAGGATGTGCGCTGTGCTATCTTGCAATCGTTGTCACTCAATGGTATTCTGAGCGGGAAACAAAAAGTGAAATTCACTTCATCGTGGGTACGATCCTGCGATGAAGAATTCTGATCTGCAAAAATATACAGACAGAAAGATATATAAATAGAATAGAAAGGAAGACTCAACGTGATTTACAGTAACATTCTGGAAGCTGTCGGTAATACACCCATGGTGGAACTCCAGCGCATGCCCGAGCCGGGAAGCGCCAGGGTGCTGGTCAAGGTCGAAGGCCTGAATGTGGGGGGATCTATCAAGACGAGGACAGCCCTCAACATGATCGAGCAGGCGGAGAAGGAAGGCATCATCGGACCGGATACCATCATTGTGGAGCCCACGAGCGGAAACCAGGGAATCGGCCTGGCTCTGGTCGGAGCGGTCAAGGGATATCGAACGATTATCATCATGCCTGATTCGGTCAGCGAGGAGCGCGCAAAGCTTGTGCGCCATTACGGCGCGGAAGTCCGCCTGATCCACGACGCGGGCGACATCGGGGCATGCATCGACGAATGCCTGCAGACCGCCCTGCGCATGCAGCAGAAAAATCCCAGGGTTTTTGTACCTCAGCAGTTTTCAAATGTGAACAATACACTGGCACAGAAAAAGTACACAGCCCGGGAAATCCTGGACCAGGTGGACGGACCCATTCACGGTTTCTGCAGCGGCATCGGCACCGGCGGGACGCTGACCGGCATCGGTGAAGTTCTCAAAGAGCACAATCCGGATATCGAGATCTGGGCTGTCGAGCCCGAGAATGCCGCGATTCTGGCCGGCGGGACAATCGGGACACATATGCAGATGGGAATCGGGGACGGAATCATTCCCGACATCCTCAACCGCGAGATTTATGATGAGATCTGCGTCACGACCGACGCGGAGGCAATCGAGACCTCCAAGAGGCTTGCGCGGGAAGAGGGACTCATGGTCGGCATTTCCTCGGGGACAAACGTGACGGCGGCTCTGAAGCTGGCGAAAAAGCTGGGCGAAGGCAAGACGGTCGTGACAGTTCTGCCCGACACGGCGGAGAGATATTTTTCCACACCGCTGTTCGGAGAATAAAGCGGGAGAGGCGAAAATGGGAGACATGGAGAACAGACGTCATTTCCGGAAAATTGTCGTCACGGGAGGCCCGTGCGCCGGCAAGACGACGGGACTGACCTGGATCCAGAATACTTTTGAAAAAATGGGCTATACGATCCTGTTTTTGCAGGAGCCTGCCACTGAAATGATGACAGCGGGGGTCACTCCCTCCCGCTGCTCGTCGCCGCTGGCCTATCAGGAATTCCAGATGAAGCTCCAGTATGAAAAAGAGAAAATCTTTGAGCGTGCGGCGGAGGACATCGCCTACGCGCATCTGGAGAAAGACGGCGGTGAAGGAGGCGGCGCAGACCCGGAAGGAAGTGATCCCGGTCCCCGGAAGGTCCTGATCGTCTGCGACCGGGGTTTTTTTGACAACTGCGCGTATATGACCGGCGATGAGTTCCGGCAGGTCCTCGGGAAGCTGAATGTCACGGAGGAAGAGCTTCTCGAGAGCTATGACGGGGTCTTCCATCTTGAGACGACGGCAAAGAGAGCGTCCTTTTTTTACGGGACAGCCAACAACGC
>ODAJ011728442.1_pt1 | contig 15135 bp, 11 predicted proteins | sample 1539241 | NCBI WGS metagenome assembly ODAJ01 (sample SAMN02144231, study PRJEB22623) | gut metagenome | biome: sheep rumen | host: Ovis aries | place: New Zealand
AATAATAAAATGGATTTTTGGTCTGCTTCATCTAAAGATTGAAATTCATCTTGAGACATACCCATATTATTACTACTAAATAATTGTTCAAGACTTTCTTTATAGTCTTTTGAATTTTTATTTCCGTTAAAAACAGTTTGAATATTAATATAATAATCTTTATCAGCCATTACATCTAAGCCAGATTTCAAATTTGCAAAGATTTCATTTGTATCCATACCTAAATGTTTCATACCATTAATAACATCAATATTTTTAGCTACAAAATCAGTTTGACTATCTGATAAAGAGTTGAACTGCTTACTAAATTCTGCCAACTCTTGTTCACTATAATCTCCTGTTTTTTGCAACTCATCAAGAACAGCTTTTCCTGCACTAATATTGTAATCAGAATTTTCATCAATAGTAGCTTTAGCTAATGCATTTGCTTCTTCGTCTGAAAGATCTAAATCTGTTTTTAACTTTACAGAGATAGTTTTTTGAGCAGTATCATAATCTTCAATATTTTTAAGTCCTTCTTGACCATATAATTGTGTATAAGCATCTGTTGCAGCTTGTTTTTCGGCAGCTGAAAATTCCTTACGAGCTTCTTCTCTATCTCCAGCTGTATCTCTAATAGCTTGTTCAATTCCTTTTATGTTAGGCTCTAAGGCTGTCTCAATTAATCCAGGAATTTCATCGTTTTCAGTGTAATTTTGTTCTAACCAATTTAAAACAACTTCTTGTTGTTCTTTACTATATTCTTTAGCAAATTTTTCTTCATCAAACTCTAAAAATCCTGCTGAATTAACAGAAATAACTCCTCGAACTTCTTCGTTGCCCATCTGGTTAACTGCATATTCATTATATTGTTTTACTCCCTTTGCGGCTCCACCAGATCCTATATAACTACCAGGATTAAACCCAATAAGTTTAACTATATTTTCTAGCCAAGGTGGCATTTCTACACCACTAATTTCTTCAATTATTTTTACTATATTATTATAAATAACATCGGAAAGATTTTCTATAGTCATCCATAATTTTATAAGTGGGTGATTATTATCAGCTTCAACACTTTTCATCTGAGATATTATAGCCTCAATATGTGCATTAACCACTTCAAGATCCGCAGCAGTTTTTTGCCCGCTTATATCTTGTAATAATTGATTCATAATACCATCTAATTCTTCATAATCAGCTTTCATTAAAGCTATCATATCAATATGAACATCATACTCTTGACTTAGTTCATAAATACGCTGTTTCAAAGCATCAACTTGGCTAGAGTCATATTGTTCTTTTAATTCTTTATAAGCATCAATTAACTTTTGAACATTCTCATATTCTTCATTTAAAGCATTAGCTTTTTCTTTTGAAGCTTCGTACTGAGCTTTTGCGTCTTCTGCAGCATGTTTTGCGGCATTTGCATGAGCTTTTGCTACTGCGGCAGTGGCAACTGCAACAGCTGCGGTTACAGCAACTATAGCAATCATAGCGACTTGAGCTGCAGACAAAGATGTTATAAAACCCCATACTTTAGCTGTTAAGTCAGTTATTGCAACATCTAAAATTTCTGTTGCAGCTATATCACCTTCTTTAGCAGCTTGATCAATAACTAATAAAGCTTCTTCTTGTGTTAATTCATCATTAGCTAGTTTTTGTACACCTGCACGAGTGAATAATGCATTAATTTGTTCGTCATTTAATCCATCTAATATTTTTTCTTTTGCTGTAACAGCATCTAAATTTTGCACCCATGCAGAGAAACTTAAATTAACTTTATGCATAGCTTGAGGTATTTGTTGTAAACCCGCAATAAAATTTGGTAAATTTACAGCAGAAGATATTAACATACTCATACCCATACCAACGCTAGATATAAATTGTATAATTTTTTCACTTGTAGAAAGACTTGAATCTCCTAATGTATCAAAACTATGACTTAAACTGGTTAAACCTGAAGCAAACTGACCTAAAGCAGAAAAACCAGTAGTTAAATTATTTATAAAATTTTGCATCTGCGCTTGCTGTAAAAATTGTTGAAGTCTTTGAGCAGGCGCGCTAAAATCTGTTTGATTTAATGTTTCATTTAATTTTAGTAATTCTTGAACTGTATTTTGTAATTGAGGTGGAAGATCTGCAATAGACTCTTGAAATTCTTCTAATGAAACGTTAAACGAGTCTATATGTTTTGCATTTGCAGCTTTATTCATTCCTTGTAAAGCAGTCTTAACTTTATCTATAACAGAAGGATCAACATTTTTAAATAATTTTAACTTTTCAAAATTTTTAAAAGTAGTTTGAGTTTTTTCTACTTGTTCTGTAATATCATTCCAACTTTGAGCTATATCTGTACCTTGTTTATCTATAATATCCCTAAAAGTTTGATATGATTCTCCAAAATTTTGGATTTCATCACGAGTTTCTTCTAAAGCCTTTCTTCGAGCTTCTATTTGCTGTATATCATTAGCATTAAATTCTTTTCCTGCAATTTCAGGATACATTTCAGTACCCGTCTCAGCACTCTCTGTAGATACTATATTTGATAATTCTTGTTGAAATGCTTGTAATGCTTCAGTATTTTGTTGCCATTGAATTTCTAATTCTTTTGCCTCAGCGGCTTGTTGAGCTAAGCTATTCGCATAATTAATCTGATCATTATTTAAAATACTATAATATTGACTAACTTGCTCCATAGAATCTACTAATACTTGAACAGGCTCATAAGTGTTATATTGCTCAGAAGTTTTAAATAATTGAATATTATTAAGTTGAGCTTCTAGTTCTGCTGCATTAGTTTTAATTCTTGTAAAACCTTGAATAACTTCAGTAAGACCTGCACTAATTTGTTTACTAAAAATATTAGTTAAAGTGCTACCAAACATTAATAAAGCATTACGTCCGCCACCAATACCATCTAAAAATCTAGTCATACCATTGACTAAACTTGTAAATACATCTAAAACATTATTTATATCATCTGTATCTATTAAAGAATCATAAAAATCTTCCCAAGCAGTTTTTAATTCTTGAACATGAGCAGCTGTTGATTCCATATAAATATCTTGCTGTTGTTGTAAAGTTCCCATAGCATTTCTAGAAGTTTCAAGAGAACGGTTATACATATCCCAACCATCAAACAAAGCAAGCAAATTATTATATTGACGTTTACCAGCAATAGCTTGAGCAATAGCATCTTGTTGTGCTCTTGTCCACCCTGTCCATTTATTTCCAACTTCTTCAATAACCTCACCAAGATCACGCATATTACCTTCTGCATCCATAATATGCACACCAATTTCGTCAAGAGTAGAAGATACTTCACCAAGTTTTACTCCATCTTCATCTTCACCGCTAATTTTTAAATCTTCCATACGAGCATAGATTGTCTTCAATGCTGTACCTGCAGATTCAGGTGCTTGACGAGTAACAGATATAATAGTAGCTAATTGAGCATTTAATTGGTCAATATCTACTCCCATATTATTTGCGGCAGATGCTACTTTTGACATACCCGTTGACAATTCTTCCAAATCAGATGCTGTACTTGCGGCAACCGCAGCTAATTTATCAACATATAGTTCTGTTTCTTCTGCACTAACCTTATAACCATTCCACACAGCTGTTAACTGTTCTGAAACTTCACGACCAGTTTGTCCTGTAACGTTTGCAGCTTTAAGAGTGGTTTCTGTACGAGCTTCAGTCTCTTCATCTCCTAAACCTTGTTGACGATAAATTAAAGCAGCTTCGGTGTAAGCAGTTGTAGATTGTCCTAATGATTTTGCCGCATCATTTGCTTTAATTGCAAATTTGTCCATTTCATCAGCAGATTTACCTGTTACTATACGAATATCATTTAATGAAGTATCTAAATGTTGAACATATCCATAAGCTTGTTGAACACTTCCTACAAATCTATTCATAATAGAAGATGAAATACCCCATTTAATAGTATTACCTAAGGTCTCTCCCATTCTATCTAATAGAGTATTAGTTTGTCTTAATTGCATATTGGTTGTCAATGCACTTTTAGTTATTTTATAAAAAGCTTGATTACCAATATCTCCACCTTTAGCAAAAGCTTTTGAAATGTTGTCCATACCAATATTTTTTAAAGAAGTATTTAATTGTTGTAAATTAGTTATACCAGTTACTGGATTAAAAGCATTTTCAAAAGCTGTCTGTACTTGACCAGCAGTTACTTTTAAAACTTCTAAATCTTTTTTAGCTTGTTGTAACTGTTTACCGCTGGTTCCAGAATATTTATTAAAATCTAACATATTCTCCGGAGTAAGACTTTGAATTTGAGTAAAAGTATCTTTAATATCTTTTAAGCCAGATTTATCAACTTTAAACCCAACACCAAACTCTATTTGACCACCGTTTGCCATTCCTTTTTCCTCCTTTATATCAAAATTCCGAATTTTTTATCTTGCGCAAAATAAAAAAATGCTCTTATTACATTTAGTAATAAGAGCATGGATTTTAAATACTTTTGTCCTTGTTTTATTCTTCAACAGGCTGATTAGTTACAATATTTCTTCCACCATTTGCGGCAGTTGCAAAATCAATAACCGCCTGATATTTAGATGGATCAAAATTATTAACTATTTCACCAACTTTTTCCATCTGTGAAGGTAATACATCAATAAACTGACTAATTAAATAAGCTGATGATTGTTTATATGTGACATTAATTTTCTGTTGATTATTAAGCATTTCAACCACATCATTTAATTCTTTTTCAGGAATTGCTCCAATAATAGCGTTTAAAACTTGTGTACTATCAAAAATATTAAACAAAGTTAAAATATCTTGCTTTTCTTCGTCTGTAAATTCTATATCTGTATAAAACATTACTAAATACATATGAAAATAAGCTGTCAATAAACCATCAATATAAACTCCATCTTGAAGTGATTGTTGTAATGCTATTTGAACAAGATTAATCTTATCTTCTATTGGAAGATATTGTTTCACTTTAATCTCTATATCATTTATTTTTATTGTTTTAGTTACATTAGGCATTTTAATATTTAATTTACTAAATTCCATTCCTTTTATCTCCTTTTTGTCTTTTTTATATTATAACAAAAATTTTTTATTTTGTCAAGGTACTTGCATAATCTATGATTTTCTTAGGAATAATTTCTAATTGCATAACCGCACTCTCTATTGCATTATTAGTATTTTCTATTCTAATTCTCCATTCTTCATCTTTGGCATATCTTATTATTTCTTTTCTATCCGCCAAATGCATATAAACTCCATTATGAGTATCATCAGAGATATTTTTACCCAACATGGAACCAGATGCTCCAACATTATTATACATAACATATTGAATTACATCCCACATAGACATAACATTACCATTTATAAATAATAATTGAGCAGAATCACCTGGTCCTCTACCAGAAGCAAGATAAGTAATACCTCTAGTTAATAAAACATCTTGTAATGCACTGATAGCGCCTTTTAACCGAGACTTCTTAGCATCTCTTGCAATAGTGTTATATCCTAAGTATTTATGACGTAAAGTTAAACCAGGAATTAAAGAAAAAGCTTGTCCTAAATTAAGACCTTTACCAAGAGAAAATGTTTCATAGTTTTTATCAAGTGGCTGTCCAATAGTTTTAGAAACGTAAGCTTTTTGACTGATACCAACAGACATTTTAACTTGTCCGCGACTTTTACCTATAAATCTACTTAACTGAACAGAAGTATCTACTAATTGGTCTGCTTTACCATAATCTTTAGTCTCTGTACCTTCTTTTACACCAACATTTTTTAAATATTGGTTTTTTATAATATTTCCTTCTGCATCATAAGCTTGCATATAACTTGAATCAGTACCACTTTGTTTAATAGAATTCATAGTTGCACCTATTTCTTCATATAAGCTATTTTTAGCCATCAAAAAACTATCATTAACAAATAGCTCAGAAAGTCCAGGAAAAACATTCTGTTGGAATAGACTTTGTAAAGCTCTAAGACTTAAAAATTTACCTTCTCTTTCTCCTGTTTTTGTTTGGTTCTTTTCTAGAGTAGTTGCTAAATTTCTAATTAAATTAAGTAAAGTCTCTCCTTCTTCTAATTCCTTTTTAGACAAAGTACCTTTATTATTATTTTTTTCAAAAGTATCTAAAGCTTTGTTTAAATTTTCTCCAAGCTGACGAGTTTTACTATTTTTAAAAATATTTGAATTATTAAAAGAACGACGTTGCATTGATAATATCACAGCTAAACTTTTACTATATGAACTTCCTAACTGCTGACAAGTGAACTCTAAAGCTTGAAGAATATTATCCAACATTACAAAAGGACTACCTTGCATACCATTTGATTGAAAATACTTATCTAAAACATTAGCATATTCATTATCTTTAGTAGACCAATTAAGTTCTGATTGTCTTTGCATAGCAGACACGATTTTAGAATTGTCAAACTGTTCTTCAAAACTTTTCTGTAATACTGAATGTAATCTACTTAAAACTTTATCTCCTGTATTTTCATTATTTAAAGCTTCTTCTATAACTTGGATTTCTTTACCTGTTAACTTACCTCCTCTTATACCTGTCATAGAATTAGCTACATAATTTACATATTGTTTTTTTGCAGCTCTTGCAGATTGCTGTTTATAGCTTTGAAAAATTCCTATTAAACTTGCGTTATTTTCACGGTCACCACCGCCCATGCGTCCAATATTACCAACATGTCTATGAATATATAAATAATGTCCATATACATCATTTGGTTGTTTTTTCCATAATTCTTCAGAAGGATATGGAGATACATCAGGGACATTTAAATCACTCATTTAAAATCACAACCTTTCCAAAAAAATATGCGGGAAGCACATGTGTTTCCACACGCACCCCCCGCATTATATTTATAAAATATACTTAATATACTAATTAACCAGCAGCTGGTGTTACTGTTACTGTACAAGTATCTGTATATTCTTTTCCTTTAATCTTACCAGTAGCAGTTATAATTGCACTACCTGCAGCAACACCTGTGATAGTACCAGAACTTACAGTAGCGACACTTTCATCACTTGACTTATAAGTTAAATCTGTTACTGACTCATCTGCGTCAAGACCTAAACCTGTTGCAGCATTAGATTTAGTTCCTTCAACTGCTACAGTTACATTCTTAGAAGCAAATGCTAAAGCATGATTACCCTTTGTTGGCTTTGTTCCACCAAAACCGATATATCTTGAATCATCAATTTCCTCATTGTCATGCTCAAGTGTCTCATTATGAGGCATAACTGGATTAAGCTGTTTATCAGCATTTGTCTGGTCTTCAATAACCTGGATAACACAAAGAACTTCTCTTGACTTATCGAAATAAGTATATCCTGGAAGAGCGTCCATTGTGAATGTAAATGTTGAAGGATCACCAGTTCCTGAAAGAGAGAATGTTAAATTAGACTGAATTTTAACATTAGGGAATGTTAAGTTAGCAGGCATATCAACACCATCGCTCTTACGTCTAAATAATGTATCAGCTTCAACATAGTAGTTACCAGCGAAGTTATCAGCAGCGATTTGAAGTTCATCAACAGCTGTTGCTTTCTTATCAAGATAGTAATCTACGAATACTGCATACTGAGCCTTAGCTGATAAAGTTGTTCTTTCTGATGCTGCAAAATCTGCAATACCTTGTGATGAAGGATTAGCAATCTTTATAGCTTGTGATACTTCTCCTTCTCCTGGTGCAGTTACACCAGAAATAACATTGTTATTTGTATAAGTTGGTTTACCAACTGTTACTGTACCTTCGATCATCTCACCTGTTAAATCACCAGAATTATCTGTAATTATAACATAAATAGGTGAATCATTTGAAGGACAAAGAGTTTCTTTCTTTCCAAGAACTCCACTTAAATCAATATAAGCGTTCTCTCCAGTAGAATCTACTACAAGAGTAGCTGTACTTGTTGTATGGAAGTGAACAGTTTCAACTTTATTAGAACCCTGGAACAGATCAGCACCTGAAAGCATTGCAAGAGAAATAGGTGAAAGTAAAGCATCTTCAACAGTAAATGTTAAAGTTTTCTCACCTTCCCAAGAGATAAGACGAACATTACCTCTACCACCCTGTGCATAAACAGTTGTAGTAGCTTGCTCAACAGATGAAGTTGTTGCTGTATCAATATAAAGTACAGGTTGTCCAGCCTTAAACTTATACTTACCAATATTAGTAGGAGTCTTAGCTCTGAACACTATGTTAGCACACTCGCGAACACCAAATTTCATTTGTTTTTTCCTCCTTAAATTATTCTTCTTTTAAATCTACACCAAGTGTAATATCTTGATACCAATCCTTGGCGTCTTTAACTTTAGTTGCTCCCGCCATTTTGGCTCGAAGCGTATAATCAAAAGCTTCTTTTAATTCAAAGCGTTTGAATTCTTCAATCAACTGATATAGAGAGTATTGAGCTAAAAGATTTTTATCTTTACATTCTCCAACCGCAAGAATATCAATATATCTACCAAAAACACTGTTTAATTCAGTATCCTCTCCTTTTTCTTGCCTTAGCTTCATTAAAAATTCTCTTTTTTGTCTAAATTTTTCAACTAAGGCGCGAGCGCGGTCTCCTTGCGGATTATAATCATCTCCTGTTACTCCTTGGAACGAAGCAAGACCAAACATCTCATATATTATTTGTGCAAATTCATCAAAATTTGCACTATCTATGTGATGTATTGTCTTTTGTTCGACGTCAGTATTTTTTTCTTGTAATAAAAAACCATTAGGAATTATTCCAACCTTATAATCAGGAAAGATTAAATCAAATAATTGTAAAATGCTTAGAAAAATTATTTTACTTTGCTCAGATTTTTCTTTTATCATTGACATTAATATATCAAAATTAGTTAAGTTCTCTAAATTAAAATTGTCCTCAATATTTAAGCTTTTATAGTCTTTTGTTAAAGCATTCGTCGCAATAAGGAAATTTGGTTCGCCCATTAAACTTAATTCTGCAACACTAGGTTGATAAATTGTTAATTGAGCTTGTGGAAAAGGAATTTTTGCTTTCGTATCTAAAAGAAATTTATGAACTAATCTTTTTCTTTTTCTTATCATTTACTACTTAGAGCCTCTAATTTAGCATCATCTTCTGTAAAATGAACAACATGGTAGGATAAAGTATATCCCGCCAAATTTTGGTCTAAAATTAGTTCGTTACATCCTAAAAATACAGTTTCTCCAACTCCAGATAACTTTCCTAAATTTAATATACCATCTATATATCCTGCAATCATTAATGGTCTTACTCTAAATCCATCTAAGTCCCATTGTTTAGTATTGCAGATTATATCAAAATTAATCATACAATCTCTAAATCTTTCATTTTTTCCATTGGTAGTAAAATTATCATAACTAATTAAAACATATGATTGCACATCCTCATGCTCATTAAATTCAAGCCGAGGTGTAAATCTAATATAATCTTTTTTAATTAAATCAGCAACACTATATTCATCTACAATTCTATCATATTGAGCCCTATCTTTATTTAAACAATCTGGTGTATTGATAATTAATAATCTTTTTAACCATTTACTATATTGCTGACTGTCTATAAATAACTTATTTAAAATAAGTTCAGTATCTTTTTCTAAGGATAAAAATGAAGATTGGATTGGTGGTAATAAAGCGTTTCTTTGCATTTACCCTACTCCTTTTATCTCTATAAAGGTTTTATAACTATATGCTTCACCTTTACATTATTATAATATAAATCAAATTCTCCTGTTTTACCATTCATTAATTGAATATAAATTGTTGTATTATTTTGTCTAACAATAGCATCCTTTATTTCAATATTCAATCCAGGAGTTTTATTTTCTATACTCCATACTGCATTTTCAATATATTTAGTAGTATATTCAATAGAGTCATATACAGTACAGACAAAATCTTCATCTAATTCATGTCTTTCTTGTTCTTTTTGTTTTTCAGATTCACTTATATCTAAATAAGGATTTTCAAAATATTCTTTAAGATGTACAATTAAAATATCATCTGTTGAATTTGGCGCAACTGCTTGTACTTCCCAACTTTCTAACTCTCCAAATATATTTGGAACTTTAATAATTTTAAATCTTTTAAAATAATTAAACGTTTCTTCATTTCTTTCCAAATAAAGAGTTCTCGTATAATTCATTTTGTTCCATTCTTCTCTATTATGCTTACGCCATTCTAAGATTTCTTCATTTTCTCCAACAGAAGCAAAATAATATTGTTTTCCATCTATTTCAATAGGAAATTCATAGCATCTTCTAACATCTGCTCTAAAATAAGCATATTCTTCTATATATTGTAAAACTGGTATCCAGCGGGAAGACGTCTCTTTCCATATGAACGTTCTTCCGCATTTTATAGGTACTGGTACAAATCCATCTGATGTTCTACCAATTCTAGGTGCGTTTAAACATATATCCTCAAAAGGTACAGATAACATCATTTTATCTGTATCAAAAGTTCTCTTATCAGGATTCATTAAACAACGAAATTCTAAATAAGGTAAACCTTTTTCTTCTTTATTAGGATTTTCTATAATCATGGTTCCCGCTTGATAAGAATATAATAAAGCTTTTTTTAAACTTTTTAATTTATCTTCTATCATTCGACTTTGTTGAGGTGTACCACCATTATAGGATAAACGTATCCTCATATTATCTAATGCACTCATAATCTAATTTACTCAATAGTGCCAAACATTCAAAAATAGTACGTCTAAATAAACTCATATCTTTTTTGTCTGTTAAACTATAGAGTCCTTCCAATTTACAAATAATGGGAAATAAGGCGGGCTGCAAGTCGACTAACAGCCTATTCATACCTACTAATTCTTCCATAATAGTGTCTAACGTCTTATTCCAATCTGAACCTTCCTCCCGCATAGGAAGAAGTTTATATATTAAGTTTATATTTCTTTTTAAATTTATATTAAAACTTTCTTGAGAAACCTCTAATCCGTACTTATTGTTCATTACCAGCCACCTCCGCTTGGAGTAACTGATTCATCAGGTTCTTCCATAATCTTATACATATTAGGTTTATAAGTACCATCTGCATTTAATCTTCTACGACTATATAATCTTTGTAAATGGAAACCTTTTCTCTCATACTCTTTTTGTAAACTTTGTAGTTTACTTAAATGAGCAGCTTGAGAAGTAAATTTAAAATCAGAACCACTGTATTTCTGACGAGTATTCTCAATACTAGCTAATTGTTGTCCTACCCATTCTTGAACCATATAAGTTGCAATAATTTTAATTTCTTCTTCTGTTAAATCATTAACAAAATAACAATCTTCTTCTTCACCCTCTTCCGCCTTAACAATATCTAAAGGCTGTTTAGGAAATTCAAACCATGGAAGAGCTGAATAAAGTAATTCAGAAAGTAATTTTATTGTATCTTCTTTGGTTAACTCCATGTACATATCATCTGTAATTTGTCTGAGGAACGCATCGTAAACATAAGAACTTGGTGTCATTTTTTCATTCCTCCTTTATATATTATTTTGTACTAGGCTTTACTACTTTTCTAACTGGCTTATTTGCGGTTGGTACTGCCGCCTTTCTTTTTGGTGCTTCAGTAACAACAACATCATCTGTTTTAATTAATTCAATAGCATTAGCAACACTAAATCCAGTTTTCTTTAAAATTAAATCACGTTTTGCTACATCATTTAAAGGTAACTGAACAGCTATTTCTTTAATTAAATCTATTACACCTTTTGGGGCAAAATTTAAACAATCTTCAAATTCATCTAAAGAACCATTTAGCATTAATTCTTTTACTTGCTCTTCAGTATAATAATACTCTGGTTCAACATTATTTAATAATTCTGAGATAACCTCTTCGTCATATATAATTAAATAATTATTTATAATATAATCTCCACCAGGTGTTTGCATTAACTTAAATAACTCTTCAAAAGTTATATCTTTAACCTCATTTGGTTGAAATTCTCTATGTAGATTTAAATCTGGAATACCATAACCAACTTTTCCAAAATCTCTATTTTGGACTCTAACTATTCTATCTTTTTCTACCATTATTTTATTCTCCTTTTGTCTCTTTATAAAAAATTAGATGTAAGAGAGCTTCCGCCCTCTTACATCATTATATTTAAATTTAGTTGAATACAGGATCAAGTCCTGGAGCAGCATTCTTAACAAGTGTCTTATTTGGATCAATACCATTTGTAAGAGCTGTATTCTGATATACACAGATACCAGCATTAAGTCCTACGATACCGATACCGAATTTCTTGTAAGTTTGAATTTCTCTAGACCAATCTTTATTCTCCCATTCTCTAACAGCTGCATCACCTTCAAAAGCAACCTTAATAGGCTTATCTGCTCCTGTTGGAATAATGTAAGCATATGAAGGATCCATAACCTTAATTGTGTTATTTGTATCTTCAAAAGAGTTAGGAAGAATAATTACATTGTGTCCCTTATAGTTAGCTAAGTAACCTGTATTCCACATAGCATTCTTCTGCTCATTTGAAATCCAGTTGTTATCTGGAACCATTGTTGCAGCAAATTCAAATGTACAATAGATAGTAGCCTTTCCATATGCATCTGCAATCTGAAGCAGGTTATCCATCTTACTTTGTACAAACTGATTATCACTTGCTTTATTTGTCTTAGCGATTTGAGCTACACAACTCTTAAGAGCTTTTGCGATTTCACGATATACACAATCATTAAGACCATCATTAATAATCTCAACTACATCAGCCATATCAATACGACCATCAAGGTATTCTTCAAAACCGATTTGAGCAGCTCCGCCCCAAGCCTCTGTAGGAACTTCTAATGTGTATCCATCAAGCTTGAATACTTCATAAACACCAGCAAGTCCAACCTTTGTTACGAACTTCTTAGCTCTAGCCTTAGAAGCCTGTGAAGCTTTAACTGAGAAGATTGGCTTGTCTCCTTGAGCAAATGTACGAATATCTGCAAAAGAACCATACTGCTCAAGAACTCTCTGAGGAAGAACCTCATCAATAACCTGTTCAATTAATTCAAACAGGATATTTTTATTCTCTCTATAAAGAGCATATGTACCAGCTATTTCTTTTAACTCTGCACGAAGAGTATCGTCAAGTTCTGAATAGCTAAACTTTTTATCATTAAAACTATATGCTACAGCTGCATGAGGATCTGCCTTAGCAACTGTCTTAGCTAATGTGATAAGATCTTGTTTCTGTAATGCCATTGCTTTAATCCTCCTTTATTATAATACACGCTGTAACTTAACAGCCTGATAATTAGCATCAGCATCAGGCATTGTTGTTATAGCAATTACCTTAAATGCAGGTGCAGTTGCAGTTGCACTTTGTCCAAGCACTTGAAGATAACCTGTGTTTCCAACAACAAGTGTATCTCCCTCATTAACAGTTACACCAGTAGTTACGGCAGAATCAGATGTATTAGGTTCAAGAGTATTAGTTGTATAAATATCACCAATATTTGTCTTGAATAATCTAGGAACCATTTCTCCATCTACATAATCTGTCTTAACCATAGCAAAATCTTTATGGCTTTGTTTACGAGTATCATAAAGTTTTTCTTCGTTGTAAACTAAAAGCCATTCGCCTTCTACTGAAGCATCAGCAACGGCTTTTCTATTTTCATAATCATACTTTAAGAACATACCGTTCTCAATAATATTAAGGTTTTTATCAGCAATAAGCTGAGCATAAATCTGTCCAGTTCTTTGAGCTGAAAGATGATTAGGCTCTACCTGACCAAAACCTTTTCTTTTTAAAGTTGCCATTTGAGCTTTTCCTCCTTATAATTTTACTGATTTCTGTGTTGCTCTACAGCTTCAAGCCATGTAGGTAATTCACTGTTTACAGCATCAACATTTACAGTCATGTCTACATCATTATGAGCTTCTTCTTGTGAATAGCTTACTTTTTTATCGTAACATAAAACAGCTAATTTAGATTTAATTTCATCTAAACTATATTCAGTTTTATGATCAATAACATCTTTCTTATCTTCATCACTCAACATATAGAATTCATTAATTAATGCATCTTTTTCAGCATTTATATAATGTTCTAATGCTTTTGTTGTTTCGGCAATCTGTTCTGTCAGAGCTGCATTGTTTTTCTGAAGTTCTTCGAACTGAACTAAGAGTAAAGCATATTTATCTTCTTTTTTCTTATCTTCATCATCATCTTCCTTAGCTTCAGAATCTTCTTCCTTTGAATCATCTTCTTTATCAGATTCTTCATCTTTTTCATCTTCCTTTTTAACATAATCAGAAGATCCATCATTACTAGAATCACTTCCCTCAGATTCTCCACTTTCTGTACCATTATCGCCATCTTCTGCGGCAGGTGCATCTGTAGTATCTGTTTCTGGTGCTTGATTGTTGTCTTCAACCACTGATTCTGTTTGAGACTCTTGACTCTCATCTTTTTCAGATTCCTCTACAACAGGAGTTTCTTCGGTTACAGCTGATGAATCAACTGACTTTTTCTTTTCATCTTCCACTTTTTCAGTTCCTCCTTGTAAAGTATACTGTAATTCCTTCATCATAGAAAATAAAGTACGTTTAAAATTATCATCTAATGAGAAGGTTTTACTAATATTAGGAGCTGTTATAGAACTACCTTCAAAGCAAGGCTCTACATCATCGCCTAATATACATAATTTAGAAAATACTGCGTCATTTATTATGAAAAATTCCATATCTGAATTAGCCTCTTTTGACCAAAATCCTGATAAAGAATTTTCGTCTAACTCCATTGACTGACCTTTTCCACCCTCGTTAAAAATCTGTTGGGCTTCTTGGAATTGACCTGTCCATAAATAACCAGTGGTCATCATATATGTTCTTGTAGTAGACTCACCGGCTTCATTAAATTCTTCAAACTCTTGAAACCAAACATCTGCATCTGGAGAAACAAAACCATAAGGTTTTGTTAAAGTATTAAAATGAACTCCTTCTCCATCATATATAATTTGCTCTCCATGGTCAAAGAAGTCTTGTTTGTCGGTTTTATAATAACCAACAATAGGAGCGCCTCTTAAGGTCTTTGCCATAGAAGACGCTGCCTCTTTATTAATACTTGTTCCATTTCTATTTTCACCTAAATATAAA
>ODAJ012162180.1_pt1 | contig 15128 bp, 9 predicted proteins | sample 1539241 | NCBI WGS metagenome assembly ODAJ01 (sample SAMN02144231, study PRJEB22623) | gut metagenome | biome: sheep rumen | host: Ovis aries | place: New Zealand
GCGCAGCTCGATCAGGGCGTTGTCAAAGCTGCGGTTGCCGAAAGTGACGACCGGAACCGCCAGCGCCCCGTTCCCTTCGAACAGCGTCTGTACGGCAGGCAGGATTTTATTGGGGATCCGTCCGGCATAGACCGGCGTTCCGAAGATGACTAATTCCCCGGCTTCAAATTTTCTGACTTCCTCCCTTGCCCCGGGAAGCGTGAAATCTATTTCACGTACCGCGATACCTTCCCCGCGGGTAATTACATCTGCTATTTCCACAACTGCTTTCCTGGTATTTCCTGTCGGACTGAAAAAAACTGCGGCAATGCCTTTTAATTTCATGCCCCTACCCTCCTTATGCTTTTTTCTTTCACATCCGTTTCGTGTAGTTCTATATCCTTTCTGCTGGTTTAATGTCCCTCCTGCCGCTCTTATGTTCCTTTTTCCGGAGCCGGCTTGAGCAGGCTTCAGCCTGTTCCAGCAGGTTTCGACCGGTATGACTGCCGGTCGGAGCCTGTCTGTGTCTGAGCCGGTTTGAGCAGGAACTATTTGACATGTATCGAATCATAAAGATATGCTATAATATTTTAGCTCTCATATAATCTTTATAAGCCGTATAAAATATGCTTTAAATATAAATACTGCTGTAAAGATATATATGATGTAAGTATCAAAAGACAGCCCGGTCTGTGCAATTGAGAATCTTTTGGCTTCAGCACCATTATATTCTCTATTCTGTTTAAGGAAAACCAAATGTGCTGCTTATTGATCGGAATGTTTTTCAACAAAAAGGTTCCGAAACGGAGATATTAGTGGAAAAAGAATCAAAAAAGGGGACAGCAGGAATAAAGCCTGCAGCTGAGAAGACAAGTGTGCCCGCCAGGAAAACCCCTGCAGGGAAAAAGAAAGTGACACGAAAAAAAGCCGCACTCACAAAAGATGAGAAACTCCGTAAGGAACTCGCCCTGCAAGTGATTGAACGGCTCAAGAAGGAATACCCCATTGCGGAGTGCACACTGGACTACGAAAAGGCCTGGCAGCTCCTGGTGAGTGTCCGCCTCGCGGCTCAGTGTACCGACGCCCGCGTCGACCAGATCACACCTCTTCTGTACGAAAAATTTCCCGACGTTGCGGCACTCGCAGCAGCGGAACCGGAGGAGATTGAAGAGATCGTCCGTCCATGCGGACTCGGGCGAAGCAAGGCACGCGACATCAGTGCCTGCATGCGAGTTCTTCACGAGCAATATGATGACCATGTGCCTGAGACCTTCGATGAACTCCTGGCTCTGCCCGGTGTCGGCCGAAAGAGCGCTAACCTCATTATGGGCGATGTCTTCGGCAAACCCGCTATCGTCACCGATACCCACTGCATCCGCCTGTGCAACCTGATCGGCCTTGTTGACAACATCAAAGAACCCGCGAAAGTGGAGCGCGAACTGTGGAAGATCATTCCTCCCGAAGAAGGCAATGACCTCTGCCACCGCTTCGTACACCACGGCCGCGCCGTCTGCGTCGCCCGCCGCCCGCAGTGCACTGCCTGCTGCCTCCGCGACATCTGCCGCCACGGCAGGAACCGTCCCCCTGACACCATTGGAGAATCGCAAATATGAAGATGATCGATTACCTGGAAAAAGACCGTGATAACGTGATGAACGGGCTTCGCACTGCGTCGACCCCCGCCGATGCGCAGAAGATACTGGAAAAGGAGACTGACCGTCTGCTTCTGCAGTATAATGAGGACTGTACCAGTGTCCGCATGCGTGATGCAGCGGCAGGAATGGTCCAGGCACTGCGCAGCAGTGTCCCCCTTCTTGACACCATGGGAGAACCCCGTGTCTGGCACCGGGACGGCGGCAGCGGGAATGCGGCCGGCAGCAGGTCCGGCGGCAGAAATCTGTCCCATATTCTGCTTGGAATCGGCATTGTCCTGACGGTCGCGGCATTTGCGGTTCCTGCGCTTACTGCGGGCGGAACAGCTGCCGTGGGAGCCCTTATGAAGGGAATCCTTCTTCCTATAGCGGGCGGCGGATGCATGTATTTTGCCGGAAAGAGCTCGGCAGCAGATACCCGGATCGGTATCGGCAGTACCCAAAACACAGAACCCGGCAGCGCAAGTGTACCTGCCCAACGCATCGAGATCACGATCGATCCTGAGAAGCTCTGGAGTTCCCTGCGGGGAGCAGTCATGGTCATTGACCGCAACCTTGAGATTGCCGGGGAAGAGGAAAAATACGAGCGGCAGAAGGAACTCTCCGCCGCAGTGGGCGCCAAAGGCATCTCCGCCGAGGAGATTGAGCTGTTTTCGGGACTCCTGGAAATGGCCGACGCGGACAGCCCCCAGATGGCCGCTGACATCCGTTATTACCTTCATAAAAAAGATGTCGATGTCCTTTCCTGGAGCGCACAGAATGCCGCATGGTTTGAGATGCTGCCTTCTATGCCGGGCAGAATTCCCGCTTCAAAGTCTGATTCTTCCCTGGAAGACACCGTCATGACCATCCGTCCTGCTCTCGCGCAGAACGGCAGACTTCTGAAAAAAGGCACTGCAGTCCGTTAAGGAGGAGACAGGGAGACAAGGGACGGTTCTCTGTCTCCTCCCCTGTCTGCTCTTGAACCATGAACCATATGAAACATGTGAGGTTTTATAATGGATCGCTATTATGGATTTGATCTGGGTGACGCGGAGAGCGCGGTCACCTATCTGAAAAAAGATGAAAAGGGCGAGCCGAATGTGGTGCCTGTCCGGGAGGCAGGCAGCTTTATCACGGCTTATGCCCGTCTGCGCACCGGGGAACTTCTCATCGGAGAGGAAGCCTGCTACACACCGGACGCCACGGAGCGCAGACTTCGCTTCAAGAGCCGTTTTCTCACAGATCCATCCAGTGCGCGGGATGTAAAAAGCTTTGCGGGCGGTGTTCTGGGCGAACTGTATATGTCCGGCGGCCTGATCAAGGGAGAGGACTGCTGCTTTTATATCGGATGCCCGGCCGGCTGGGACCGCGCCCAGCGTGAGCGCTACCGCGAAATTTTCGAGGCTGCAGGCTATCCGCCCGTGCGGGTCATTTCCGAGTCCCGCGCAGCGCTGATCAGCGCCTGCCAGTCCCGCCATTTCCAGGTCGGCTACGACATCTTGTCCCGCCCCGTCCTTGTCGTTGATATGGGCTCATCGACAACCGACTTTGCCTATATCAGCAGCGGGCGTGAAGTAGAGCTGCAGACGGCCGGAGAAGTCGCTCTGGGCGGCGGTATCATGGACGAGCTTTTATTGGACGCTTCCGTGGAGGCTTCCCCGGACCGGGAAGAACTCCGCAGAGTTTTTGACCAGAGCCCGCCCTGGCGCACATATTGTGAGTTTGCAGCCCGCAGATTAAAAGAAAAATATTTTTCCGATGAGGAGTACTGGAGTCAGAATGGCTGCACCCAGACCGTGACGGTCATGGGCAGAAAGAGACTGCGTCTGGAACTCAAGATGGATGCAAAGCTGGCAGAGCGCATTCTGGAATCTTCCGCGCCCCAGCTGGCAGGCAGATCTTTCCGCGATGTATTCAGCGGCAGCCTGCAGGAGATCCGTCACAGCCTCGAAGCACAGGAAAAAGCCGCCGGAAAGAAATCCGGAAAGAATATCGGACAGGAATCAGAAAAGGGATTTCTCAAAGAGATTGGAAAAGATCCGGAAAAGGAATCCGCAAAAGAAGGGAAAAAAAGCACTGCGGATGATACCGAAGGCCATGGCCATCTGCCGGAGCTCCTCTTCCTCACCGGCGGTGTCTCCAGAATGCCTGCCCTGCGCACATGGTGCCGGGAAGCCTTTCCCGAGGCGATCGTCATCACCGGAGCGGAGCCGGAATACTCTGTTTCCAGAGGACTCGCCTACAGCGGCCGTGTCGACGAGGAAATCCGGGCCTTTCGCCAGGAGGTCCGCGAACTCGTAGATTCCAGTATCGTGGAGCGCATTGTCGAGGAGCATGTGGAAGACCTTTTCCACAGGACAGTGGACATCCTGGTGGAACCTATTCTACGAAATGCTGCGATTCCGGTTTTCGACCGCTGGCGCAGCGGGGAGATCCGAAGACTGGCTGATATAGACGGAGAAATGGAACGTGAAATTGACGCCTGGCTCCACTCTCCAGAGGCCGCCGAACTCCTTGTAAAACCCATCACTGCATGGCTCCGGCCTGTTGCCTATCGGCTTGAGGAATATACTATGCCGATCTGTGTGCGCCACAACGTTCCCTATCGAGCCCTCAGCCTGACATCCTACCTGTCCCTTGCCGAGATCGACGTGCAGATCAACGCGCGCGACGTCTTTGCAGTGGAAGAACTCACCTGGATGGTCAACACCATTATTTCCATCCTCGTGGGCCTTCTTTGCGGCGGCAGCGGCATCGCCCTGATCTCCAGCGGAATCTCCGGCATCGTCGCAGGCGCCATGGTCACGCTTCTCCTCCTTTTCCTGGGGCGGGAGAAGATGGAATCTGCCGTTATGCACATGGACTTCCCCGGCGTCGTCCGTAAACTTGTCCCCCGCGGCTACTTTGAGTCCCGCATGGAGAAGATCAGCGGCGAAGTCAAAAAGACCTGCTTCGAGACCCTCGAAAAGGACAAAAGCGAAGAAGTCTCCCGCCGCATGATCAGCGAGATCTCCACCCAGATCGAGGAATGCCTCATGCGCATGGCCGAAGTCGTCGAAATCCCCCTGGGAAAATGAGTCACGACAGGTGTCACGGGGACGGTTCCAATGACAATGTTATGTTGTCACCGGGGACGGTTCCATTGACAATGTTACGAGGGGCATCACCGATCAGCTCCTTGCACGCAATGTTTCGGCGGACAAAAAAACTCGATGGGCTTATCAACTCAGCAGGCTATCAACTGCTATCAACTCAGCAGGCTATCAACTGCTATCAACTCAGCAGGCTATCAACTGCTATAAACTCAATAGGTTATAAACTCGGTGGGCTATAAACTCAATAGGTTATAAACTCAGTGGGTGATAAATGAATATGGACCATAATTGACAGAATAGAACATGCATTTTTGAGAAGAGGATTTGATTATGTTTCGTGAGATGAGACGGAAAGGACAGCAGATTTCAGCAAAGGAATGTGCGGAGATTTTATCGAATGCAAAGAGCGGTGTGCTGGGACTGCACGGGGATGACGGATATCCCTATACAGTACCTGTGAGTTTCGTCTATACGCCCGGCCCCGGTATAGAAGAGGCAGGTGCACAGACAGAAGGTATAAAGGCGGAGCAGCTTCCGGCGGGAACCCTTGGAACCATCGGATTCCACTGTGCCAAAACCGGCCACAAGATCGACGCTATCCGCCGGAATGAAAAGGTCTCTTTTACCGTTGTTGCCATGGATGAGATCATGCCCAAAGAGCGCACGACGAAATTCTGCAGCGTCATCGTTTTCGGAAAGGCCAGGATCCTGGAGGGGGACGAGAATCTCCGCCGCGCGGCCAATGCGGTCGGCGCCAAGTATTCCTCGGGGTATGAAGACCTCTACAAGGAAGAGACGGAAGACACGATCCGCAGAGGAACCCTTTGCTGTGTGGAAATCACGATCGACCACATGACCGGCAAGATCGGAAAGGAACTTCTGAAGGAAAGAAATCTCAGGAAAAAAGAGCAGTAAACATAACAGGTTAAAGCAAAAGGTAAAGATGCAGTAAACACAAGGAATAAAAAGGAAGCCATTATGAAAAAACTCAGGGTATATGATATCAATCTTTCTCCGGAAACACAGGCAATTGACACGGAAATCGGTGCAGCTTACCGCCGCGTGACCACCATGCTGTACACACTCAATGCGCGCGGTGCAGATGCAAAGTATCTGAATCTGCACAGGGATTCTTTGATTTTCATGGAAAGCCCTGCGGTGCAGCAGATCATGCGCACAGACGGAATGGACGGATTCCCCTGCATGACCGCAGACGATGAAATCGTGATTTCCGGACGCTACCCCTCCAATGAGGAGATTCTGGAGCAGCTTGATGCCGATATGCTTTCCCTTCTCGCAAATCCTTCCGGGGCGTTTGCGGGCAGCGGCTGCAATGGTGTATGTTCCTCCTGTCACAGCGCATGCGGTGTTCCTGCGGGCGCTCAGCAGTCATGATCCGATATATTCTGAACGAACGGAAAGAATCATAAAGCGGAAAGAATCATAAAGCAGAAAGAATCATAAAGCGGAAAGAATCACAATACAAAGAAAAAGATTCATTATTTAGAAAAAGATATGATGAAAAGAACTACTACAGGCCATTCTGCAGTGAGACCCTCCACAGCATGGCTTGTTCGCTGTATTTCCATCCTTACCGACAATACCGGAGCGCTTTTGCGCGACGGTTGCGAGAGGAGAATTCGCGGAGGTGAATTCTCCGAGCGATCACAGGAGGTTTGGGCCGCTTCGCGGCACAAACCTCTGATAGTGAAAAATATCGTATCGACGATATTTTTCACTATTCTGGTCTGTGTCCTGCTGTCCGGATGCGGCATTCCGGGCGGCTCCAAAAGCTCTGAGGAAATAATGAAAGAGTCTGGAACAGCGCAATCGGAAGAGATGGAGAAAGTGACTGAAAAGGCAGAGAAGACCGAAATAACGGAACCGGCAGAAACAGCGGAAAAGACGGGAACAGCAGAAAAGGCCGAAACAGCGGAAACGGTGAAAGGGTCGGAAACGGCAGAAACAGTCGAAAAAGCGGATACTTCCGAAAAAGCAGAAAAGGCCGAAGCCGAAGCGGCAGAGCAGGCAGGCGCCTCCGCAGAGATGGCCGGAGCGGCGCAGACTTCTGAATCTGCCGAACCGCAGCCGGAGTCTCTGACCGGGGAAGAATCTGCCGAACCGCAGCCGAAGCCCCTGACCGGGGAACAGAAGACGGAAAAAATGATTCGCGATTACCTCGAGACCTTGTCGCTTGAAGACAAAGTCAGCGGCCTTTTTATCATCACACCTGAACAGTTAACGGGATATGACGTGGTTACCGAGGCAGATGACCTGGTGCAGGAATCCCTGGAGAAATACCCTGCTGCCGGTCTGATCTTTTTCGGACAAAATATCGTAGATCGTGACCAGGTGCAGAATATGCTGGCATCCACTAAAGAGTGGGGGAGTGCTTTCCCTGAGAAAGAAAGTACAGCAGTGATGGCTGCTGAAGGCTCAGAAGAAGCAGATATATCATCTACTATTGCTGAAAACGCAGCGTCAGAGGAAGAGACTTCAGAACCGACAGCTGCTGAAAACGCAGTGGTAGAGGAAGAGCCCGAACCTGAAACAGTATTCCCGCCCTTTCTTGCCATTGATGAGGAAGGCGGAAATGTCATGCGCATCGGCAGCAGTGCAATCGAAGTGCCCTATGTCGGCAGTATGGGAAGTGTAGGTGCGGCCGGAGATCCCGAAGCGGCGTACCAAGCCGGCAGTACCATCGGCGCCTATCTGCATGAACTCGGTTTCAACCTGGATCTTGCTCCGGACGCGGACGTACTGGTGGATCCGGGCAATGTGACTATAGGCGACCGTTCCTTCGGCAGCGATCCTGAGCTCTGCGGACAGATGGTTCACCGTTATGTGGACGGCCTTCATGAAAACGGGATTGCGTCCTGCCTCAAACATTTCCCGGGTCTCGGAGACACAGAGTCGGACACCCACACTGGTGCCGCATGGTCCTCCAGAACCATTGAGGACTATCGCAGCACAGAATTCCTCTCCTTTGGAGGAGGCATCGATGCCGGGACAGAAATGGTGATGATCTCCCACCTGAGCAATTCTGAATTATCCGGCTCGGACCTTCCTGCCTCCCTCAATAAAACGATCATCGCGGATCTCCTCCGCACAGAGCTGGGATTTAAAGGTATCGTGATCACGGATTCTCTGCGGATGGGCGCTGTCACAGAGCAATTTGGCAGCGCAGAGGCTGCAGTTACAGCCCTTGAAGCAGGCGTAGATATACTCCTGATGCCCGCTGATTTTCATGCGGCCCGGCAGGGAATCCTGGATGCCGTTCATGACGGACAAATCAGCGAAGAAAGAATTGATGAGTCTCTCTTCCGTATTCTGCGCGCACGAGCAGCCCTGGCAGAGTCGTGAGAAAAGCAGGAGAAACGAGAAGAAAACACGAAGAAACGTTATAATGCCATCAAGTTATAAAATGAACAAGCAATCACTCAAAAAACAAAAAAACGGCAGTGTTGAGTTACTGCGTTTTTTGTTTACATCAATCATTATTTTCTTTCATATCAATCTGGATCTGTGGGATCAGAAAAAAATAATTGCCGTGATCGGGGATATCCCGGTTACATTTTTTAATCACGGGAATATCGGCGTGGAGTTTTTCTTTCTGGTAACGGGCTGGCTGATGGCAAAATCCATCTACTCCCGGTATATTCAGACAAAGACAACCTCTTATACAGGCGGCACCGTGACAGGACTTTTCTCGGAAACAATAAATTTCGTGACCCACAAAGCGCGCGCAATTTTTCCCTATTACCTGCTTGCCTGTGCCCTGACCCCCCTTGTCCGTGTGATGACTGACCGTATGCTGACATTCAGCTATTTTTTGAACAGACTCCCCTCGCTTTTTTTCCTGCAGAGGGTCGGAATCGGGAAACCATTCATCGGATGCACCTGGTATCTGAGCTCCATGCTGATTGCCCTTGTGGCAGCCTATCCCCTGTGCAGGCGTTTTTACAAGGCCTATACACTGTTCATCGCTCCTGTGCTGTGCGCGGTGCTTCTGGGGGCAATCATTGTTCTCACAGGGTCTCTGGGAGATATTGATGACTGGTTCTTTTTTACTTACAAGACAAATATCCGGGCCTTTGCGGAGATTTCCATGGGGGCGACGGCCTTTGAAATCAGCCGCCGGATGCAGGGCCGCGTTTATCCCGCAGCAGCGCGTATCCTGCTCTCGCTGACAGCCCTGACATGTATGAGCCTTTCCATCGCCTATATGTGCAGCGCAATGGAAGGAAGATTAGGAATTGGCGTCTTTTATCTTTTATTTGTCCTGGTTGTGATTGCCTTCAGCGGAGAGGGAATCCTGTGCCACGCGGGCTGTTTCAGCCATCCCCTCTTTTCATATCTGGGCAGGATCAGCCTTCCCATGTATGTGACCCAGACCCTGCTGCGCAGGAGCGTGCCCTGGTATTTTGCCGGGAGTTCACAGTGGACGCAATGCGTTCTCATTTATCTGGGAATTATCGGACTGGCAGTTTTTCTGGACTCGGCATCTGCTTTCATGCACAGGCACCCTGTGCTGCAGCCGCTTGCAAAACGTCAGACACAGCATACCTGAGACGGGCAGACGCAATCGCTGCGCAGACGCAGCCGCTGCACGGACGCAATAGCTTCCCAGACAGATTAGCCGCACAGATAGATTAGCCGCGCAGACGGATTAAATGCACAGACAGATTAGCTGCGCAGATGTAATGGCCGTGCAGTGTTTCACGCGGGGAGCATTGTTTTACGCATTGATCACCTGCTTTCGGGAAACAGCAGATTTCTGATGCCGACAAAAATCATCCGCAGGATGGCAAAGATTATGAAGAGGAGCATGAATCCGGCAAGGCCGGAAATGACATCCTCCAGATCCATGTTTCCGGTATCGGTGATTCCCTGACCGATTTCAATCGCGAAGGACAGCATTACCATCACTGTAAACACATAAATCCAGGCAATCGTGAGCACATGCCTTTTGGATAACAAAAGGAACAGCGGATAGATGACCAACAGCAATCCCATTCCCAACAGACCCATGACTGCAAAGTGCAGCTGCTTGTCTGTGAGAAAAAGAGCCGAGGAATCGTTGATCTGCAGCAGTTTATCATGTATGCGTGCGACGCCTTCTACCATAAAATATAAAAATCTGACCATTGATAATACCTCATCTAAAAAATATTTCATCAAAAATATTTATTCCAAAAAACGGAATCGGATGCTGTTGTGTATACCCTGTCGAAGGGCGTGCACAGCAGCATTTTTATATCCGGCAGAACATCAGTCTGCCGAAATTCCCGTCTGTTTACTATGAAATTAACTGCTAAAATACCACAAATGCGCAGAAAGGGACATCCTTTTCAGGCGCATTTCGTTTATTTTTCACTTTTTCCCAACATACGAGGGAGACAGGAGGGAGACAGGGGACGGTTCTTTGTCTCCCAAAATCCTCCCCGGCGGCGCATTTTTGACAGATGCTGTTTTCTCATGTATCATAATTATTACAAATATTACGAAATTTTTAAATCTTGATGCTTTTCTTTTCAGAAAGGGCTTTTCTATGCTGGATATTCGCAGACAGAATGGCATGCAAAATCAAATGAAAAAGACGGATCACACAGGGCACTGCAGGGCATCTGCCGTGCTCCTTGCAGCAGTAACGGCGCTTTCGCCGCTATCTGTCTCTGTCCGGGGGGCGATGCTGAACGGCTTTTTGCCCGCAACGGGCATGCCCGTAATTATGGCTGCTGATGCAGATTCTTCCGGATCTTCAGGGGGCAGGGAAATCTATGTGCATCTTGCAGATGCGCCGCAGGACCCGGTGCCGTCAAAAGTGATGGACACAGACACAGCAAGCCTGCTGAAGCTGATCAGCGAGGGCCTGGTGGTCCTGGATGAAAACAACAGACCTGCTCCGGGCTGCGCTGAATCCTGGGAGGTCTCAAAGGACGGCCTGAAGTGGACCTTCCATCTTCGAGATAACCTGAAGTGGTCCGACGGTTTTTCCATGAAAGCCTCTGACTTCGTATTACTTTTCAGAAAGACGGCCGACACTTCGACGGAAGCGCTGTACGGCAGCCAGCTGACACAGAACATTGCCGGCTATGAAGATGTCCTGAACGGTGACGTATCCGCCCTTCAGGTACACGCACCGGATGACAGGACGTTTGTGGTGGAACTGACGACCCCCGATCCGGACTTTGCAAGAACCTGTGCGTCCTGGTCCCTTCTTCCCCTCCGCGAACAGATTCGGGAGGATTTTGACGGTGACGTGACGCCGGACTGGAACTCCGCGACCGGAAACGGACCCTACTATGTCGATTCTGTCACTTATGAAAAAGAATTTATTCTGAAGAAAAATCCTTATTACAGGCAGGCTGATCCAGAAGCGGAAACGGCCGGTGATACTGACGCAGATCAGTCTACTGACATGGCATGGACAGCATTTGACACCGTTCACTGGATTCTGGACGGGGACATCAACGAGGAATATTCCGATTTCCTCAACGGGGGGATCGATGCGATTTCCGCGATTCCGGAAGAGGAAGAGAGGCTGCTCGAAACAGAGAAGCTGATTCAGCAAAAGACTCTTCCCGACACAATGGGAATATGTTTTAACTGCCGCCATGAAGTCCTGGGAGATGCCCGTGTACGCAGGGCGCTCTCCATGGCAGTGGACCGCACCTTTATCGCCTCGACAGTTCTGCAGGATGTCTATCTGCCGCAGGGAGGAGACGGCCTGAACGATCAGGGAGATCTGGAGGATCATATTCCGGAGGCAAAAGAGCTGTTGGAGAAAGCCGGGTATAAGGACGGAAAAGGGATTCCCACTCTGACCTGCATCGCGGAGGAAAAGGGCGGAGCCCTTCTGACCGCGGAATATCTGGCGTCTGCATGGAGAGACCTCGGAATCAATGTGCGGGTGGAAGCAGAAAACGCGGATGACCTTGCCCAGGAAAAAACAGCGGGAACCTTCGATATTTTCTGCGGCAGCATTTTCCTGGCGTCAGATCTCCCGGCCGCAGAACTTGCCAATTTTACAACTGATCATGAAAATAATGTCAGCGGTTTTTCTCTGGAAAAATACGATCTCCTGATCCAAGAAGCTTCGGAAATGTCGGATGAAGAAGACTATGCGAAGGCTTTAGAGAAGGCATTTGACATTCTCAGAGAGGAAATGCCCGTGGTGCCGCTTGTTACGCGGTGTGTCTCCTGGCTGCGCAAAGACGAATATCCGGGAATCACCTGTGACAGCACAGGCTGCTGGCAGCTCAAGGACATCCAGCCGGGCTACTCTGTAAATAAAATGGCAAACGGCGGCCTATCGGGAAATCGGGATGCATCGGATGATGCATTTTCTGCGGAAAAGCCGGATGGAAGCGGGACAGAAAACGGCGCCGCTTCCATCTCCGGAAGCCGGACCGGAAATCGTATAAAGGAAGTATCCGTCACTGCACAAATGCCTGCGGGAAAATCTGCAGCAGTACAGGCCGGCAATCTCAAAACACTCCCGCAGATCGGATTACCCGGATCACCCGAAGCAGCCGAATCAGCCGGATCACCTGGGCCAACCAAATCAGCCGGATCTACAGGAGAAGCTGAAGAAGGTGGAGCATCCGGATCTTCCGGAACAAGCGTATCTTCCGAAGCAGTCAGGCCGGAGAGACAGGGCAGCACAAAGGCCGCAACAGGTCTTGACCTTATCCGTCAGTCCGATGCTTATTTTGAAAGGACAAATCAGCAGGCATATCTGACCCGTCAGGCCTGGGTCTATGATGCAGTCGGTGAAAACGCTCAGCGTATTATTTCTCTTCCCAAATACTCCGAGGTACACCTGACCGGAACAGGCAACTCCCGTCTTGTACGTATTACACAGGACGGAAAATCCTGCTATCTGGAGTCGAACAGGGTATCTCCGGACACCGGGGTGATTGACAGAATCCATGAAGAGGAGAGAGAGGAACTTGCGGAAAAAGCCATTCTCACCGCATCTCTGCATTCTGTAAAAGAGAATGAGCTCCAGGACCGCGCCGCAGATGTGCGGGCAAAAACGGATGAGATTCTGGCTGCAATTGCCCACCGCGAGATGATTCGCACCCAGACGCGGAATCCCAACTGGAACGGACCTGTCCTTTCCCGCGGACGAGGCTCTGTCATGGGTCCCAGCGGAAAGGAGACTTACTATAATCTCAATATGAGCGGTGTCGTAAACATTATGCGCCGCATGGGCAATATGGACGAATACTGGGTCCGCGATGACGGCTGCAAAATGCTGGGAGACTATATCATGTGCGCGGCAAACCTCGGCGTTCACCCCCGCGGCTCGCTTGTCGAGTGCAGTCTGGGCACCTGCATTGTATGTGACACAGGCGGATTTGCCAGCGGCAATCCACATCAGCTGGACATTGCTGTCACATGGTGAATTGATCAGCCTGAACTGCTGCCGCATGGTGAATACTGATCAGCTGGACATTGCTGTCACATGGTAAATATTGATCAGCTGGACACTGCTGTTGCGCAGCGAATGCTGAAATTTCTGAAGTTAAATACATAATACATAACGAAAAACCCTTCACAATGAATCCGGGGAATCAGGTTCATTGTGAAGGGTTTTTCTACATAAAGGGGGAGTATGAAAATCTATGGTTTGAAACGAAATAACGAAGGGGGAAAGTCTGTCGTTCTCTTTCGCTTACAGTTGTTATCATACACTATGAATCTAAAATGGTGATTTCCGAATTGTAAAAAGATAATAAAATAAGCAGGTAATTAAACTAAAATCAGTATCGGGTCAGGAAGGATTCTCAGCACAAATTTTTTGAATGCACCAGTGTAGTAAAGTGCTCGGATGTGTTATGATATTGCTATATAGGCGCATTTGCAGTACAAATGTGCACTTTTAGCTGGCATGGAGGGAAGCAAGATGAAAAAAGGACTGGTTCTGGAAGGCGGCGGCATCCGCGGTATTTTCTCCGCAGGCGTTATGGATGTTCTGATGGAGGAAGGGATTGAATTTGACGGTGCGATCGGTGTTTCTGCCGGTGCGGCTTTCGGCTGCAACTATAAATCACGGCAGCCTCGCCGTGCGATCCGTTACAATTTGAAATATGCGAAAGACCCCCGTTATTCCAGTGTTCGTTCACTTCTGAAGACAGGTGATCTTTTTAATGCCCAGTTCTGCTATCACGATATTCCTGAAAAGCTGTATCCCTTTGACTGGAAAGCATTTCGTGAGAATCCCATGCAGTTCTTTCTGGTCTGCACAGATGTAGAAACAGGCAAGCCGGTCTATCATCTGTGTGACAATGACAGTGACTGGCAGATGCTGGAGTGGTTCCGCGCGTCCGGATCCATGCCGCTTGTTTCCAGAGTTGTTGAAATCGGCAGCCAGAAGCTTCTGGATGGCGGGATCTCTGATTCGATACCGCTGCGTTTTATGGAAAATAAGGGTTACGACCGCAATGTGGTCATTCTGACCCGTCCCGCAGGTTATGTCAAAGAGCGTGCTCCTATGATGCGCGTGATCAGCCGTGTACTGCAGCAGTATCCCGAGGCTGTGAAGGCGATGGAAAACAGACACAATGTCTACAATGAGACTCTGGCCTATATCCGCCAGCGCGAGGCAGGCAAATTTGCTTTCGTAATCCGTCCCGAGGAAGACCTGGATGTCGGCCGTATCGAACACGACCGGTTTAAGATCCGTGAAGCCTATAAGGCAGGAAGAAGGGCTGCGCGAAAACGTCTCAATGCTCTGCGCCGTTTCCTCGATGCTGCCGACAATGAAGTGTTTGCGGACGGCACATATTCGACCAACGCTTCCATCATTGCGAATGCACCCGGTGCAGAAACCCTCCCTTCCGATGACTTCCTTACTGATGAGGAGAAGACTGCTGCGGAAGCAGCTCCTGTAGGAGAAGAGAATGCTGCAGAAAAAGCTCCTTCCTATGTGGGAACAATCGAAGAAGCAATCCCCGCTCCCGCAGAAGAAAAGAAGGATGAAAAGGATGCATCATCCTTCCGTGCACAGGTTTTCGGGGAGGCTATAGACGAGCAGGCAGGATTTGAAAAGCCCGTTTCCTTTGTGGACCGGCAGGAAGCTGCGCTGAGAAGAGAGCGCGAAAGCGCAATGGAAGCCGAGGAAGCTGCCGAGAAGGCGGAGGCAGAGCGAATCGCTGCCGAGAAAGCGGAAGCAGAGCGCATTGCCGCAGAAAAGGCCGAGGCAGAGCGCATTGTTGCTGAAAAAGCAGAAGCCGAAAGAATCGCCGCCGAGAAAGCCGAGGCAGAGCGTATTGCTGCTGAAAAAGCAGAAGCCGAAAGAATTGCCGCCGAAAAAGCCGAAGCGGAAAGAATCGCTGCAGAGAAAGCAGAAGCCGCGCGAATTGCCGCCGAGAAGAGAGCGGCCGAAAAGGCGGAAGCAGAGCGTATTGCT
>ODAJ011627938.1_pt1 | contig 15123 bp, 18 predicted proteins | sample 1539241 | NCBI WGS metagenome assembly ODAJ01 (sample SAMN02144231, study PRJEB22623) | gut metagenome | biome: sheep rumen | host: Ovis aries | place: New Zealand
CACCGTTTCCACACAAAAAACCGCCCCTCCCCACGCAACATAAACTTTATGTGCATTTGAAAGAGCGTACCTTTTTGAAAATGTGTACTTGAAAAATTAGTTTACATAAATATTTAGAACTTTAAATTATTTTTATGTATCCAACAATCTTGATTATAAGAATAATATCTTGCTAAATAATAATCACCACTAAAACCTACAACCCATAGTTTTTTACCACGTCTGTATTTACGTTTTAAAAATTTCTTGTTAGGTTCTTTATAAGCACTACAACGTTTTTTAGTTTTAACTTTTCTAGGCTTGAAATATTTTAAATCATAACCTTCTATATCTGATAATGCTAAATAAAATTCAGAGTTCTTTAACTTATTTATTCTGCAATTATATCTACTTCCATCTTCTGCTATGTAGTAAGGTGTACGTTTTTTCCAACCTATGAAAATTCCAACGTGACCTTGTTTATAAAGCACTGCACCAATAGGTATATATTTTACACTTTTAGTTAAAACTCCATTAGTACGTATGTTTAATCTTGTGTGTGCTTTTGAATATAATGCTTTTGAATTATAACCTTTTTGAAATTGATAGTCAACAAAACCACTACAATCGCAGCAACAACCATTTTTATTTAGGTCTGATTTCCAAATTTGATTAGGGTATAATTTTTTAAGTTCTTTTATTTTCTTTTTATTATAAAAGATATTAAAACTTTTATTTTGTTTAGCACCATAAACATAAGGCGCACCAACATGTTTTTTTAATTCCTTTACAAATTGTAAACCTTTCATTTTTTAAAACCTCCTTTTTCTTCTTAAAAATGTAGGTGGTAAAGTGTTTTGTGATATAGGAGTAGGAGTTTTAGGGTTTTTTGCTCTACTACTTTTATTAGAGTTAGTAGGATATTCTCTAGGCTTTGAAGAGGGGGCATCATCACTTCTTAGTATCCATTGCCAATTATCATTCCAATAATCTATAACTGAAATCTGTTGAGGGGGCGCATATGTAGTGTCATTATGTGCGCCTATTAATTTAACATCATCACCTCTAACAGACCATACCGCTTCTGTATGTTGTGCGCTAGGTGAATAAACTACTAAAATATCACCGCGTTTTAATTGAGATTTTTTCCTAAATGGTATTGCTTTAAAACCCAATTCAACTAACTCATCTTTTTGTGTTCTAGTATTAAATTGTGTTTCTAAATCATAACCGCCACCATTATGTAAACCAAAAGAAATAAAAGATGAACAGTCAAATTCTTTAAGTCTTAAGTAATTATCCCATGTAACACCATGATTTGCGCCATAAGTGTATACATACTCATTATTATCCGCTATATCTTTTAACCAATCTAAAAAATCATCAATAGCACTTCTAAATAATTTATCCCATTTTATTTCTCTATAAAACTTTTCAGCCCATTCTATTCTTTTAGCCATGTTAGGTCTACCGGCACCCTCATAACAATTTTCCCATACATGAGTTAAAAATGATATTGTATGAGAAGTATTACTTCTAAAATTTTCAAAACTCATATAATATTGATCGCTACCATGATGATTAGTCCATTGATTAGTATATAAACAACTATATTCTAAAACTTGTAATTGTGTATACATCATATCATATGTTTTATATTGTTTTAATTTTTTTGCCCAATTTATTAATTTACTTTTAGGGTCCCATTGTGCTATACCATAAGCGCCACCCCCCACTTGTGTTGCTTTAGGGTTTACATTTGACTCATCGACCATATTTCCTAAAACGGCACTTATTGCTTCTTTACTCCAATTAAGTGAAGATAAACCTAAAAAATAACGCGCCACCGCATTTCCGTTAAATTTCATCTGTTTTTCTGTAAGATAACAGGGTGAAACACTATTACCATACCATTCACCGCATTGGTCTGTATATATTTTTGTCATTATATCACCTATTTTTTAGTTTTGTCGTACCAAATTGAATTACCGTCTTTATATTTATCGTATTTATACATATATTTAACTTTGTGCCAAATTGTTGTACCCTCATCAAACATCTGTTTTATAACATTAAGAGCGTCTTGTGGTATATTTCCAATAATATTACAACCGCTTGTTTTGATGTAGTTCCAATATTTACGACCGAAGAAATTAGGTTTTTTAATAACATTAACTTTATAACCAAACATAGAAAAATAATCATCTATCATTTTTATGTTTTCATTAGTCACTTGATACAATTGCGCTTTAAAACCATATTGACCGCTTGTAATAGGCGCGTTGCCTATAAAAGAACCATGCGCAACATTACCGCGTGAGCGCATATCTGCTAAACTTGAGTCAATTGATTTTCTTTGATTTGTAGCACTTAATTGATTTCCCTCTTTACCTAACGCCCAATTTCCGTACGCTTGAACTCCACCGATAGCAGCGCCTAAAACATTACCACTTAATAAATTAGTAGCTGCGCCTATTCCACTCATTATTCCGTTAAAGTCATTACGCTTATTAGAGTAGTCTAAATTGCGCTCTATCATGTCATATTGATTTGCAATTGAATTTTGATTAGCACTTAAATAAGCGCTAAATGTGTTAGTGATATATGGGAGTTCAGGGTTTGTCTGTCCTTGTATTGTTTTATCTAAATTGTGAATTACTCCGTCATAGTTATATAAATAACCATATGATGTGTTACCCTCAATAACAGGAAAATAATAGTTAAATGCAATTGATTTAGTATCTTCTGCACCTATACCGCCTAGTTCAAATTGAGCAATTAAATTACTACCATTATTATTAGTTATATTAATGAATTGATAAGGATAAGTTAAAGCCTTTGAATTTCTAGGTTGATATTTAGTGCTATCATTTTCAGCAACATCTTTATTATATGCGTCTTTACCGAAAAACCTAGACACCGCTTTTGAATATGTATTAAATTTAGGTAAACCTTTATTTTTACCAACATATTTTAATTTAGCGTTAGCGCCACCTTCAAAATAACATTCATGCGTGTCTAAATCATCTTTACTTAATGTTATATAAGGACAAGCATATAAACCGCCTATTGAGTCAATTTTATTTTTAGACACCATATGATTAAGAAAATGTGTAACATCTTCTAAATCATCACTAAATAAAATAGTAGTTGACAACTCATATTTACTAGGTTGACAAACAGTAGGAAGAGGAATTTCACCCTCTTCATCTTTAAATAAAATTCTGTCTGTATCCGATACAGTACAACAGTAAACCCAACCATAATCAATAGGGTGACCTTTATCAAAAGTACCTCTTAAATTTTCATCTTGAGAAATTACATATTCATCAATAGGTAAACCCTCATCAACTATATGTTCGCCAAACCCGTCATAAGTAACATGTTCGCGCTCAACAAAAGACTCTTGAAATTCTATATCATAACAGTATGTTTGCCAATAATCATATGAAAAATGTAGTGTGCAACTTGTCGCGTTAGTATTCCACTCCACACTGTCAATAAATATATAGTATCTTTTTCCGTCTTGTATGAAATAACCATAATTGTATTTATTACCAACATAGTATTTCATATCTAGTTTTATATATCTTTGTGACTGATTAATAGTTGACAAATTTTTAAATTTTTTAGATATATATTTGTCAAACTCTTTATCTCTTGTTTCTTGCTCATAAGGGTTATAAAAAACTTGATTTGCATAATCATTAATAGGAAAATTAGCGAATAAAAATAAATCAGTTGTCATATTCTACCACCTTAATATAGTACCGATGAAAATAAACATTCATCTTCTATCCATTTTAAATAATGTTGTATTACATCTAAATTAAGTTCAATATAATTATTTAATAAATCAGCAACTAAACCATTGTAGCCTTTTTGTAATGACTTAAACTCCGATGAATTTTCAAATTTATTTTTGTTTGTATCATCTCTTTTATTAGTGTTTTTATTATTACTAGCATTAGAAATATAATTTGATGTTACCGAAAATAAATCATCTAAATTTTTACTACTTTGTGGAGTGTCCGAATAAAGATTATAATTTTTATCTTCGTTTTCACTATGATTTTCATTTTCACTATTTCCACTATCTTTTGTGCTCGACTCATTTTCCATATAGGTTGTATATAATGGGTTTAATTCTAATAGTGAAGATTGATAAATTCTATCTGCGTTATCTTTATACTTTTTAAAAACTGAACGCAATGCAAGTTTAAAATCTAAAAATGTATCAAAATTAAAATCGCGCCTAAAAAATCTGTCACAAAATGCTTTTATAAAATCATCATAAAAATCAGCATTAAAAAAATATTCTTTTTCACTCTCTAGCCACTCACCAACAACATTATATAAATCTTCAAATTGAAAATTATATAAATTTGATTTAGTTAAATCTAATAAATGTGCTAGTTTAAATTTTCTATTAGGGTTCTCTATAAACATAATATCACCTTTAAGTTATTAACATTATTAACAGAATTATTAACATTAGTCTGTCGCGATCTAATTCGAGTTATTAACATTATCATCATAATTATTAACATCATTATATAAATCATTGACAGTTTCTTGTATGTTTTCATTAACTTTTACTTTATAATCAGTATCAAAAACATCATTAACATTTTCAATAAACTCAATGCGGTTTTCTATTCTGTTTTTAAGTAAAGTGTTTTTAATATCATCATTTGATGATATTTCATCTGTAATAAGTCGTTCTTTTTTATTAGGGTTTACTAAACTAGATAAACCGGTAACTGTTAAAAATTCATTCAAGATGTCGCGGAGTCCGTCAAAATACTCACTAACAATAGTAGGTTTATCAATGTTTAAAGCTTTGGTTTCTTGGTCCATTCGCCTTTTACTTATAATAATAGGGTTTCCTATTTTCATAGAGTTGAATTTTGATAAGACCTCATCTGTCGCATTTTCATTGTCAATTTCAATAACATTAGTTTTTCGAGATAAAATAATTGAATTGCGAATTGAAATCTCAACTTCAGCAAGTGTTTCAGCAAATTGATAAACCATAACACTATCACTAATAGTAGGTATATTATAATTATAACCAATTACAAAATCATCTTTTTTAATATCAAACTTTTTAAATTCACCATTAGGAAGAATAGCATTAAACTGTGTAAATTCGCCCCATGCGTTTCGCTCCCCTAATGGTACACATGGCGCGAAAACTAGACCGCCGGTTTTATCTTCTTTAAAAGCGCAAACATAAGCGCTTACAAAAAAACTTTGGTCTAATCTTCTGCGTAATGTTTTATCTATATTTTCATAATCGAATATACTTGAAATTATGTTAGACAAAACACCATACCATATGTTAAAAAATTTAATTTTATCAATGCTAGACTGTTCCTCTTGATTTGTAGGTAACACCCAATATAGCATTCTTTGTAAAAAGTTTAAATCTTGCATTAGTTATTCATTCCTATATTTTCAACAGTTAAATTCATTGTATCTACTAATTTATGTGTATAGCCACTAGATAAAATAAAGTATAGATATTCGCCACCGCTCATTGTTGCTAGAGCGCTTAAATGTAGAGATGTTTTAACAGATGTATTAACAACTTCACTAGCAATCAATTCATTATCATTTTGTCTATGTCTCCATAGTTCTAGTGTTGTGTTACACATTCCATTAAATTCACCACCGCCACCGGTAGGCTCAACAGTTATATCTAAATCAATTTTACTAACCGGTATACCGCTTTGACTTCCTATTGGTATTGTAAATCTATTATCAGTTAGAGTAGCACCTCTATTAATAATAGGTGAAACACTTGAAATAGGCACTCTCAAATTTCCACTTTGAGAGCCAAAATAATAGGTTTCATCAGGCACACTATATCTTTTAGCAAGTACAAATTCTGAAATTTTACCTAGTTTATTATTTACACTTTCATTAATGTTTTCAGTTGTCTGTTCAAGTGACGCATTAACATTAGTTTCAGTCTGTTCAAGTGCTTGATTTACTTCTTGCACTTTCTGATTTAATGTGTCACCCATTTCAGCAACATCATCAACGGCTTCTTGTACTGCGTTCTCACTTGTTTCTAATACATCTTCAATTTTTTCCATTGCTTCATTAAAAGGTTCATAATCAATTATGTCAGTTCCTTCAATGATAGGCAATTCATATTTTTCAGTATGTGTCATTTTTAATTTCCTCCGTTTTCTTAATTTTCTATTTGATTATAAAATGAAGATTTTTCATTTCTATATACATTATTCTTATAAGGCAACTCATTCCATAGTGGATTTATAACAGTTTCATCATCATATAATCCACCAACACTTGCTAAAATATTCCAACCATTAACACCATCAAAAACAAGTCCGTTCCAATTTGGTCTAATTTCTATATCTGTATTTTGCATTTGTGATTTAAGTGTGTTCCAAGTGATATTATTAACAGGTGTTATCTGTTCACCATAATAAACATTTATATTATCATAATCATTTTCATTGAAAAATGTTGAATCATTGTATTTTAATGGTAAGAAAATATGCGTATAACCACCACTCATATTAACATTTACATTATATCTCACAATATTATTATCAACTTTTTCAACATTAATAGGGGCAGAAGTTGCAGTTATTAAATCTTCACTAGTTCCTTTACAATAAGGAATCATAGAAGTATATCCAATTTGTTTATCATCAAAATATGAAGGACAATTATATTTAATATATACATATTTCTTATTATCTTCCGTTGGTACATCATCAACTAAAATTCCTTTAGTAAAATTATTACTTGAATATGTAATATTAAAATTAGATATATTTCTTATAAAATCATAAGTTGTACCACCAACAGTTTTTAATAAATTTATAGTATTCCAATTATAAGATAATATCTGTTTTAGTGCATTACCCATTTCAAATAGTGTGTCTTGAATAGGAATCTTCCTACCACTAATTGAAGAATATACAAGTTGATTACCTTTTCTGATTAGTTCTTCTAGGTATTCTTTAGTATCATCAATTTTTTTATTTAAAGTGCTTTCAACAGAATTAATATGGCGGTTTATTATACCGACCTCGCGATCAATACGCTCATTTATAGTTCTATTAATTGTATCAATTGTGTTTCTAATTTCAGTCAACTGTGGATTTATAATTTCAGCATTGTATTCATCTATTTTATCATTAGTATATGTTTTAAGTGTATCTTCTAATGTTTCGAGCTGCGCTTGTAGTCTTTCATTTAATAGTCTAATCTGCTCATCAGTATATTCATTAGCGCGTAACTCTAAATTATTGATAAAGTCAACAATACCTTTAATTTCATTTACAATTTGATGTAAAATTTGGTTCATTGATAGAGCATTATCAATTGATATATTTTGAGATATATAACATCTGTTTAATTTATTCATTGTATCACCTCTAAAATTAAAGGGTATTAGTAAAATCTAGGAGGTTACCTATAACAAACATAACCATTTTAAAACTAATACCCTTTATTAATTATTTAACCACCGATTACATCACCATTATTGTTATCATCATTATTATCATTATCAATTAATTCATCTCGACCAATTAGGCTTTCAAAATAACCGGTAGGAATGTCACTCTCACTAACCTCATGAACTAGAGCATTAACACACATAAATGGCGATGTGGAGAGTGTCTGCCAAATGTGTAAATATCTATTATATGCTCTTGCGGTAGGTAGGTCATTACCATTAACCTCATTATCAGCGTCATCTAAAACTCTAAACCAATTTTTATCACAAACAATAGCGTCAATTTGATAATATTTAGTATCTTCGCCCTCAACCTCATCAGCAATAAAACCTAGAGTATTAACTTCAGTCACATTGTCAACAGAAAAAGCAACTTCATCTTTATTAAAAGCACTTGCTAATACATCAACTTTAATTTTATTTTTAATTGTATAAGGTATAATTAGAGCAATATCTTCTGTTTTAGATACAGGCATGATTTTAGTTGTAGGGTTTGCTCTACCGTAAGCACTATTAGAGTTATCTCTAAACTTAAATGATGATGCAACATCTTTAACAACATTAACAAATGCTTTACCGGTTGACTCATCTACAACCTCATCAATTTCAATTGTTTTAACATCATCAGCATTAACACTCGCTCTAATTAGTTCGAGCATTAATTCGTACTCTTCTTGATAGTTTGTTTCATATAGAATAGTAACTTGCTCATCGATGAATGTTCTTAAATCTTCCCAACTATTAAGAGCAAGTTTTAACTCTTTGTCACTAAATGTCAATGCAAAAATACGGCGTCTATTTAGTCTATGAAAACACTCAGCAACCTCAGGTAAATACAAGTCAAACATTTTAGCAATACCCTCAGTAGTAAATTCATAGTCAAAACCATTTGTTAAACCTCTTGCGATTTCTCTTGTGTCAATTCCTAGTCCTAGAGTACCGCGTTTAAATTTAGCCAATGGGTTTTCAAATGTCGCAATTTTATTTAAAATTGTTTCACCGATTACATTAATAAGCCCTTGAGCGAACTCGTTTCTAATTACAGAATATTCTAACAATGGGTTAGATAAATCTGTGATTTTAGAGTCTTTGTTTAATACGCCAATATTGTTTTGATAATTTTGTGACGCGTTCTGTCTTATATAATTTGCTATTTTAATAATATCCATAATCTCACCTCTTTTTATTCCTCTTCATCTTCCTCGAATAAATCTTCGAGTTCAATTTTTTCATCTTCCTCAACATCATCATCAATTTCATCTTCAACCTTTTCAATAGGCTCACTTGGTATCATTGATAACAGTTGTAGATTTTTCTCTTTTAGAGAATTAACCTCGTTTGTTAGTTCCTCAACATTTGATAACAAATTGTCGCGCTCTGTTACAAGTTCATCTGTTTCTGTTACCACTTCAGCAAGTGCGACAGTTATATCATCTACTGTTTCAAACTGTTCATTAATTAGTTCATGAATACGCATTAATTTTCACCTTCCTTTTTTAATTTTTTAAATGTATTTTTAATTTTAGGTGGTATTAGATTATCATTAATCTCACCTATATTTTCTATAATACTAACTACTTCCATAAAGAAAATGTAACTTGAAATTACAAACAAAACATCAAAATTTAAAACTATTTTAAAATGAGGTAGGGCGGTTTTTAAAACAAAACCTAATATTAAAACTATTAACTCACAAATTTTGTTAAGTCCGCCTTTTCTCATTTTACTTGAGTCAAATTTTTTATTTTTAATTGATTTTATAATTCCCGTTACAATGTCTAGTGTTATAACAACTAGACAAAATAACATTAATATCATTGTATCATCTCCGCTGCATAGTATCATTTTTAAAATGGTACATTTTTTATATAATAAGATTAACATAAAATAAAAGATAGTTCAAGACTATCTTTTATTAAATTTGTATTTAATTTTATTATTAATTTTAGGTTTTTTTTCTATGGGTTTACCTCTTATAATGTTTCGCAGAGCTTTTAAACCCTCTGTATCTTTTACAATTTCAACTTTTTTAACCTTAATCATTTTCACACCTCTTTCAAAATATCATATATATCTAAATCACCATATATTTTTGTACCATTTAAAATTTCATTAGGTAACATGGGCGCGTTATTTCTTACATCTAAATCATATTTAAAATGTTTATATTTCTTTGCTTGAATGTTTTTATCTGTAATTGATAAACCATATTTTTTAGGCTCGTTAGATATAAAATAATATCTATCATTTGATAAATCATAGATTATAAAATAAGATATTTTCTTAAAGATATAACCGCCTTTGTTATTACTTCTAATTGTTTTAGTTTCATCAATTGATATATCTAAAATACCTATTATTTCATAGAATTTATCAAAATGATTATGCTCTAAACAATACAATAAAAAATCATTTTCATTAATTACCTCATTAGGTAAATCATACTTATCTTTATTAATTGCTTGAGAATTATTTTTTATTCTTAAAATACGCGGTATATCATCTACCTTTTGAGTTATAGATTTAGTAAACTCAACGCCAATTCTCGCAGGGTCCTCAAATGACTCATAATCTGTAAAAACATATGTATTCCCCTCGCTTAAATCTAGCGCGTTTATGTTAAACTCTTTAAAATATGGGTTATGAGGTGATAAAACATTACCGCATAAATAAATATTAACATCTCTTAATCTCGCGATCGTTGAGATTAAAGATTTAAAATGCTCAATTTCTACTATTTCATATGAATAATCACTTTGTAATGCAAATTCATCAAAAATAATATTTTTTACTTTGTCATAGTTCATTGACTTGTATCTTTGTTGAGCAAAAATAGGAATTACAAAACCGATTAATTCACCCTCTTTTATAAATTCACTTTGTAAAAATTCACCGCTCTCTTTATCTATATATTTAGAATACTCATTTATAAAATATTTACCGGTTTTATATTCTATATGTATATCGTAGTTATGCAACTTTTCCATTATAATAGAAGAAAACCACTCTGCTTGATATTCGTTTTTTCTTTCCTCTTTATATCTACATAGTTTAACAAATTGAGAATTATTTTCTAAAAATTCTTTTAAAATAATATCTCTTTGTAATGCGGTAGTTTTACCGGTTGAGCGCATACCAATAGTAAAAAATATATCAAAATTATAATTTTGTAAAATATTATCAAAACTATAAAAATTATATTTTTGTTTTTTCTTTTTCTTATATGCGTTTAATTCTTTTAATGCTTTTTTTAAGTTTTCCTTATATAACATTATTCATTACCTATCATCACGCGGTTTTCAATTTCAATTGCTTGTTGTTCACTTATTTCACCGCTTTTTTCTTTTTCATTTATAGTGTCAAAAATAGTTTTCATTTTACCATTACCGGTTATAAAATTTTTATATTCATCATAGTCAATTTTATCATTTTCTATATTAGGAAACATCTGCTCTTCGGCTTGTTTAGGTGAGATGTTTAAATCATCTGCAACCGATTTAACATAATCATCATAAGCCTTACCATTATAAATTCCATGTTTTCCGCTCATACGCATAATGGTAACTTTTTTCTTATCATCTACAATAGATGAAATTGTTTTTTGATTAGATATTAATTTTGCTTGTTTTTCATTTGATTTTTGAAAATAGTTTAATTCCTTTTTAACTGTGGTAGGCCTTACTTTTTGTCCTTTGTTAAATTGATTAATTGCCTTTTTGTAAGCATTCCAATTTTCATTTTCAACTTGCAATTCTTTATTAAAAGCGCCGCCATATTTCTTGTTTAATCTTTGTAACTTTTTTACATTTCTTTGATGCTGCTTTTGAGCAACTTTACTAACAACCATATTATATTGATTTCTTTTTCTTTTAGAATACTCTAAACCGGTTTTAGTATCTTTGTATCTTGTATTATTTAATTTTTTTAAACTATTTGTTTTTAATTCTTTTCTAGTTCTAGCCATTTAAAATTCCACCTCTATATTATTAATATCACCTTTAATCGTAACATTAAAACATAAATCTTTAAATCTTTTGTTGAATGTTTTACATATTACTCTCGCATAAACTAACCATATGTTTGATGTAAAATCTCTCATTGTAACATCTACATCTTTTAAAACACAACCGCTAACAACTTTATCTTTATACTTTCCGACCTTAATATCATATGTATTATAATTATATATTGATGCGGTTTTATTTACAAGTGAAGAGTCAAAAACTACACCATAGTGATAACACATCTCTATCATTTCATCAAAATTGTTATCATAGTATTTTAAAAGAGCATTATATAATTTACTTGCATTAGGTAAACCGCTAATAGTAGCGAATAATTTACCATTTTTAATAGTGATATATGATTTAGTTCCTAGTGATGTAAATTTTTCAGCAATGTATTCTTTTTCTAAAATTCCAAATTTTGTAAACTTGTATTCTTGTTTTAAATTATTAATTTGTATTTTATTAAAGTCTTTTACAATGTTATCAGCTTTAGAGCAATTAAAAGTTTTAATTGAGTCTGTATCTATGTATAAAACCGGTAGTTTATTTATTAAAAATTTATAAGCAATAAATAAAATAGACGCTCTAGCATATTGTGGTACATACAAACCATAAATATATGATGTTTTAACTCTAGCATTTTTATAATCATCAAATGTTTCTTTGTGCTTAATATATTCTTTTGTGTCAACATCGTATAAATATTTTGTATGAATTAGATGTTGAGCATTATCACCATAGAGCGCGTTTAAATCAGCCTTAACATTTTGATAATTAAATTTAATAACATCTAATTGCTCATAATAATCATCACAAGTATTTATTTCTTTTAATAAGTGTTCCTCATTAATTTCATCATTATTGTATTTTTTATAATCATTAGTTTTCTCTATTAAATCTAAATAATTAGAATATTCAATTTTTTTCTTTGCATTGTATAATACACTATTTAATTTAAACTTATTACTAGGCTCATAATGTGTAGCAACTTCTAAATAGTAACAATTTACAAAATCAAAATCATAAAAAACTTTTAATGTTAAATAATCAATGCATGTCATATACATTTTTATAGATGTATCACATTCTAAAATTTTACCATTTATAACCAAACAATTTAGAGTATTTTTCATTTTATTTATATTTATAACTTTACTTGTTGAAATAGGGTAGAACTCAAATTTAGCCTTTATGTTTTTAACTTCAATAATACAATTAAACATTGTATTGCTAAATTTTTTCAATATAAAATTTTTATAATCTAAATACTTTGTTATTTTTTTAAACATTTCATTTTTATTTTTTTCTACTCTTTTAAATTTTGACGGAAAATATCTGTATAACATTTGATATGGATAGTCACTCTTAAAATCGTAACTTGCTATATTTTCTACAACCTCACTTGTATATTTAGGGTTAGAGTAAACCAAACCGCCCTGAAATATTTTTTCCCATAATCTTATCTGTGAATAATCTAGCGCCTTTTCATTGTGACATAGAAAATTATTTAATCTTAATAGGGATCCACTGCGCTTTTTACCTCTTTTATTTTCATACTCTGTTTTTTGATTTACATTTTTATTATGTTCACAATTAAATCTCATAACGCCGGTTTTAGTTAGTGGTATATCTTTAACCGATTTCATATATTTATTATTGATAAATAATCTGTAAACACTTTTTAGCATGATTTCAACATCTCTAAAATTATATTTAATTTCTTTATCTGTCATTTTTGTCAGTGGAGTTCTAACCTTTTTATAATCATAATCTAATTTTTTTATTCCTATTTCATCACCCAATTTCTTTATAGATTTACCGGTTAGATGATATGAGCATTTAAAAATTAATCTATCTAATTTAAAGAATAAAGGTTTATTAGTATCTAAAAATAAACAATTCTTTTCATTTAGTGTTTGTAAATGTTCTTTAAAGAACTTTAGATTATTACAGAAAAATGAAAACTCATATGATAGGTTATGAATATAAATAACATAATCAACATCATTTTCATTTGCACTAGCATTTAATTTATATAAATAATTATCTAAATCATCATAAGTTCTACCAATAGTTAAATCTTTATAATTTCCATTAGTAAAATTTAATTTTGAAATACAAAACGAATACATAAAAGAGCAGAACTCATCATCAGTATTTTCAATTTTAATAGTAGTTGTTTCTATATCAAGACCAAAAACAACATTTGAAATTTTGCCCTTTTCCATTTCAACCTCTTTTCAAAATTCGAGGGGTTTAAAATTAAACCCCTCTATAATCAAGTAAAACTTATTATTTATTAATTATTAATTATTAAATCTCATTAACAGATTTTTTAACTTGTTTATCATACTCATCAAGAACTATTTTTTGTATTGTTTCTCTAGTGTCTTTGTCTAATGGGTAAACATCTTCAAAATATTTATTGTCCTTTTCGGAGTAGTGACTAGGGTATGCAACAAACAAACCTTTATCACCGTCAACAATTCTTAAATTTTTGATAACAATTTTTTCATCTAGTTCAAGACTAGCAAAACCTTTAGTTTTCTTATTTTCATATACATTAACTTTTGCTTTAATTTTCATAATTTTTTATTTCCTTTCATTATACATTGATTAATAAGTTTTCTTTTAATATTCAATTTTCATTTTAAGGTGGTCTATAAATCATTTTTTATTAACCTCTCTATTCATTTATATTTTCAAAATGTTTCTCTAAAATTGAGTCACATAATGATTTAGGAGTAACTAAAAATTCAAATGTTTTTTTGTGATTACAATTAACTCTGTCAACCTCTAATAAGCGCCATTGTCTTTTGTGGTATCTTATAATAATTGATGTTCCCATGGGCTCAAATTTGAACTTTTTAGGAAAATCACTTGCTCCCTCTATATATCTAAAAGTTAGTTTTTCCCATTTGCTTTTTGGTATTCCTTTTAAAATCTTTTTTTCAACTTCACTAATTATCATTTTTATAGATAGAGTGGAGTATATACATCTCTCGCGTTTTCTTAATTGTACCTCATCTAATATCATGTTTATTTTTCTTGCATTAGTATCATTTAAAATTAAATCAACCTCTCTCAATTTATTCACCCCCTTTCTCTAAATGTTTAATAGATGAACTTAAAAGTATCATTATTGAAAAATAATTTTGTGATAAAATAATTGAGTTAGTTTCATCAAACATTTCTTTAATCTGCTTTTCTTGTTTCTTCAAAAATTTAATTTGTTTTTTAGTAGTCATATTCTTCAACCTCAATTCTTTCAATATCTTCAATTATTTCTTTTGTGATTTGAAGTTTAGATTTATACATTGATTTAATTAAATCATTTTCATCCGGTGTCTGTTCAACCATTAACTCCAAAACTTCTTTTTTAATGTTTACCCTTTGTAAAACATCTTCTTTAAATCTTAATAAACTATCATTCATTTTTTAATCTCCCTTCATTAGCTTATTTATAAATTTCTATGATACAATTTTATAATAGAAGTATATAAAATCATAGTGTTCAAATTTTAGTTTTGGTATATTCTTTTAAAGTACACATTTTCAAAAAGGTACGCTCTTTCAAATGCACATAAAGTTTATGTTGCGTGGGGAGGGGCGGTTTTTTGTGTGGAAACGGTG
>ODAJ012168499.1_pt1 | contig 15111 bp, 12 predicted proteins | sample 1539241 | NCBI WGS metagenome assembly ODAJ01 (sample SAMN02144231, study PRJEB22623) | gut metagenome | biome: sheep rumen | host: Ovis aries | place: New Zealand
CCACGGGCTGAAAGCAGAACAATAAAAACAGGCGGCGCCGCCAAGGTGCCGCCTGTCGTCTTACTCCGGGCAGGAGATGATGCCGCTATGCCTCATCCGCCCTTGCCTGTATTCCCTGTCTTATGCTATAATGAGCATCGGATAGCGAAATCAATCGAGGATTCGATTGATTTCGCTGCCAAACAACAGGTTTGGCAGCGAATGATTCTTTGAATCATTCGCCCGATGCCCATTGCAATGAGTATATGGCAAAACAGCGCTGCTGTTTTGCTGCGCCGCAAAGCGGCGCGGCGAAAAGCTTTTGAGCTTTTCGCCATCATATAATCATTATACTGACCGCAAAGGAGATGATCCCATGCGCCATCAGGGTACAAAAACCATCGAAACCGCCCGTCTGATTCTCCGTCCCTTCGCACCGGAGGACGGGGACGCCATGTTCCGCAACTGGGCCGGAGATCCGGAGGTGACCCGTTACCTGACTTGGCAGCCTCACGCCGACGCGGATGTTTCCCGCCGTCTGACTGCTTTATGGGCTGAAGAAGCGAAAAAGCCGGACGTATATCAGTGGGCCATCGTGCCGAAAGAGCCGGGGGAACCCATCGGCAGCCTCTCCGTTGTCGCCCTTAAGGATGATATGGCCGCAGCGGAGCTGGGCTACTGCATCGGTCGGCCCTGGTGGGGCCAGGGCTTGACGGCGGAAGGTCTGCGTGCGGTGATCGAGTATTTGATCCGGGAAGTGGGGATGATGCGCGTAACCGCCTGCCACGATATTCAAAATCCCAGGTCCGGCAGAGTCATGGAAAAGGCCGGGATGCGGCGGGAAGGAATCCTGCGCGGCGCAGGGCGCAACAATCGGGGTATCATAGATTTAGTCCAGTATGCAATTCTTCCGGAAGATTTGGACGCGGAAGCCGGTTTTCGTCCTCTGGCCCGCTCCCGTCAGGCGCTTTCAGCAGCAGAATGCCTGGAACTTTTGGAGCGGGAGAAGCGCGGCGTTCTCTCCGTCCTGGGCGATCAGGGCTATCCCTATGGCATGCCGATCAATCACTGGTACAATCCCGAGGACGGAAAGATTTACTTTCACAGCGGTCCCGCAGGGCATAAAATCGACGCTATCCGGCGGGAGAGCCGGGCCAGCTACTGCGTGCTGGACGCGGGCACCCCGGAGCCCGAAGGCTGGGCGCTGAACTTCAAGAGCGTTATCGTGTTCGGGCGGCTGGAGATCGTGGAGGATCACGAGCAAGCCCTGGAGATCAGCCGCCGGATCAGCTACAAGTTTACCAGCGATCAAGATTACATCGAAGACGAGGTCCGGAGCTCCGGGGCAAGAGTGCTCTGCTTTGCTCTGCGGCCGGAGCAGATCAGCGGCAAGCGCGTCAACGAAAAATAGGTTCGGGATCTAAGGAAAAAGCACCCGAAGAACCTTTGAAAAATGGTTCTTCGGGTGTTTCTTTCCTTGTGGCTCTATTGCTGAGCACTCACTTGATCAGGCAGCGGCCGGTCATTTCGGCAGGCTGCTCGATGCCGATGAGCTTCAGGATCGTGGGGGCGATGTCGGCCAGGCGGCCCGGCTCCAGCTCGATCCCCTTCTGCCGCACGCAGAAGGGCACAGGGTTGGTGGTATGGGCGGTGTTGACCTTGCCGGTTTCATCAAACATCACATCGGCGTTGCCGTGGTCAGCGGTGACCAGCAGCACCACATCGTCGTGCTTTTCCACCTCGGCGAGGATGCGGCCCATGCAGCCGTCCACGGTTTCCACAGCCTTGACGGCCGCTTCCATCACGCCGGTGTGACCGACCATATCGCAGTTGGCAAAGTTGCAGACGATCAGACTGTACTGCTCGGAAGCAATAGCCTCCACCACCTTGTCGGCGACCTTCTCCGCGCTCATCTGGGGGATCAGGTCATAGGTGGGGTACTCCTTGGGAGAGGGAACCAGGCAGCGGTCCTCCCCTTCGCACTGCTTCTCCACGCCGCCGTTGAAGAAGAAGGTGACGTGCGCGTACTTCTCGGTCTCCGCCACGCGGAACTGCTTGAGGCCCTTGGCGCTGATGAGATCGCCGATGGTGTTCTCGATGACCTCGGGGGGATAGGCGATGGGCAGAGGCAGCGCCTCGTCGTACTGTGCGGTGCAGACATAGCTGAGAGGATAGACGGTCTTGGGCCGCTGGAATCCGTCAAAGTCCGGCAGATTCAAGGCCCAGGTCATCTCGCGGGCGCGGTCCGGGCGGAAGTTCATGAAAATCACGCTGTCGCCCTGGTTGATGGAGCCGTCGGCGCAGACCACCGTGGGCTCCACGAATTCGTCCGTGACGCCGGCGTCATAGCTGTCCTCCACGGCCTTCACCGGATCGGAAGCCTGGACGCCCTCGCCGCAGACGATGGCACGGTAACCCTTCTCCACGCGGTCCCAGCGCTTGTCGCGATCCATGCCCCAGAAACGGCCCTGGATGCTGGCAATGCGGGCATTGCCGAGGGCCTGGCACTTTTCCTGCAGGGCCTTCACAAAGCCTGCGCCGCTGGTGGGAGGCACGTCCCGCCCGTCCAGGAAGCAGTGGACGTAAACCTGCTCCACGCCGCGCTGCTTGGCCATATCGAGAATACCGAAGATGTGGGTGAGATGGCTGTGCACGCCGCCGTCGGACAGCAAGCCCAGAATATGCAGAGCCTTGCCGTTGGCCTTGGCGTCCTCCATGGCTTTGATGTAAACGGGGTTCTGGAAGAACTTCCCGGTCTGGATCTCCTGGGTGATCTTGGGCAGGATCTGGAACACCACGCGGCCGGCGCCGATATTGGTGTGTCCCACCTCGGAGTTGCCCATCTGCCCCTCGGGCAGGCCCACGTCCAGACCGCTGGCCTGGAGCTGGGTGCAGGGATATTCCGCAAAGAGCTTATCCAGATTGGGCTTCTTCGCCTGGGCGATGGCATTGCCCGCAGTGGGCGGGGCGATGCCGAAGCCGTCCAGGATGATAAATACCGCTTTCTTCGCCATGAAGCTTACTCCTGGGCGGTGGCGGCGATGATGGTGGCAAAGTCCACGGGCTTCAGAGAAGCGCCGCCGATGAGGCCGCCGTCAATGTCGGGCTGAGCCAGCAGCTCCGCGGCGTTCTTGGCGTTCATGCTGCCGCCGTAGAGGATGCTGACCGCACGGGCGGGACGGGCGCCGTAGATCTTGCGGATCACGGCACGGATGCCCTCGCAGACCTCCTGGGCCTGCTCTGCGGTAGCGGTCTTGCCGGTGCCGATGGCCCAGATGGGCTCATAGGCGATGACGCAGCGGCGCAGCTGGGTGGCGTCGATGCCGGAGAGGGCGGCCTTGACCTGGTAGGCAACATACTCCATGGTCAGGTCCATCTCCCGCTGCTCCAGGCTCTCGCCCACGCAGATGATGGGCGCGATGCCCTTGGCCAGCAGGGCCTTGGCCTTGGCGTTGACGAGCATGTCGTCCTCGCCGTGGTACTGGCGGCGCTCGCTGTGGCCGACGATGCAGTACTTGGCGCCGATATCAGCCAGCTGAGCGGCGGAGATCTCACCGGTGTAGGCGCCCTTCTCGAACTTGGAGACGTCCTGGGCGCCGGCGGCAACCTTGCACTCCTTGCCGGCGCGGATCAGCGCGGGGACCATAACGGCGGGTGCGCAGAGCACCACGTCGCAGTTCTTATTCTTGGGCATGTTGTCCTTCAGCTCTTCCATAAAGGGCTTGATGGTGGAGGCAAGCTGGTTCATCTTCCAGTTGCCGGCAATGATGGTTTTCCGATACTTTCTGTTCATTTCAAGTACTCCTTGTATTTCTCAAAACTCAAATCTGCAAACTCATTTATCCAGCAGGCAGGCCACGCCGGGCAGCTCCTTGCCTTCCAGGAACTCCAGGGAGGCGCCGCCGCCGGTGGAGATGTGGGTGATCTTGTCGGCAAAGCCCAGCTTCTCCACGGCAGAGGCGGAGTCGCCGCCGCCCACGATGGTGACAGCGCCGCTCTCAGCCAGGGCGCGGGCCATGGCCTTGGTGCCCTCGGCAAAGGCGTCAAACTCAAAGACACCCATAGGTCCGTTCCAGACGATGGTGCCGGCGCCCTTCACGGCCTCGGCAAAGATTTCCCGGGTCTTGGGGCCGATGTCCATGCCCATCAGATCCTCGGCAATGTCGCCCTCGACCAGGACGGGCTCGGCGTCGGCGGAGAACTCCGCGGCGCAGATGTTGTCAACCGGCAGCAGGAACTTCACGCCCTTGGCCTCGGCCTTGGCGATCATATCCTTGGCGTAGTCGATGCGGTCCGCCTCCAGGAGAGACTTGCCGATCTGAAAGCCCTGGGCAGCCTTGAAGGTGTAGGCCATGCCGCCGCCGATGATGATGGTGTCAGCCTTCTCCAGAAGATTGTTGATGACGTTGATCTTGTCGGAAACCTTGGCGCCGCCCAGCACGGCCACAAAGGGACGCACAGGATTCTCCAGGGCCTTGCCCATGATCTCCAGCTCCTTGGCCACCAGCAGACCGCTGACGGCGGGCAGATAAGCGGCAACGCCGGCAGTGGAGGCGTGGGCGCGGTGCACAGTACCGAACGCATCGGAAACATAGAGCTCCGCCATGTCGGCCAGCTTCTTGGCAAACGCGGGATCATTCTTGGTCTCACCCTTGTCGAAGCGCAGGTTCTCCAGCAGCATGATCTGGCCGGGCTGCAGCGCGGCGGCCTTGGCCTGAGCGTCCTCGCCGACGGTGTCGGCAGCGAAGATCACTTCCTGGCCCAGCAGCTTGCTCAGATGCTCGGCAACGGGGGCCAGCGTCAGCTTGCGCAGGGACTTCTCCCACTCCTCGCGGGTAATATCCTCGGCATTTTTGCCCTTCTCCACCTGCTTCTTCACATAGCTGTCGAAGGTGGCCACGGGCTTGCCCAGATGGGAGCAGGCGATCACAGCGGCGCCCTGCTCCAGCAGGTAGCGGATGGTGGGCAGCGCCGCGACAATGCGCTTGTCGCTGGTGATGGCGCCGGTCTTTTTATCCTGGGGGACGTTGAAATCGCAGCGAAGCAGGACCTTCTTGCCCTTCACATCGATGTCATAGATGGTCTTTTTGTTGTAGTTCATCTTGTATCCTCCTATTAAGATTTTGGATTCACGCTTTTATCGGGCCGACATTTCGCCGGTCTCTGTCAAGCCGGGGAAGCCCTGCTGCCGCAGCGCCTCATAGGCCAGAACAGCCACAGAATTGGAAAGATTCAGACTTCTCGCATCGGAGATCATGGGAATGCGGATGCAGCGGTCCCGATACCGTTCCCGCAGCCACAGCGGGAGTCCCGCTGTCTCCTTGCCGAACATCAGCGTCGCCCCGCCGGAGAAATCTGCCTGGGAATAGGCGAGCGGCGCCTTGGTGGTGGCAAGCCACAGGTTCCCGTCGCCCCGCCTGGCAAAGTACTCGTCCAGGTTTTCATAGACGGAGATGTCCACCAGATGCCAATAATCCAGCCCGCAGCGCTTGACCCATTTATCCGAAATATCAAAGCCCAGGGGCTTGATGAGATGGAGTCTTGCGCCGGTGCAGGCGCAGGTGCGGGCAATCGCCCCGGTATTATGCGGGATCTCCGGCTCCACCAGCACGATATCCAGCATCTTCGCACCTCCGCTTTGGTATCACTTTTCCCGATTCGTGTACATTTTAGCACAGTTTCCGAAAAAATCATGTACTTTTTTTCAAAAAAATCTGATTCTTGCAATATCCACAAATCCGGGGTATAATCTCTCCCGGAAATGAGCATTTTATGGGCAATATGCCAAAAAGCGTAAAACATTCCAAGGAACAGCCAATATGGACAATTTCTGTAACGATTGTCCCCGCCAATGCGGGGCAAAGCGGGGCGAAACGCAGCCCGGCGGCATTTGCCGCTCCCCTGCCCTGCCCAAGGTCGCAAGAGCTGCGCCGCACTTTGGAGAGGAGCCCTGCATCAGCGGCAGCGCCGGCTCCGGCACCGTCTTTTTCACCGGCTGCAATCTGCGCTGCGTGTTCTGCCAGAACCGGGAGATCAGCCGCGGCCAGGGCGGGCAGACGCTGTCGGTCGAGCAGCTGCGGGATCTGCTGCTGCGTCTGCGGGACCGGGGCGTGCACAACATCAATCTGGTCACCGGCGCCCATTATGTCCGCCCCATCGCCCAGGCGCTGGATGGCTTGGACCTGGGGATTCCCGTGGTTTGGAACAGCTCCGGCTACGAGAGCGTGGAGAGTCTGCGGCTGCTTGAGGGGCTGGTGCAGGTCTATCTGCCGGACTTCAAATACTGGAAGCGGGAACCGGCCAGGCGCTACTCCATGGCGGAGGATTACCCCCAGGTTGCCGCCGCCGCCATCCGGGAGATGTTCCGGCAGACCGGTCCCTACCGGCTGAACGAAGACGGGCTGCTGGAAAAGGGCGTGTTGATCCGGCACCTGATCCTCCCCGGCCAGGATCTGAACGCCATGGACGTGATCGATTTTGCCGCGGAAGAGTTTCCGGCGGGGAGCGTGCTGTTCTCCCTCATGAGCCAGTATACTCCCATGCCGGGGCTGGAGAAGTACCCGGAGCTGCAGCAGCGGGTGGACGCCGAGACGAACCAAAGACTGATCGCCTATCTGCAAAAGCGGGGTCTGGAGGGCTATTGGCAGGAGCCGGACGCCGCCACCGATGAGATGATCCCCGCCTTTGACGGCACCGGGCTATGAGCCTGCCGCTCTTTTACGATATGGCTTGACAAACCGTTATGAATCTCTCATAATCAATCCAGAGTTATATTTCAGAGAAACATATAAGGAGGAATCCCTATGACTTATCCGGAAGTTCTCGCCGCCGCCCGCGAATGTGTCGGCCCGTACTGCAAGGCCTGCCCCGTCTGCAACGGCCGCGCCTGCGGCAACGCCATGCCCGGCCCCGGCTGCAAATATCCCGGGATGACCGCCTCCCGCAACTTCGACAAGTGGCAGGAAGTCTTCGTCAACATGGACACGCTGTGCAAGAATGTGGAGCCAGACATTTCTTTTGAAATGTTCGGCCACCGCTTTACCGCCCCCATCTTCGCCGCGCCCCTGGGCGGACTGCCCATGCACTACGGCCCGAAGCACACCGATTTTACCTACAACTCCATTCTGGTCCCCGCCGCAGCCAACTACGGCATTGCGGCCATGACCGGCGACGGCGTTGACCCCGAGATCATGAAGCACTCTGTGCAGGACATGGTCCAGGTCGGCGGGATGGGCATCCCCACCATCAAGCCCTGGAACAAGGAGTTCGTATTCGAAAAGCTGGACTATGTGGAAAAGGCGGACGTGTTCGCCGTGGCCATGGACGTGGACGGAGCCGGTCTCCCCTTCCTCAAGGCCATGAACCCCAACGCGGGCAGCAAGTCCGTGGAGGAGATGCGGGAGATCATCGACTATGCAGGCCGTCCCTTCATCATCAAAGGCATCATGACCGTCGCCGGCGCGCGCAAGGCGGTTGAAGCCGGCGCGCACGCCATTGTGGTCTCCAACCACGGCGGCCGGGTGCAGGGCGGCGTTCCCTCCACGGCGGAAGTGCTCCCCGCCATTGCCGACGCGGTGAAGGACCGCATCACCATTCTGGTGGATGGCGGCATCCGCTCCGGCGTGGACGTATTCCGGGCGCTGGCCCTGGGCGCGGACGGCGTGCTCATCGGCCGCCCGATTCTCACCGCCATCTACGGCGCCGGAGAAGAAGGCTTCAAGGTCTACATGGACAAGATCGTGGGCGAACTCAAGTCCACCATGACCATGTGCGGCGCGGCCAATCTGAAGGAGATTGACCGCAGCAAAATCTGGCTCGGCAAATAAACCCGATTCGGATTCAAGAAACGAGTCCCCACGGACAATTCCGCGGGGACTCGTTTTCTATGCTGTATGGCGCGAGGAATCAGCGCTCCGTCTCCTCCCGGACGATGCGTTCCATGGCCTCCCACTTCTTCTCCATATCGGAGATGAGCTTGAACTGGGTGTGAGCGCGGTCCAGATTCTGCTTCTCCCGCTCGATGGAGAAATAGACGTCTCCGTTCAGGTAATCCGCGAGAAAGCGCATGCCGCACTCCAGCGTCATGGTATAGGCGCCCAGGGGAAACATGGCAATCTCCTCCCGGCTGAGGCAGGGGCAGGTCTCATAAAAGCCCCGCACGAAAACACGAAACAGGTCCAGGTCCAGCTCCACCTTGCTCAGATCCGGCTCGTCCTCCTCGGCGGTGGAGGCGCCGAAGCGGATCGCGTCGCCGAAATCGTAGACCGAGAGTCCGGGCATCACCGTGTCCAGATCGATCACGCAGATGGCCTTGCGGGTGTCCCGATCCAGCAGCACGTTGTTGATTTTGGTGTCGTTGTGGGTGGCGCGGGTGGGAAGCTGCCCGTTCTCCCGCATCCGGTGCAGCACACAGGCCCGTTCCTCCCGCTCCAGCACGAAGGCGATTTCCTCCTCCACCTCGGCCTTCCGGCCTTTGGGGTCCAGCCGGATGGCCTCCCGAAACTGCCGATACCGGTCCACGGTATTGTGGAAGTTCACGATGGTCTCCTCCAGCTGCTTCGCAGGGAAATCGATCAGCGCGTGCTGGAAGCGGCCGAAGGCCCTGGCGCACTCGTAGAAATCCTCCCGCGTCTCAGGCCGGGGCAGACAGATGCTGTTGTCCACAAAGCGGTAGGCCCGCCAGGCGCCGCCCTGTCCATCGTCATAATAGCTCTTGTCCTCCGTCGTGCGCAGATAGCGGATCATGCTCATCTGCCCGTCCTCCCGCTTCTGCAGGAAGCTGCTGATGGCGCTCATATTGTTCATGATGGCGTTGACGTTGGGAAAGACAAACTGGTTGATCCACTGTAAGATGTACTTGCTCCCCGTATCGGTGGTGATCAGATAGGTCTCGTGGATATGTCCGGTTTTGATCTGCCGGCAGTCTATCGGTCTGCCGTCCGTGGGAAAATGAAATATAGCCTCTTTCATGCCTTTTTCTCTCTTCTTTTCAGAATACTCACAGGGATCGCCACCAGCAGCAAAACCGCTGCGGCGCCCAGGAAGATGCCCGGGGTGGGGACTGTTTTGACCTGGCCCAGGTCCTCATAGGTCATGGGATTGGAGCGGATCAGCGCGGCGCCGATGGCCGGGCCGATCACCATGGGCAGCAGCACCTGAAAGATCATGCGGATCCCCTGGAAATGTCCCACCTTGTCCTGGGGCGTCCAGTCCCGGATGTTGGCGCTGAGGGCAGCGGTGAGCATCATATAGCCGCCCATCATCACCGTCCCTGCCGCCATGACGCCGATCTGACTGCGCACGAAGAACATCCCGACCAGGCCTGCCAGCATGACGCCAGCGGCGGGAACGGTGAAGCGCAGCTTGCCGAAACGGTCGATCCACCTGCCGGAGAGGACACTGATGAGAGAGGCCAGGATCAGCACCACGCCCAGAACGATTGCGTAATCCCGTATGCCCAGATAGTGCTGGATGTAGATGATCAGGAAGGGGAAAAACACCTGCACCGCAACGGAGAACAGGCAGAAGGCCGCAAAGGAGAGGTAAAGCTCCGGGTTTCCCCGGATCACCGCGGGACGCAGACCGTAGAGCAGATTTCGAAAATAGCTGTCTCGCCGGGGACGAAGCTTCGGGTCATCCTGCACCAGGAGGAGGGAGATGAGACCCACCGCCGAAACAGCCAGGCCGAAGATGCCGAAGAACTCCTTCCATCTCCCCTGCTGGGTCAGCCCGTCGAAGGCGCCGAAAATGATGAGCATGGAGATCAGCGGCAGGATAGCCAGCACACTCTCGGCCCGCCCCCGGTTCTCGGCGTTCGTGGCGTCGGTGACCCAGGCGTTAAAGGCAGCGTCGTTGGCCGTGGAGCCGAAGAAGGTCATCACGCAGTCCAGCACCACAACCATGCTGGCCGCGGCAGCGGCGGCGTCAACCGCCGGGAAAAGCTTGGCCGCGTTCTCCCGGGTGATAAAGCCGAAGGCCGCCGTGGAAAGGCCCCAGAGCAGATAGCCCACCGCGATAAAGGCTTTCCGCTTCCCCACCCGGTCCGACAGGGCGCCCATCAGCAGAGTCGTTACCGTGGCGGCGGCGGCGGACCAGCCCACCATCGCCGCAATGTAGCCGGGATCTGTGCTGATGGTGTTATAGAGGAAGACGTTGAAGTACATGTTTTCGATGGTCCACGCGAACTGGCCGAAGAGGCCGACCAGCAGGAGCGTGGCCCATTTTCGTGCGCCCAGCTTCCCGTTCATACGCAATCGCTCCCTTTGAAAAGGCTCAGTTCAGATTGAGCCGGATCAGATGCAGCAGGATATCCGTCATCCGGTCCATGTTCTCCACGCTGATATGCTCGTGGGGACCGTGGCAGCAGTAGCCGCCGGTGCCGATGTTGGGGCAGAGCAGCCCCCGGAAGGACAGCTGCGCCCCGTCGGTGCCGCCGCGGATGGGGACGCGCACCGGCGTGAGTCCGGCAGCGCGGATGGCGTTTTCCGCCAGCTCCACGATCTGCATGTGGCCGTCCAGCTTCTCCAGCATGTTGCGGTACTGCTGACGGATGCTGAGGAGCACCGTTCCCTCGCCGTATTTTTCATTGATGAATTTCTCGATCTGCCGCAGGGTCTTTTCCCGTGCGGAGAAGGAGGCGGCGTCGTGATCGCGGACGATGTAATGCAGCTCGGCCTTTTCCACGGTTCCCTGCATCTCCGTCAGGTGATAAAAGCCCTCGTGATCCTCGGTGTGCTCCGGGCGCTCCGCCGCCGGCAGCAGGCTGTTGATCTCCATGGCCACCAGCGCAGCGTTGATCATCCGGTCCTTGGCGGAACCGGGATGAATGTTGAAGCCCTTCACCTCAAACACCGCTCCGGCGGCGTTGAAGGTCTCGCAGTTGACCTCGTCGCACTCGCCTCCGTCCACGGTATAGGCAAAGTCCGCGCCGAAGCGCTCCAGATCCAGCAGCTCCGCGCCGTGGCCCACCTCCTCGTCCGGCGTGAAGCAGACGGCGACCCGCCCGTGGGGCAGCTTCTCCCGGATGAGATGCTCACAGGCGGTCATGATCTCGGCGATCCCGGCCTTGTCGTCCGCGCCAAGCACCGTGGTCCCATCGGTGGTGATCAGCGTGTGCCCCAGGAGCTTTTTCAGATGGGGGAACTGCTCCGGGTCCAGTACCCGTCCGCTCTCGCCCAGGGGGACGATCCCGCCGTCATAGTCGGGCACCAGGGTGGGCTTCACGTTTTCCCCGGAGAAATCGGGGATGGTATCCAGATGGGCAATGAGGCCGATGCAGGGCTTGTCCTCAAAGCCGGGGGTGGCGGGCAGGAAGCCGTAGGTATAGGCGTGCTCGTCAACGTACACACCCTCCAGGCCCAGCTCCTCCATTTCCTTGGCAAGCAGACGGCTCAGGTCAAATTGCCGCTCGGTGGTCGGGGTCCGGTCAGTCTCCTCGGAGCTGGCCGTGTGCACCTGCACGTATTGAATGAATCTCTCGTAGGCTCTCATTTCAGTTCCTCCCAGTTATAGTGATATCAAAATAAATCGTATCAGCAGTAGACTTCCGCGTAGACGAAGAGACGGCCCTTGCGGGAGGTCCCGCCAAGTCCGGTGACACTCCCCTTTCCGCTGCCGCGCAGCGAGATCACATCCCCCTCGCGGACGCTCTGGTCCGCCTTCAGGCATTCCAGATAATTGAGGCTCACCGCCCCGGCGGCGATCTGCTTTGCCGCCTCGGTGCGGGAGAGGTGGAACATGCCGGCCAGCACCGCGTCCAGCCGCAGGCTCATCACCGAGAAGCTGAGACTTTTGACCTCTCGCTTCGGCGCGGGCACCTGGGAGAGCGGAAGCTCCTCCGCCTTGACGCTGACACGCCCGACCTGCTCGATACTCAGCAGGTGCCGCAGAACAGAGGGCATGCAGAACACCCAGGCGGTGCTCCCCTCCACCCGAATGTCGCCCAGCCACTCCCGGCCGATGCCCATTCCAAGAATAGCGCCCATGTAATCCCGGTGTCCCGGTTCGCCGAAATAAGCGGTGATCTTCATGGCGGAGAGATAATCCGCCGGATCAAAGCCGTCCTCCTCCATCCATTCCGGCAGGAAGAAGGCCGCCGTGCGCTCACAGTCCTTGTCGCCCCCGCAGAAAAGGAGGGAACAGTCCGCCCGGTGTCTGGCCCAGGCTTCCACCTGGACTCGCTCGGCAGGGCTCAAAAAGCCGGTGTGGGTGACGCTTGCGCTGCGCGCGCAGCGTTGGCAAAGGTCCTCCGCCCGGCGGAGCAATTCATGATTTTCCATCTTTCAATTTGGTCATATGAGGAGCCTGGTTGCTCTTCTTCAAAACTTCTTCGATCTGGTCCAGGGTCCAGACCAGCTCCATGGCAAACTCCTTGGACCCGGTTCGCAGCACGCCGGAGCGCAGAGCCGAAAGGCGGATCAGATTATCGCTGGTCACAACGCGAACGTCATAGTTTTTTCCGATCTCATCCGCAAAACGCTCGATATAGGCGTCGGCCGTCTCCCCGTCCCTCGTATAAGCCACGTGAATATTGTGATAATCGCTGTGGGAGCCGGGGTTTCCCGGCGTCCGAAAGCCGTCGAACACCAGCACCAGCTCACTGCGGGTATAGCCGCAATAGCTGGAGAGCATGTCCATGAGCCGTGTCCGGGCAAGATCCAGGCGCTCTGCGGCCAGCTTTTTCAACTCGTCCCAGGCGAAGATCAGATTGTACCCGTCCACGATCAGATACTCCCGCTTTGTGGGAACGGGCCTTGCCTTCGGCGCCTCATTGCGCTGCGGCGCCTGGTATTGGGGTCGCCGGATGGGGCCGAACTCCCGCTCCATAATGGCCTCCAGCTCACGCTCGTCGATGCTGAGACTGCGCCGTGCCGGAGCCGCCGGCTCAGGCTCCGCTTCGGGCCGCAGGCAGCTCTCCAGATGCATGTAGTCCTTCACCCGGTTCCACTTGACGGTGAAGCCGCCGCCGTGGGCGCAGAAAACGGAGTCCGGGGGATTCTCCAGATCCGCTTCGGGGTCGTAGTGCAGCTCGTCCACGATCTTCTGCTGATCGTGGCAGGGCCGATACCCGGCAGGACGAAGGAACAGCCGTCCCCGTCCGCGGGTATAGCTCAAAAGCTCCTCCAGGTAGCCGTTCATCCCCTCCACCGGCGCTTCCCCCCGGAGACGCAGCAGCTCTCCCGCGTCCTCCGGCGCATCAAAGCTGCCGTTCATGGCGCGCACATCGCTGATGGCGCGGCCGATCTGCTCCGCCGGGACCTCCAGGCTGAAGGCATAGACCGGCTCCAGCAAAATGCTCTCTGCCTGCATCAGGCCCTGGCGCAGCGCACGGTAGGTTGCCTGGCGAAAATCCCCGCCCTCGGTGTGCTTGAGGTGGGCGCGGCCTGCCGCCAGGGTGATTTTCATGTCAGTGACGGGCGAGCCGGTGAGCACGCCCAGGTGCTGTTTCTCCTGCAGATGGCTGAGGATCAGCCTCTGCCAGTTGCGGTCCAGCGCGTCCTCCGGGCAGATGCTGTCCAGCACGATACCGCTGCCGCGGGGCAGGGGTTCCAGCAGCAGATGGACCTCCGCGTAGTGGCGAAGGGGCTCATAATGTCCCACGCCCTCCACGGTATAGCCGATGGTTTCCCGATAGAGGATGCGGCCACGGTCCAGGGAGAGATCCACATCAAAGCGCTCTTTCACAAGCGAGCGGAACACCTCCGCCTGGATCTTGCCCATGAGGCGCAGCTCAATGCTGCGGCTGTGCTCGTTCCATGCCAGATGCAGCTGGGGGTCCTCCTCCCCCATACGCTGGAGCTTCGGCAGGAAGGCCAGCGGGTCCAGCCCCTCCGGCAGCTGCAGCCGATAGCTCAGCACCGGCTCCAGCAGCGGGGCCGCGCTGTCCGCCTCCGCGCCAAGGCCCTGGCCCGGCCAGGTCTCGCTCAGTCCGAGCACAGCGCAAATGTCGCCCGCCTCCGCAAGCTCCCCGGTTTCAAACTTTGTCCCGGAATAAAAGCGGAGCTGGCTGACCTTCTCCTCGTGCTCCCCTCCGTTTTCGTCCCGATAGCGCACCTGCTCCCGGACCTGAAGGGCCCCGCCGGTGATTTTCAGCAGCGTCATGCGGTTTCCCTGGGGGTCATGCTCGATCTTAAAGACCTTGGCGCCGAAATCGTCTCCCGCAGGAGCAGCCGGCGCCAGCCGGTCCAGCAGGTCCAGCAGCTCATCCACTCCCTCCAGCCGCAGGCCGGAGCCGAAGAGGCAGGGAAACAGTGCCCTCCCTGCGAGAAGCTCTCCCAGCAGCGCATCCGAGACGGACTCTCCCGCCAGAACACGCTCCATAGCGATATCGCTGCTGAGTGCGATCCTCTCCTCCCAATCGTTCCCGCGCCGGGAAAAATCCACACAGGCCTCGCTCAGTCTGCTGCGCAGCTGTTCCATCAGCTCTTCCTGCTCTGGCCCGGGCAGGTCCCGCTTGGTGACGAAAAGGACAGTCGGCACGCCATAGCGGCGCAGCAGACGCCACAGGGTTTCGGTGTGGGCCTGGACCCCGTCGCTGCCGCTGATGACCAGCACGGCGCAGTCCAGGATCTGGAGCGTCCGCTCCATCTCGGCGGAAAAGTCCGCATGGCCCGGGGTGTCCAGCAGCGTAACCGACCGGCCCGGCAGCGCAAAGCGCGCCTGCTTGGAGAAGATGGTGATCCCCCGCTGGCGTTCCAGACTGTGGGTGTCCAGGAAGCTGTCACGATGATCCACCCGGCCGAGTTTTTTCAGTTTTCCCGCGCGATACAGCAGCGCCTCGGCCAGGGTGGTCTTCCCCGCGTCCACATGGGCCAGGATGCCGATCACGGTTTTTCGTTCCCTTATCATAACCTGCATTTTATCAAGCCTTGACAAAATAATCAACCGCTATTGCAGATTTTGTGGTCGGATGTACATTGTGCTGTCATTCTTATGCAAAATCTTGTGAAGATTTTTGAAACTTTGTCTACCATTTTTGTAAGATGTATGTTATAATGATTATATGATGGCGAAAAGCTCAAACGCTTTTCGCCGCGCCGCTTTGCGGCGCAGCAAAACAGCAGAGCTGCTTTGCCATATACGCATTGCAATGAGCATCGGGCGAATGATTCAAAGAATCATTCGCTGCCAAAC